>JGI24672J20091_10000297_pt1 | contig 14580 bp, 16 predicted proteins | sample OlaalgELextract2_FD_20091 | JGI IMG/M metagenome (IMG submission 20091) | reverse complement strand
CCGTGAATGTTCATCCGCCGGCCGATTCTGCGCTGGACGGTGCTGTTTTTGTAATATGAAAAATCATGGCCGGTGCCGGTCCGCAGAATGCCGTGGATCTTCTTCAAGACGTTGGAAGGCATTTTTTCAGCGGGAACCGGCTCCCCTTTCAGCATCCGATCGACATAGCGGATCAACTGCTCGGGCATCTCCTCGGGCGGCAGCACAAAATCTGCCAGACCCGTATAGATGGCGCTTTGCGGCATACCGTCGTATTTGGCACTGGCCGGATCCTGAACCATCACCATGCCAAGCTCCCCTTTGATGGACTGAATACCGATGGTGCCGTCGGAGCCCATCCCCGATAGAATGATACCGACGGCCCGCTCTGCCAGCTGCTCTGCCAGGGACCGGAAAAAATGATTGATGGGGGCCCGGGGACTGGACGAGGCATGGAATTGGGTCAGCCTGAGCTTGCCGTTTTCAATTCTAAGGTCCCTGTCCGGGGGAATGACGTAGACCCGGTGGGGTTGAATTTGCATACTATCTTTGACGGGGTGTACCGCCATTTGGGTGTGTTTCTGAAGCAACTCGGGCAAGATACTGCTGTGGGTGGGATCCAGGTGCGAAACCACCACAAATGCCATGTCGGGAAATTCAGCGGGCATGGCGTCGAAAAAGGACCCGATGGCGTCAAGCCCCCCGGCCGAGGCGCCGATGCCGATGGTGGGGAAGGCCTTGACTTTTTTCTTTTTTTTCGTGGATTTGATCTCTTTCTTTGCGGCGGGCATGCCTCGCAAACTCCTTTCAAAGTAGGGATCCGGGTCCAGAGAGCCTGGCTTTGGTCCTCCCCAGAGGGGTGATGTGGATGATTACCTTTGTCAGCTGTGCTAAGGTGTCAGGTTTCGGGTGTCAAGTGTCAGCACGGATGCTTACCCGCTGGATCGGAGTCATTCAATAAGTAGACTTTCTTTCATTAGTGTTGGCCGTTAGTTGCAACCCAATCAGCGTTTAGAATTCATGATTCGGTTCTTACTGACACCTTATATGAATCTATATAAATTTCAAGGTTATTTATAGGCCCGAAAGATAGAGATATTATTGGATTTTTTTAATTAGATAGGTAACACCTTAACATTTGATAAATATAACGGAGTTTGTCAAAAATTCTTTTTACAACCCCGCTTGCGCAATGCTTCGTTGCTAGCTATGAGATTGGGAGGAACAAAGCAATAAAATATCTTAGATGTTATGCGGTTCAGCAAGGCTCTGTATTAATTCGGTTTCAAGCTCCCCCCGCAGCATTGCGTATTCCTCTCTGCGGGCACAAGCCTCCTTGGAGCCGGACTCATTCCAGTATCGGTATGCCTCCAAACATTTCCCATAATCCTCACAAATGGTTTTAAAATTGTTGTCTTCCTTATAAAGGCGTTTGATCACATCCTTACGGTAGGGAAACCTTTTGATGACAGTAAATATGTTTGTTTGGAGAACCGCCATACAACTTCCAATGAACTGCCCCGCGGCAAGCCGCGGAGTATCATTCAACTGATTTTATCGATTTTACCGCAGCAAGCTGCGGGGAATTAGACCCGAAAAAAGATTAAAATACAAAAACGTCAGGCTTAAACCACGGTGACATTTTTTGCAGCCGGACCTTTTGGACCCTGCTCGATGTCAAATCTAACCTGCTCACCCTCATTTAGAATCTTGAAACCGACGGCATTGATTCCTGAATGATGGACCAATACATCCGGGCCATCTTCGCGCTCAATGAAGCCATAGCCTTTCTTTTCATTAAACCATTTAACAGTTCCATCAGCCATTGCGATACCCTCCTTGAAAAAATTTTGTGGTTCCGGAATTCAGTCTGTCACTGTTAAAAATGAATTGTCTATAGAGCGATCGACTCATTTAAATGGGAGAATTTCCTATTGACGGGAAATTGTCCGGGATGTTCGGGAGAATGAGCTGAAAGCGGAAAAGAAAGAAGATGAGAAGGTGAGAAGATAAGAAGGTGAGAAGGTAAGAAGATGAGAAGGTGAGAAGGTGATAGTTTGGGCCTTCGGCCGTTTGAGGGATTGGATGAAAGCTGGTTGAAGGGGCGCCCCACATCCGTTTCGCGCAATTCAGCAATCTTGGCGGCATTGGCGCTTAAGCGCCGCACACACAGATTGTCGTCCAGTAAAAAGGTTAGATCGATTTTATTCGCGAATACAAGTCAAGCGACCTCTATTGGTTTCACCGCGATTTTGAAAACCAGGAAGATATTCCCCGGGGACTTGCCCTGGAGTATGCCCGAAAAGAGAAACACATTCCCGATTGGACACGGCAGATCCTTCACTTTCCGAATCAAAAAGAAGGGGAGTATTAAGAATAGGAATAGTAGTGCTCCAAGTAATGCCAGCAGAGTCTCAGCTATTTTAGACCTCATTTTGCACCAATAAGTGCTTAAATTTCATTTTTGCATTTTCACGATTTCAAACGGCTTCTATACGGGTTCGATCCACCCCCTTGGGTCTTGGGCCTTACCATACTGGATGCCGGTGATGGCCCGGAAGAGGCGATCGGTTAAAGGGCCGACTTGCATGTCATTTATCGTAATTTCCTGATCGCCGTATTTGATTTTGCCAACCGGAGAAATGACGGCCGCGGTCCCGGATCCGAAGACTTCCTGCAGCCCGCCCGATTCATTGGCTTCCAGCACTTTTTCGATACTGATTTTCCGTTCGGACGTCTTGATATTCCACATCTCGGCCAGTTGAAGCACGGAATCGCGCGTAATGCCTGAAAGAACACTACCGTCCAACGCCGGAGTCACCAACTCATTATCGATAACAAAGAAGATGTTCATGGCGCCGACTTCCTCGATATATTTGTGCTCAATTCCATCGAGCCACAATACCTGGCTGTAGCCCTTATCTTTCGCCTGTTGACCTGCGAGCAGGCTGGCAGCATAGTTACCCGGAGTTTTGGCCTCTCCGGTGCCCCCCGGAACCGCGCGCACATGATCCCGGCAGGCCATTATTTTAATTGGATTGAATCCTTCTGCATAATAGGCGCCTACCGGAGAAAGTATGATATAAAAACGATAGGTATGTGACGACCGAAGCCCTAAAAACGGATCAACTGCAATAATCGCAGGTCTGATGTAAAGTGACGTTTGCGGTGTGTGGGGGACCCAATCCTTTTCGATGTTGATTAATTCTTTCAGAGCTTCAAGCACAAATTCTTCATCAAATTCCGGGATACATAGAATCCGGCAAGAGTGATTCATTCGTCTAAAATTGTCCCTGGGTCTGAAAAGCTGGATGTTTCCGGAATCGGTTCGGTACGCCTTCAACCCCTCAAAAACAGCCTGACCGTAATGAAGCACCATACTCGCCGGATCCATTTTAATGGCACCATGGGGCTCAATGCGGGGGGCATGCCATCCCTTCTCAGGGGTGTAATCCATGTTGAACATATGATCCGCGAAATAAAAACCGAATCCGAGACGACTCTCATCCGGCTTTGGCTTTAACTTATTGGCTCGAATCGTGGTCAGTTGCATAATCTGGTACTCCTCTAAAATATAAATAGTTAAATTTAATTATCCCGCAACCTCTTTCACCGCTTCTTCAAATATCGACAGACAAACATCAACTTCACCTGCCGTGACGGTCAGAGACGGGGAAAATCTGATGCTGTTTTCACCGCAGCCGAGCACCAGCAATCCTTTCTCAAATGAATTTTTGATGATCCGGCTGCGCCAATCAGTCGCCGGTTCTTTGGTTTCACGATCCTTTACCAGTTCAACGGCCGCCATCAATCCTTTGCCGCGCACATCTCCCATGCATTCATAGGTTTTTTGCAGCTTGAGCAAGCCCTTGAAAAGTCGCTGTCCCTGTTTGGCCGCATTTTTCATCAAATTATTCTCAAGCAACTCAATTGTCGCCATAGCCGCCTGGCAGGCTAGTGGATTGCCGCCGAAGGTTGAGGCGTGAGAACCGGCTTCCCAGTCCATGATTTTAGCCGGAGCAATCATGGCACCGAGGGGCAACCCGGAAGCAATGCCCTTGGCCAGGGCTATAATGTCGGCTGCCACTCCAAAATCCTCCATCGCAAACATTTTGCCGGTACGCCCCATCCCGGACTGAACTTCATCGGCCACATAAAGAATACCGTACTTTTTGGCGATCTTTTTTAATTCCTTGTGAAATCCCGGTGGGGGAACGATATAGCCACCCTCTCCCTGAATGGGTTCCACAAAAATTGCCGCAACTTCCTCAGCCGGCACGGTCGTGCGAAACAGTGTATCTTCGACCCAGTGCACGCAGTACATACTGCACTTGGGGTGAGTCAGGTTGTAGGCACAGCGGTAGCAATAGGCATAGGGGATGTGGGTGATTCCCGGCACGAATGGATTATAGTGTTTTTTCTGCACGGTTTTACTGGCGGTCAACGAAAGGGCCCCCATGGTACGCCCATGGAAAGCACCGAAAAAGGCAATGTTCAGCTCGCGTTTGGTGTGCCAGCGGGCCAGCTTGAAAGCAGCTTCCACGGCTTCGGCACCGGAGTTGCCGAAATAGACTCTTTTGGCACTTCTACCCGGCACCAGGGCCGCCAGTTTTGCGGCCAGTAGAATCTGGGGCGTATAATAAAAATCGGTTCCCGACATATGCAACAGTCGTTTGGCCTGGGTCTGAACGGCTTTGACGATCTGTGGATGGCAATGGCCCGTGGCATTTACGGCAATACCCGAAGTAAAGTCAAGAAAAATGTTGCCGTCGACATCATGGATCCAAAGGCCTTTGCCTTTATCAGCAACCAGAGGATAAACTCGGGTGTAGGAGGGTGAAACAAATGACTTGTCCAATTTGATCAGTTTCTGAGCCTGGGGCCCGGGCAACGCGGTGTTGATTTGCGGTCTTTTCATTGCAATGCCTTTCTCAATTAGAATTGCGGTCGGTTTCAAACCAAATCATAGGCTCAGTTTCTCCTGAGTCTTATATTCATATACAATCCAATAGATCGTGCCGACAAAGAAACTTCCGCCGACAATATTCCCAAGGGTTACCGGAATGAGATTTATCATGAAAAATTGATACCAGGAAACATGGGCCCCGTATAAAATACCGAGGGGAATAAAAAACATATTCGCAACGGAATGCTCAAACCCGAGGGCCACAAATGTCATGATGGCTAAAAATCCGCCAAAGGCGATAAAGGCGCCCGCCAAAAAACCCATCAACAGCGTTTTAGCTAAACCCATCCGAGCCTTAACCAATCCAGCCTGATTTGCGGCTTTAACAATTTCATAGGGCGGTTTATAGCTCATTTATCAGGCCCTCACTATCCATTTTTAATTGTAACTGTTCACGGTTTTACCGTTCATCATTCAGGATCACCTTTCTTTCGGTGATCTTGCTCATAGGCATCAAGTTAAATTGAGATACATATTTTCACAGGCATGGTGATTTTGGACAGCCTGGTTTACTCTCGTAGAAGAATGTCGACAAGGAATCCGGCCGCCACCGAGCCCATCGTGGTAAAAAGGGTCAAAATCAGCACATAAACCCAACCGAAATAAGAAATCATGATCGGCAGCAGGAACGGCTTGACCGCCCGGTGGCCCAGGAAAATTGCAATCAACAAATTCGCAGCTCCCTTTTCCTTCAGATCCTTTAGCAGGGGGTACCAGGCGTAAATCGGCCCCATCGAGAGGATTCCGGCTGCGGCTGAAAGCAATATACCTCTAATGCCGGCTCTTTTTCCAAGATATTTAGCGATGTGAGCCGGTTTCAGATAGAGATTAAGGGCCACCATCAGGCAGAAAACCAGGGCGATGGGAACTGTGATGTTGAGAATAATTTTGCCACTCCTGCCAAGCGCCTCAATGGCCTTATCCGGCGCAACCACAAAGAGAACCCCATAAATTGCCAGCATGAAAGCCGGAAAAAAGAGCATCCGCCGCCCCTGTTTTTTCCTTGTCGGGTCGTGCTTCCCGTCTTCAGCGTTTGAGTCCATATTCATCTGAATCACACCGTAAAATAGTTTAAAAATGTTACCGTTAAAACAGCTATGAGCAGAGACATGACAAAAGAGACCGCATTTCTTACCAGGGCAAATTTTTTGCCTAACGCGGCGATCTCAGCCGGCAACTGTACCAGACCGACCGCCACCCAGGCCGTCATGAAGGCCGTTACTGCAAAAAGGCTAACCCCATATTCGAGCAGCGCCCCCCCGATAACATAGCTGTTAATTGGGTTGCCGGCAAAAATACTGCCCAGGCATGCTCCCAAAAAGGTATCAATTCCCGGATTCCCTGCAAGAATGACAGACAAAATCTCCTCTGAGATGAAGGTGGTGAACAACCCGATGCTGAGAATGACCGCCATGAGTATTGGCAACAGACCGGCAAACTGGCGGGTGGAACTTTTTAACGCCTGAGCCAGGGCGCTTCTGTCGACCTGAGTTTTTCCTGGGTTAATTTTTCCGGCGGCACCCCCGGCATCATACAGTTCCCGCTTTTTGTATTGCTCCACTGTGTCAGCTACGGTAGCGCTGATTCCGGTCACAACCTCAATTCCATTTTCAGTCAGGTATCGTGTGGCCATCGGACTGCAATATCCGGTTAATACGGCATCCACGTCTCTGCCTATGGCCAGCACCACCGCCGTGACACCGGCGCCGCCTTTTTGATTATCTGCAGCCGGATTCGATACGGCCTCAAATGCCATGGTTTGGGTGTCGACAATTATCAAATATGGAGATGTGCCGAATCGGTGCCCTACCCGGACTGTTAGCTCCGGCCCCTCGGCCGAAATCATAATTTTCATAAATCATCACTCTTTTACAAAATGCTGACGGCGCCTATCATTTTGAGTTCTCCGCACGGATTTAGACTAAGTTAGAGCAGCCGCATAAGTCGACTCAGCTCATGCGGCTGCCGGGAGGATGTCTGTTATGGCATAGAACAGAGCATCTCATTTGTAATTCTCCCGATTCAATTCGGATTGGACCCGACCACCCCGCTTCGTGAAATCAACAAGGCTTGTCTCCCCCTGCTAGATTGAGATCAATCACCCAGCGTATCCGCCGTTGCCTCTGCTTCAAGGTGTTCCTTCCACTTCTCATCACCCCAAAGATCCGGTTTCGTTTCTTCAACTTCATACATTGATTCCCAGGATACCTCCATATCAGAAAAAGTTTTTTTCAATTCTTCCATACCCGGGGCAAGCCACACGCAAAATCGCACGCCTTCCTGTTTGTTATAATACGTTTTGACCCATTTAGCAGTTTCTACCTGGGCCAATTTCCGCCAGTTTTTTTCCACGATCTCCCAGCTAAGCTCCGGTTCTTTATGTACTGCCATGAATTTCATCATTTTGGGACCTCCTTTGTTTTTAAGAAGAACTTCTCAGAATTGTTGATTGGGTTAGGACCGTCTTCCTCGACCTTGTCCGGCTCTTCTTCGAGCGCCTCGACCGGCACCCTGGCCCAATCCTCGGCCCTGGCCCCTGTCAGTATTCCGGCCCGCTCCCATGCCGCCCTGTCCTTGTGGCACAGATGCCCTATCCTTCGGGTTGCATTTTCCACGGCCTCTTCCCGTCATCGGGCCTTGGCCTTGAGGCCCTGTTCTATCTCCTCTTGGCATTTTTCTCACCTCCCTTTTTAAGATGTCGCTTTTTTACCACCACCCGGTGGTTTACCTTGGGCCTAATCTTTCAGGTCAAACAAAATCCTGAAGCATTGGCTGATTTCAAAGTACCTTTGCTTATCCAATGCAAAATTTTTCCCAACAAACTCCGATTTTTATATTTCTCTCTTTCCATTTTCTCTGCATATACGCAAAATCGAAATAATTTTTCTTTTCCCTTATTAAATGCATCAGGTGTGCCAACATGCTATCACCAAAATAATGGATATAAATTCAAATGGTTATTATGATATGAGCTTGATTCTCTATTTTTGTGGACCACCTGTTTTAGAAAAATCTCGAAATCCTTTTCGGAATATTTCAAAATGACCAACAACGCTTACCAGAGGGCTATCAAGGGAATCAGAGCGATCTGTCCCAGGATCCTGGCCCTTGGCGGAGGAGGTTACGACCTCTACCGAACAGCTCGATGCTGGACTCTGGCCTGGTCCATATTGAACCGGGTCGAACCAATGGATGAGTTTGCCGGTCTGGTTGGCGGTATGATGTTCGGGCCGGAAAAGGAGGTGGGCAGCCTCTATGACCACCCTTACCGCAGCAAAGGAGAAGTCAAAAAAAAGCCCTCAGGGAGGCCCAAAGGGTAGCGGCCTATATCCGGAAGGAGTTGTTTCCTATCCACGGGATATAAGATAGTTGTGTGGCCCTTTGCATGGGATCATTGGCCCCCACAGTGATAACCGGTTCGCTCATCCAGGTTTCGACTAACATGAATAGCCCTCCTTTTCTGAATGGATAGTTTAGATGAGGTGTTGCGGCGTACAGCTAAATCTCGACCCATCAACAAGATCGATCCCTTGCTGGATATCTTGTCCGATTACGACGAGAAATCGGTCTACCATTTTCGGATTATTAAACTCGGAAAATTCAAAGCGCCCCCCGACGTATTGAAAAAGCATTGGTTTTTGGCCTTCGATAAAATCAATGACTCCTTTGATACGAAAAATATTGGGGGGGATAGATCTAATGGCCTCAATGAAGTGTTCCTTGTCCAAAGGCTCCGAAAATGTTATTTTAAGACTTGAAAGCCCGTCGTGTTCATGCGAATGGTGCGGATGAAGCGCTTCTTCTTGAAGTTCTTTCTTGTGAGTTCTTTCCAAATCATCTTGAAGGTCAACGCTATAGATGAGCGAAGGATTAATATCACCATGTGTGGTGCCGAGTATGGGGGCCGCCGGATTAATCTCTTTTAAAATTTGATTAATTTCTTTCAGTTGAATATCAGTCAAGAGATCCTTTTTATTTAATAAGATAATATCTGCGGCTTTTATCTGATCTCCAGCCACCTCATATTTATTAAGCGAACGTTTAACATTCAGGCCGTCAACTATTGTGGTGATCGAATCAAATCTAACCAGCTCATCCAGTTCGGATATTTCATCCAAAAGATTATAGGGATTGGCTAATCCGGTGGTCTCAAGGACGATATAGTCGGGATGGAAGCTCGATAAAATCTGATGGATGGCGTTTTTTAGATTCCCAACCAGGGTGCAACAGACACACCCCTCGTCGATTTCAGTGACGGCATAATCATGGTCCAGCAATTTTCCATCCAGACCGATTTCGCCAATCTCATTTTGAATAATGGCCACAAACCGATTGAGTTGAACCTGGTATTCAATGAAATGCTGTAAAAAACTGGTCTTGCCGGAACCGAGAAAACCGGTCAGTACAATTAATTGCGGCCGGTCATCGATACCCAAAATATTCTTATCAACGGTTTTATAATCGCTTATCTGGTGGGACTTCCACCATAGTGCCTCTTTATATTCAGGTACAACATCCTTGCCTTTTTCCCAGCTAACATCCTGACTGGCTGTAACCGTTTTTCCCCCGACAGCTTCGATTATGTTTTTAAAACCGCCTTTGCCGTAACCCAGGTATAATGATTCTTCATGGGAACTGTCTGACGGATTTTCCCAATGACGGCCGGCGGCGTCATAGACGATTTCGTTTGCGGGCCGGCGTAAATATCTCATATAAGCGGGGGGTTCTTCAAGATTGAACGTAAAGGATTCCTTCAATCCGCGCCACCCGATGACATGGCGCACCCCCGGCACAAAATTCGTTCGGACCAAAATTCCGCGCGTCAATTCCTGTATCCCCGGTTCCGGAGAGGATAAAATATTATCTGGATACAGTTGCCTGAGTTTCATGGGATATCCACAAAAAATTTTATAATATTTTATTGCGCTTTCAGCTTATTATGTGGCCGCACAACACCGAATTGACAATGCTATACGGCCCGGATATAGAAGTTCAGAAGTTGTTGTTTTTTTGCAGCACGCTAGTCTACTTTTTTGGCCCCTTAAATTCGATTGAAATAACATTCTTCCATTTCAGGGATAACTCCGCCGGCGGCCCATCCAGCCGGTCCCAAAATTATGATAAGAACGAGAAAATAGTTTAATGCTCTCATTTTAATGCTCCTTTTTGATACCAGGAGATGCGATTTGCTTTCTGATCCCCTGGTACCGAAAATTCTGACGGATCTGGTTTTTGAAATAGTTTTCAGCTGAACCCTGAACGCATCACCGGATGCAACGGTGGTGTCAAAACCGGGGCTAAACCTCGATTCCGAATCCGATTTTATCGCCGTTGCCAAGATAGGCCTTATCCTTGGATCGGTTTTGCGCGCTACCCTTCACCACTGGATAACCGGCTGAAATAAATTTTTTAGCGCACAGGATACCGGTGCAATGATTGCAGCCGATCTTCTCAAATCCGTATTTTCCCAGCGAGAGCACCAGGTCGTCGTACTTGGGGTCCCAGTCCTCAAAAGGTGAAATATGCAACCCCCCGTATACGCCGTACAGGTTGTCGTTTTCATACTTGATCTCGCGATAGGCGGTTTCAGCAAATTGAATGATGCTTTGATGGCAGCAGCCGGTGACGCTCACCAACCCTTTGTCCTTAACATTAAATTACAGCGATTGTTCCCCATAGACCCGGCAGATAATGGGTATAGCAAATACAAAAGAGGCCATACCCGGGATGACCGGATTTAAACCGGCTTTAACCTTTATCACCTTGCCCTTATGACCGGAGTCCTTGATGTACTGAAGCCCTTCCGGATAAAATCCTTCCGGAATATACATGGTGATCGTCGGGTCATATTTCAGGGTGACCGGCAACCCCCAGAAGTGGTCAAAGTGTTCATGGGAAATAAAAAGAGCCTCAATCTCTCTATTTTCCAGCATCTTATCAATGCCTTCGCGTTTGAAGCATTCATCGGTCCATTTATACGACCAGCCGGAATCGAGCAGGTATTTATGTTTTTTACGATTGACTTCTTCCAGCTCGATCAGGCAGGCATAGCCGCCGGCATTTTCCGGATGCACCGAAAGTTTTTCCGTAATTGCCCAGGCTTCATCCAGCTTGTCCGGCAGCAGATGCTTTATTTTGGCGATTCCCTTTTCATACGAACCTTTTCCCAGGCCGGTTCCGTCCCCGAAGGGCGGCCAGTTGTAGTCAGATATTAGTAAGCCAGATGGTCGGTATCATCGGAAACTGCTGGGGGTGTGAAAACCCCATCTGGGTGCCCAAAAAATTATGAGAAGTCATATAATAGAAAACATACAGCAGGATGGCGGCAACAATGGTTATCGCCGTCCGGATGAGAACATTGACCGGCATACTGAATTTTTTAGGCCAGTTGTTGCAGTAAAAGGTAATAAACAGGGCCGGTACCAGGAAAAACACCGCCATTTCACCGACGTGCAGCCAGCGCCAATCCGGCGCAAACGCCCGGCGGGTGCCGCGAATGGCTGGTCCCCAGGTCAGTTCCTGAACGAAATAGAGAAAAAAAATGCAAGGCAAAGGCAATCGCAATGATCCCGAAAAAAGCCACCAGGCGCCGCAACCAGTTGCGCCTGATCAGATTGAACGGATAGCGCCCCCAGATGGTTTCGACTATCCAGACCGTGACCGTACAGCACATAATCCAGGAAACGTGGAAGTTGCCGGAGACGGTATTGGCGAATTTTTCCCAATACGGCGGTGCAATCGACGTAAAATACTGCCAGGGATAGTATAAAATCCCCATGTGCGAGTGCATGGTCATAAAGTAAATTACGGTGCTCAGGAAAAAGGTCATCACCAGAATGCTGACCCCTTTGCCCGGCTGCTTTAAATCCTGCCAGGGGGCTTCCTCACAGGCGACGATCCAGGCCGGACTCAACCAGGAAGCGATTGCCGCAAACATCAGGCAGGCCAAGGCCGCATATTCAATCGCAAAAAATTCAGTGACCCCCGGTAGTTTTGTCAGTTGCCCGGGATTAAAATAGGCCAGACCGAAGTTTCCCAGCAGCCCTTCGAAAAAGCCTTTAATTAAAATTTAGAGGAAATTCGAATTGCGTTTCTAAAAATTTCTAACCAATGAAAAAAATTACGGCCGATCCAACCAGAAGAACAGCAATAAACATGAATCTGATGTCTTCAAGCATTTCGCCAAGCGTATGGTGGTTGCGATGCAGGGTTTGGACATTGCTGACGATAGCGCCTTCCCGCAAGCAGACATTCTTCTCGGCCAATTGCTTATGGCCATATTTTCCTTCTTGGTTGGAATGGCTCGGGATATACGGGTTGTGGACGGGATGGTCTGCTTCCCCCGGATCAAGGACTGGTGAATGTTCCGGGAGCAATACGGCAGCCTGGATTAATCGTTTTACACCAACCCCCGTAGGGCCCACCGTAGATACCACGGGAACGCCGAGTTTATCAGTTAGATGGTCGACAGGATTTAACTTTGACCAGTATACGAGAGGCCATGCCGGCGCCAATGGCGACCTGGACGCGATTCACAAGCACAATCACCGGGCCTCTTGGTCCGATGCACGAAACCTTTCTAAAACAATTCATCTACTAGCGGGTCAGCCTTGGGTCTAATCGTAAAGACGTGACATGGGGCTTGTCGAACGACCTTTTCAGCCACACTACCCATCAGGGCACGGAGAAGACCGGTTCTTCCATGGGTCGTCATGACGATCAGGTCGGCAGCTTTTTCTTGGGCGGTCTCAACTATTTTTTCATCCGCCGGTCCGACTTTTACAAGGGGTTGCACCTCAACCGATTGGTCTATTTCGGATTTGAGACAGCGCTGAAAACTTTCAATCATGGCATGATCTTCGTACTCGAGCACACTTTCCCAGGGGTTGCCGGGTTGGGCGGTCAGATCCACGGCGTCCTTCTCTGATATCACATGCACAATCACGATTTTGGCCTTGAATTCTTTGGCCAAAAGGGCGGCCCATGAAAATGCTTCGCAGGACAGACCGGAAAAATCCGTCGGAACCAATATTAAATCCAATTTTTTCGACATGGTAATTCTCCCTGATATCAATTTTTTTTCACCGCGGAGACGCGAAGGACACAGAGACGTTTTTTCTCATTATTTTCCTTTGCGTTCTCTGCACCTTTGCGGAGAATAAAAAGATACCGGTAAAATGCGATTATTCCGATTGGCGGGACCTGATAATCAACAGGGGGCGGTCCACCCGATGCAATAGTCCGGCGGCAACACTGCCGTAAAAAACTCTGGCAAGCCCCCCGCGGCCGTGACTGGCCAAAGCAATCAGATCCACGCTCTCCAGGGCAGCGATGTTTATGATCCCCTCCACCGCGGAGCCATAGATGACGCGAGATTGACTTTCGATTTTTTTTCCCCGGAACTCTCCCCGGATCCCAGCCAGATTCGCTTCAGCCTGCTTTTTTACTTGATCGAACTCCTGGGCCGTTAAATTAATATATACGCCTTCACTGGTTGGGACCGCCTTGTATTCGATCACATGCAAAAAGATAACTTTTGCTTTGAAGCGCAGGGCCAGCTCTTCCACATGCGGCAATATCTTTTCAGCTCGTTTCGATCCATCCAGCGGGACTAAAATTTTGTGGTACATAGCATCTGCCTCCTTCCGGTTAGAATGGTTCTGCAAAATTGCTTTCTTTTTTACTAGTCTAGTGCACAAGGTATGCCAATTCGATCCCTTTTCAAATTTATATATAACTTCTATATGTTACCGTGCATTGGAATTGGCCCGTATTTTCAGGGCATCAAATTTTAGAATTTTTTCTACTTTTATTTCGAAAATCTTCGAAATTGGTTATCTGGAAAGCGCAAGTGTCTTGTATTTTGCGGGAGCGGCTTCGATTCGACTACGCTCGTCCCAGGCCGGCCGTAAATTAAACCTATCGCGGCTGCCGCCAGCCCGCGGGGCCTGCGCCCCGGAGGAAAAGCTGCTCCCACCGGTGTTTTTTCTAATAACTTGGACTGATCGGATAAGCGCAAAAAAACAAAAGTGCTCGGAGTTTCTATTGGTTGTGCTCTGTTGGCACGCAATGTGCTGCAGCAATTAGAAGGAAACAGGCGGCCACCCATCCCATGGGTATCATCAGTGAAGACATTCCACGGTCGTTTTAACAAATACAGTTAACCATAAACGTTACGGGTGTATCGAAAAGGCTTCGCGGGTGTACATGCATCTTTTGTATTGAGAAAGGAAGTTGACTGATACTATTCACCCACCAAGACAGGAGGCAAACAACATGGATTACAGTGACAAGATTCTGGAAAGAAGCATTGACCCTACAGTCCACCAGATGCTCGCCCGGGCAGAGCAGCTCGGCCTCGAGACCGTCTGGGACCGCTATGAAATAATGCTTCCCGCATGCGGGTTCGGGGAACTGGGGGTCTGCTGCCGCAACTGCAACATGGGCCCCTGCCGGATCAGCCCCTTCGAGGACGAAGGGCCCCAGAAGGGCATCTGCGGCGCCAGCGCCGACATCATCGTGGCCCGCAACCTGATCCGCATGATCGCGGGCGGAGCGGCCGCCCATTCCGACCATGGCCGGGACCTGGCCCACACACTGCTGTTGACGGCCGAGGGCAAGAGTGGCGGGTACGA
>JGI24672J20091_10000291_pt1 | contig 14735 bp, 6 predicted proteins | sample OlaalgELextract2_FD_20091 | JGI IMG/M metagenome (IMG submission 20091) | reverse complement strand
CGGCTTGATCCGAACCTTGCCGAAGCGATGTATTGCACCGGCAACATTTGGCTGCTTCAGAGAAATCCCGAACAAGCCGCTTTTTGGTACAAAAAGACCCTGGGGATAAGACCCGATCATGTGAATGCCTTAAACCACTTAGGCAGCGCGTTTAACGAAATGGCCCAATACGATAGCGCCCGGGCCTGTTTCAAGCGGGTCGTCACCCTGGAACCGAAATTCGCCGAAGCACAATTTAATCTGGCCCTGATGTTTAAAAACAAGGGAAATTACGAAGCGGCCATCGCCTGCTATCGCCAGGCCCTGCAGCAAAACCCGCTTCTGGTCGAGGCCCATTACTCACTGGGTATTGCCCTTCAACATCAAGGGCGTTACCAGGAGGCTGCCGCCAGCCTGCAAAATGCCATTCACATCGCACCTGACTTTGCCGAAGCGCACTATAACCTGGGCCTGACATTTTTCAATCGGTCCCGGTTAGCGGAGGCCGAGGCCAGCTATCGCAAGGCCCTGGAAATAAAACCGGATTTCCCGGAAGCGTTCAACAACTTGGGGCTGCTGTTCAAGGATCGAAACGCATTATCGGAAGCCACAGGCTGCTATCAGAAAGCCCTGGGCCTTAATCCAGACATGGTGGAAGCCCAATATAACATGGGAATTGCCCTGCAAATGCTCGGCCGATATGATGAGGGGCGCCAATATTTCGCGCAGGCCCTCAACATCAATCCGGAATATGCCCCCGCCCGTTGGCTTTATCTGCTGTCCTTGCCGGTGCTTTATAGGACCGCCGATGAGATTGCAGTCTATCGGCAAAAATTCAAAAAGAACTTGGATTTTCTAATCAGCCACACACCCCTGGACCAAGCGGATCAACAATCCCGCGCCATGGATGGCATCGCCAGTACGACGAATTTCTATCTCCAGTACCAGGGACGCAACGATCGCAACCTACAGATAAAATATGGAAATTTCGTTGCCCGGGTCATGGCAGCCAATTACCCCGCTTGGGCCGAAACTCGTTCAATGCCTTTGTTGGCGCCCGGTGAAAAAATCAGGATCGGTTACGTATCGTCCTTTATGCATGCCCACACGGTAGGAGAATTCCTGCTGGGCTGGCTCAAAAATCACCACCGACCTGAATTCGAAATATCCTGCTACCATATCGGCAGCCAAACCGATGCAATGACACCGGAGTTCGCCAAAAACTGTGACCATTTTAATCAGGTCGGGCCGGCTATCGAACCGGCCGCTGCGAAAATCGTCTCAGACCGTCTGCATGTGCTGGTATACACGGATATCGGGATGAATGCCCCGGCCACCCAACTGGCGGGTTTGCGCCTGGCGCCAGTCCAGTGCAAGGGCTGGGGGCATCCGGTAACCACGGGAGTCCCCACCATAGATTTTTACCTGAGCAGTGATCTGATGGAACCCGCCGACGCCGACAACCACTATAGCGAAAAGCTGATCCGCCTGCCGAACCTGGCGTTGGCCTACCAGCCGCCTTCGTTGCCTGCGAATCCGAAAACCAGAAAAGATTTCGGCATCCGGGATCGGGCCTTTGTTTATTTGACTTCTCAGTCCCTGTTCAAATATCTTCCCCAACACGACCACGTATTTGCTGAGATTGCCGCAAGAGTGCCCCAAGCCCAGCTGGTTTTCCTGTCGCATTCAAACGGTGAAATCACCCGCCAATTTCAAGAACGTCTGGCCGGCGCCTTCAAATCATTGAATCTGCGATTAGAAGACTTTTGTCTATTCTTACCCCGCTTAAACTTCAATGATTTTTTGAGTCTGAATCTTGCCAGTGACGTGCTGCTGGATACTTTTTTTTGGTCCGGAGGCAAAACTACCCTGGAGGGCATCACTTGCGGGCTGCCGGTGGTTACCTGCCCGGGAAGGTTTATGCGTGGCCGACATGCATATGCCATGTTAAAAATGATGGGGGTTGAAGATACGATTACAGTGGATGTTGATGAATACATTGAACGGGCGGCCCGACTGGGTCAGGACGAAGAATTTTACCGGGCTATGAGACGCCGAATTGAAAAAAACCGACACCGTATATACAACAATACGCGTTGCATCCAATCATTAGAGGATTTTTACCGTTCGCAGGCGACTCAGGCAGAAATAACCGATCCGTCCCTACCCGGCCAGGAGAAAAACCGAAACCATAATGAGGGCTTTGATCCGCGATCGTTCTTGGTACATGCCGACACACCGCAGCCCGCTGATGCCAGAGCTTTTTTCGCCCGAGGTGGCCAGCTGGCTCGCTCAGGCCGCTATGAAAAGGCCATCGCAAATTATCAAAAAGCCCTGGCCTGCATCCCCGATTATCTCGGCATTCAGCCATGGTTTATGGAGTATCTGCATGACGGCAGCCGGCCGCCATCCTGCAGCAAGGATTTTGTGGCTTTCATATATCAGGCCCTGGCCGCATGCCTGTATGACACCGGACGAATTGAAGACGCCCTGTATGCCGTTCAGGCTGCGATATCCATGGATCATTCCAATGAAAAAATCTATGAACTGAAGGACCGGATTCAGAACGATCTTCCAATCAGGCCGACAGTGTTAGTCGGCAATATTCCCCGGTCTGGAATCCCGGGTAGGCGGTATTTTTCGAACCCTGAAAAAAAATTAACGGTCGCGATGCTGACTCACTTTTCCCGCAAACTCGAAGCAAACGCCGAATTGTCGCCGCCTGGAACCGGTCTAGTGGAGACGACCTACGCTTCGGTTCTAAATGTATTCGGCCACCGTGTAGCCGCGTGTCCTAAATTACTGCACTTTGACCATTTGAACAGCAGCAATAAGGATGAAGCGGCATATCACCAAAACCTGCAAAAATTCGCCGAGAATCACGGCTTTAATTTAACGGTCCAGCACAACTACGGATTGCAGAAAATTGTCTCGGATATGCTGCAAAGAGTAACTTCCCCATATTTGTTGTTTCTGGAACATGACTGGGAGTTTCAAGGGCTGGAAATTGACATCGCAGCGCTGATCGATGTTTTCGAACGCTATGAAAATATCAATTACGTGAGATTTAACAAAAGAAACAACCTCATTGCAGGATTTGACTTTATTTTGGAGGAAGAGTCATTGGTCCCGGATGTGGATTTGATTCGTACGGTTGCCCATTCCAACAACCCCTTTATCGTCAGGGTCGATAAATTCCGGCAGGAATGGTTGCCTGCCTGTCTCAACGATCCGATATATCAACAATATGATTTACGGGGACAGGCCTTGGGTATCGAAGACCCGTTGTTCAAACGGCATATCCAGGATGTTCGCAGATTGGGTTTTGCGGGAGCCCACGATCTCTGGGGCACCTACGTGTTTGGAAAGATGGGAGATCCACCTCGAATTGTCCATTTGGGTGAATAATGGTTAAAAACAGCAAAAAGAAAAAAGCCATCGGCCATCAGCAAGAGTATCATCACCAAGCGGCAGTGGATAGCTATCGAAATAAAACGGATTATATTGAGGCCTGCTTCAAATTGGCCAGTGCCTATCAGGATCAGAATAACTTCAAAGAAGCAATCGTATATTATCGGAGGGCGATTGAATTAAAGCCCGATTTTGTTGAGGCCTCCTATAACGCTGCATTGGCATACCAGGCCCTGGGGCAATTTGATGAAGCCATCGCCTGGTACCGACGGGCCCTGGAAATCAAACCGGACGTTGCTGAAGCATTCAACAACTTGGGCAAAGTCCTCCTGGAGACTGGAAAAGGTGACGAGGCGCAAGCCTGCTTTCTTGAGGCGCTCAGGTTGAAACCGGTCTTTGCCGAGCCTTATTTCAATCTGGCGGACCTGCAGTATCGCAGGGGGCAGAAGGATGCAGCTGAAAAAAACTTCAGCCGTGCGCTTCGAATCAAGCCGGACATGATCGAAGCCCTCAACAACCTGGGAAATCTATTCAAGGATCGTGGAAATTTTAAAGCGGCCATTGAACATTATTGTCAGGTCATCCGGCTCAATCCGCTGCTGGCTGAAGGATATTATAACCTGGGCAGTGCCCTGCGGCTTCAAGAAAAATTCGACGAAGCCATCGAAATTTTCAAGCAGGCCTTGCAGCTTAAACCGGATTATGCCGAAGTCCACAATAATTTGGCCCTATGCTTTAAAAACCAGGGGTTTCTGGACCGGGCACTTGATCATTTCAACTGCGCCTTGCAGATCAATCCCGACCTTGCTGAAGCCCACTGGAACCGCTCCTTTACGCATTTGCTGCGGGGAGACTGCCTCCAGGGCTGGGAGGATTACGAGTGGCGCTTTAGACAATCCCGCTGGAAAACCATTTATCCGTTCCGCTGCGCCAAACCTCGCTGGGATGGGCTGCCGGCCAGAAACAAAACGATTTTTGTTCATGACGAGCAGGGTCTGGGAGATACCCTGCAGTTTGTGCGCTACCTGCCTATGGTCAAAGCCCGCTGCGGTGCGGTAATTCTGGAAACCCGCAAATCGCTGATAGGATTGTTAAGCGGTTTTCCCGGCATAGATAATCTGGTCGAAAGATCAACGGACGGCAATCCGGCGGTGGTTTATGACTACTATGTACCCCTTTTGAGCCTGCCCGGCATTTTCAAGACATCCGTCGGCAGCATCCCCAACCAGGTACCTTACCTGAAGGCCAATCCCCACAAGGTTGAGTTCTGGGGGCATCGGCTGAAAAATAATGCTGCCCGGCTGAAAGTCGGGGTTGTATGGGCGGGACGTCCCCTGCATACCAACGATCGCAACCGTTCATGCCGCTTGGATCAGTTTAGCAAGCTAACGGAAATTCCAGGTGTCAGGCTGTATGGTCTGCAGAAAGGCCCAGCTGCCGAACAGGCCAACCGGATAAGCTTCAGTCAAAAATTCGTTAACCTGGGCGAGGAATTTGATGATTTCAGCGATACCGCCGCAGCCGTCGCTTGTCTGGATCTGGTGATAACCGTCGACACGTCCGTCGCCCATTTGGCCGGCGCCATGGCCAAACCCGTCTGGGTGTTGTTGCCCTTCATCCCGGACTGGCGTTGGATGATGGATCGCTCCGACAGTCCCTGGTATCCGACCATGCGCTTATTTCGTCAAAGGGAGCCTGGCGCCTGGGAGGAAACGTTCCTGCAGGTGGCAGAAAAACTGCAGCGAATGGCGCGTGATTCCGCCCGCGCGTGAGATCGGCGCCAGTCATCTAAGCGCCGATTTGATCCAAAAGCTGCTGGGCGCTGCGGGCCCACGTAAATTTTTTAAGGTCCTTCCCGGCCCTCTGACCGATGGTATTGATCTGTCCCCGGTGGTGGTAGGCAAATTCGATTTGGGCCACAAGCTCGTCGATGGAAGGATCCTGCCAGCGTGCCAACAGCCCACCGTCAGGCCCAGTGATCTTGAAGTCCTGCAGGTCGTTGAGCAGTAAGGCATTTTCCGGAGTCAGGATGTCTTTGTGTCCGCTGGTATTGGAAGCAATCACCGGCTTGCCGCAGGCCATGTACTCCATCAGAACCAGATTGGTCCCTCCCTCGCAGCGGTTCGGGAAAACACCGATATCCGTCTGCCGGTAGATTTCTCTTTGCTTTTCGTTGGCAACGAGATCCAGGGTTTGAATCCGGCCCGGGTCAAGGCCATTGATACGATAAGTGCGCTCCATGAGATCCTGCCAGGGTTGATTCTGATATTCAAATTCAAGGTGCTGGGAGTAGGCCATAAGTTTCGTGGATTCAGGCCATTTATTGTACCAGCAGTTGACCAGAATGATGTCCCGATATTTTTGCTGCAGGATCTTGACGGCTTGCAGCACCAGATCCTGACCTTTGCGCAGTTCGAACTTGCCTCCGGAAAAAATAACGAAATCATCCGTGGTTTTTTCAGCGGTTATGGGATAGAAAACCTCGGGATCAATGCCCTGAATCAGGACACCGCTGTTGGGAATCCCCTTTTCCAGCATACGGTCCCGGCACCAGCTGGAACCCGCCAGTACAAGGTCATACCGTTTGGCGTTTTCGAGGGAAGTCTGGGTCAATTCATTTTCAAAAAATGTGTAACCGAAATTTTTTTTCCCCCGGGCTTTTTCGAACATCGGGAAGAAATCCACACTGGTCAGGGCCTGGAATAATTTCCCGTCCAAGTTGGGGTTAGTGGCAGTACCGTCGGCTGAATTCAGGATGCAGCAATTGATTTTTTTGGACAATTCGAGGGAAAGATATTCGCTGCAGACTCCCCATCCATAATTTTGACCAGCAACCAGCCCCAAATACAACGGTTCGCTGCCGCACTTTTCCCGGTGCGGACGTTGATGTGTCCATGGGCCGGCAGCTGCTCCTGCTTTCGAATTTTTATCCCCAACCGTATACTGTGCCGGTCTGCCCGCATTTTTTGGGGTCTTATGATTGATGGCAAACAACCAGCCCGTATGGCAACGCTCGTCTGATCGGCTCGTCTCGGTAAAGTGATAGTGAGACAATCCCAGTTGCCGGACCCGCTGTTCAATAAGCTGCTGGTGGGGTAGATCGTCCTGCCGATTGGTATTTCTAAAAAACATAAACGCGTTGTGCCGGCAAATTCGCAATAGTTCATCGATCCACAATCCGCTGAGAAATTGATCGGCATCAGATATCAGGAAATCGTATGCATCTGCAGGGCATTGTTTGACAAAATCCGCTTCACTGACCTGGGCGACCACCTGCACCCCGGCCTCACGAATCCGATCGATGTCCTCGGGCTCAATCCCGCCCCAGTCAAACCAGTTGTCAACGCAGGTAAGATGACCCGTGCCGTTGTAGCCCAAAGCATGGATCAGACTCCATGTCAGATAACCGCTCCCGATGCCCAATTCCAGAACGTTCTGCGGCTTTTTTGACATCAAGGCCCCGACCACAAACAAATTGTGGCAGCGATCGATCGCGACCGGGCTGTCGTGTCTAAAATTTAAAATATGACTGAAGCATTTTTGCAAATTTTGCATATTCTCTCAACCGAAGCGGCAGTTGTCAGCTTAAAAGGTGGCTGGGATGGCAATATTGTTATGGTTATAAGGATACCGGGGACCCTCGACATCAAAGATATAGGCAAATTGTATGCCAATATTAAGTCATCCGGCAGGTCCCGTTGGCTCCGGAAAGATGGTGAACCGGCATGATAGCCGGCGGCAATGGAATGCCCGTATGCTCTGTTTCGCCTGCCATATCCCGGATAGTCGTTCGGCTAAGAAGTCCTGTGACCTTCAATTTCGATGATAGGATCAGGGATTCAACCGGCGGCAGCGTCATATATTTGACTTTTTGGCTCTGGAAAGAACGTCCCGAAAAAACATATATCTTTATTATCGTTAACCTATCGACCATCCCCGGCCCCTTCCCTCCCGCGGATCCTGGACCTGTTGAGAACATCGTTTCAATGATTTTATTCGTCATTTGATCACATACCAGCTGGTATATAATTTGCAGAAATCCCGAATCGAAGAGAACGCGAATCAGGAGCTTAAATTCGTTAACCATGGTTTGTTTATCATTCCCGCTTTGGAATTCTGACCCCGCTGCATGAGATCCAAGCGTGAGTCGAGGAGAGTAGTCCCGATGCCGACCAGCCCTTATGCGCATTTGTATCCACTGATAGAATATTTAGACCGGACCCGGCCGTCGTCGCTGCTCGACATCGGTCTTGGCAACGGCAAAATCGGTTTTATCGCACGCGATTATCTCGATGTGATGACGGGTAAGGAGGGCAAATTCAAAAGGGAGGACTGGGAAACAAAAATTGATGGAATCGAGATCTTCCCAGAATACATTCAGGATCATCAACGTGCCATATATGATGACATTTTTATCGGCAATGCGTTTGACGTTATTGATACCTTAGGGACATATGACATGATTGTGCTTGGTGATGTGTTAGAGCATTTTGAAAAAAATCAGGCCCACCAATTGCTTGACAAATGCATCGCGCATTGCAACAGGAACCTCGTTATATGCATACCGCTCGGAGAAAGCTGGAAGCAGGAAGCGATATACGGTAACCCGTATGAACAGCATCGTTCTTTTTGGAGCATTCAAGAATTTGAGCCCTTCATCACCGCCTGGTCAATTTTCCAGAATCCTGCCGGACCCTATGGAATTTTTCTGGTTGAAAAAGAAGATTACCTTACCCACAAAATCAAGGTCTTGAATACGCTGACCGAGAATAAATGGGAAAGCCCGGATTTCGGTCTAAGAAAGCGGTACAAGCTCAACAAAACTGATATTTCGGAGACTGATCTTCGCAAGCTCTCAAAATATGTCGCCAATGAGGGACACCTCAACTTGTTTCTGGATGTTGATTTCACAGAGCATTACCGGCTGATGGCCCACTTGAGTTCTCTGTTCGATGACTCAATTATTTTTGATATCGGAACCAATCAGGGCTACTCCGCCCTGGCCCTTTCTTACAACGACAGCAACCGGGTGATCTCCTACGATATCGAAGAGCTCAAGGAGCTTAACTTCGCTGATGAACTGAATACCATTGAATATCTTGTTGGTGATGTTCTACAGGACCACAGGCTGCTTGATGCCGCCTTGATCGTTCTGGATACGAATCATGACGGCGGTTTTGAAAACGAGGTTTATCGTTTTTTGAAGAAAAACAGATACAAGGGGTTGTTATTTCTGGATGATATTCATCTGAATCAGCCGATGGTCGAATTTTGGAACGCAATTAAGGAAACGAAAGAAGATATTACGGATCTGGGGCACTGGTCTGGTTCGGGGCTGGTGGATTTTCAAAGTTAAAATTCTGTGCTCGGCATGTGAAAAAGAATAGATGAGACAAAGGGCAAAACGTTCTGGGCAGAGAATATTCGATTCATAATTTAGGCCATAAATGCGTTTTTGACTTTGGCTAGAAAATATTTTGCCCTATTGGTCGTCATATGAAATGTGATCAGATGACGCCGTGCCTCATTGACAACGGCATCAGACTTGATCCGATCATCCAACATTCGATCGACGATATGAGTGAATTGATCCATCGCCGCGAATTTGAATAAATGCCTTTGCTCTTGAAAATCATCAGGTATAAATAGCGGCATTTGGGCTGCCAAATGGACGGAATTGCAGGCCGAGTTTTCCCAGAACCGAAAGGTATCGTAGCCCGAACCAGGCAGGGAAAGAACGATCCGGCATTTTTGTAAATTGCGATAATAGTCATCGCGGCCGAGGCGGCCGGCTGGAGATGGTTCCGGTCCACTCGGAACTATGGAAGTCTGCAGCAGGGCGTTCCTGTAATGTTTTGCAATCGTTTCGATGATCTGCCGCCGCCAGCCGTCCGGAGTGCTTCCAAGAAACCCGATACTGTATTGCTTGGGAAGATCATCATAGGAAGCAATCCAATTAAAAATTTCCTCCGGCAGCGCCATGGGCAACGGGATGCAGTAGTCCGAGCCGTCGGTTTCACGTCGGCAAATGATATATTTGCCCACCGGGATGCCCGCAGGAGAATCTTCCCCGTCGATGATAACCAGGCTGCTGGGCCAGTTGGCGAAAGATTTTTGTAAAAATCCCAGTGCCCGGACGTCGCAAACGACCATGTCAAAATAGCCGGTTGCCACTTTGCGCGGAATATCTTCGCGGTCAATCTGACCGTCATCGGCCGGAAACCACCCCGGGCAGCGCTGGTCATCCGGACACACCCCTAGTCCTAAGACACCGTCGTAGACGCAATCTTTTTTCGGATAGTCAACCACCTCAGGTCCCAGCAATTTTCGGAGCCCGTGTAAAAGCAGATCCGGCACATAATTGGGGTAGGCGTGGGTGATAAACAGAACTCTCATCTTGGCCTCAAAACCACTAACATGGTCATTAGACGGCTATCAATTCAGTTTTGCGCAAAACACACAAAATATTGTTAAGTTTCTTTGTAAACCATTGGTATACGTGCGTTTACGAAGATAAGATTCGGAGTCAACTTTCTAAAAGTTCAACTATTGATTGTAATCTAATAAACAGAGCGAAGCGACACCATATTTTTAGGCATTTTAGCGCATTTTAGCCATTTTCGGCATTTATCCGGTTTATCCGGTTTCGGGAATGCTTTCTTGATTAAACCACTTGTTTAAGAATTTCTTCCGATTTTCGATCAATATATCGTTGCGGAACACGTCCCGGCCAAAATAGCTGATCCGGTTATTTTCCGATGACTCGGAAACGCCCCAATCGTGCTCAAAGTCGGTCACAGGCACGGCATAACAAGCCAACCCGGCCTGAATAATCTGCAGACCCATATCCCACTCTTCCATGAAACAGGGACTGTACTGCACATCGAAACAGAGTTTGTGCTCGAGATACTTTTGACGATGGATGCAAAAAAAGAAGCCGGATATATCATGGGTTCGGACCGGTTGATCAAACTGATTTTTTTCAAAATAGTGAATCACCTGCAAATTTTTAAAATCCAAATGCGACCCCTGGGGTCCGACCATTACGGCATTGGCCAGGGTGTCCAGATAGGACTCCATTTGCACAACGGCTGAACGCTCGACATGCAAATCGGCGTTCATGATAAATATCGTCCGGCTTTCGGACATATTGATGCCGATATTCCATGAGCGGCTGACACCGGCATTCAAATTGTTAAAGCAGAATTTGTCGATTCTTGGATGATCCCGCAGCTTTTCGTAAACTTCCCGGGTATTGAAGATGCAAATGACTTCACCTTCAATATCATGCAGGTCCTCCAGCAGCGTTAGGATGCTGTAAGGACTGTGGGGGGAAAAATCCAATACCGGAATCACAAAACTGCGACTTACCGTCGCGAATGTCATATACATCCTCTGTGGGTGAACTACATCACGCCAAAACCTTCGTTTGAAAACAGCCGACCGGTTCAATGCGTTTTGGCAACCGGGATATTTTCACATTTCTATTAACGCATTAGTATCAATAGCAATTTGCATGCCACTGTGATTGTTTGTCCTTCCGGCGCCCATTTGGAACCCATATCGAATCCACCTGGGATAATACTGCCCAACCAAGTCAATTTAATGACGCTGTCGACAAAATGCTCGGCGGCCAAGAGCTTCAAAAAGTAGGAAAAAAGAACTTTCAAACGGTACGGTTTTTGCTTTTATATCATGATTCAACCGCTTCGATTATCCGGCCGGCTCAATGAATAGCTAAAAAAATCAAAGTGCCATGAACTCAGACAGACTGATGCGACATTTAAACCGCGGCGGACACCCGCACTCCCGGCAACCCAGCAAGCGAACCTGGCCGACGCCACCGGACCATCCGGAAAATCTGCACCGATCCGGCATCATCGCGTATCAGGCGGGGGATCCGGCCACGGCTCTGGAGCTGATCACCAAGGCCATCATGGGAAACCCCCGTGTGCCGTCCTACCACAACAATCTGGGGCTGGTGTTCGAAGCCACCGGAAAACCTGCCGGGGCGATCAGCGCCTACCGTGCGGCCCTGAATCTGCAACCCAACTACGCCGAAGCCTACAACAACCTGGGAAATGTTCTGCGGCAGCAAAACCGAACGGACGAAGCCATAGCATGCCTGAAAGCGGCCTTGCGAATTGCACCGGATTTTCCCGAGGCCCATTTTAACCTGGCATTGTCATACCAAAAAATCGGGCAGCATGAAGCGGCCATCATTCACCATCAGCAGGCAATTCGTCTTAAGCCGGATGATGCCAGAGTATACAACAGTCTGGGCAATTCCCTGAAAGATTTGGGCCGTTTAGACCCGGCCATTGAAAATTATCGGCGGGCTTTGCAATTCGATCCCGCATCTGTCGGTGCGCTGAACAACCTGGCACTTGCCTTGCGGGCTGATGGCCGAATCTGTGAGGCGGTTGACTGCATCACCCGTGCCATTCAACTTGAGCCCGGTTCCGCAGAAACTCACTGCAACCTGGGCAATCTCCAGAAAGACCTGAACCATCTAAATGCGGCCTTGAAGCAATACCGGCGGGCCATCAGGTTGAAACCGGATTTTGTCGAAGCCAATTTCAATCAATCTCTTATCCATCTGCTGCTGGAAGATTTCGAAGCCGGCTGGCGAGGCTATGAATGGCGTCTGCAAAAGCCTGAATGGAAGAATTTCCTGGCATTGCAAAACTGCACCAAACGGTGGCACGGCCAGGCGTTTCAAGGCAGACGGCTGCTGGTCCATGACGAGCAGGGATACGGTGACAGTCTGCAGTTTGTCCGGTATCTGGCCTTAGCCAAAGCGCGTGGTGGATCCGTCATTTTTCAAACACGCCGACCGTTGATGGCGCTCTTTAAATCCCTGGCCGGTGTAGATCAATTGGAAGAGAGAAATCCCCAGGCCGCTTCAGCACATGCTGCCGATCTATATGTGCCGCTGGCAAGCCTTCCTGGAATATTCAATACTCGTCTGGAGAATATTCCGGCGGATATACCTTATCTGAAGGCCGATGATGCCAAAACCAAACATTGGCAGGGTCGTTTGGCCGCCCGTGGACTGAATGTCGGCATTGTCTGGACGGGGGCGGCCACAGATCCCAACCGCACCTGTCCCTTCAGGCATTTTTTATCTTTGTCGGGGATAGAAGGGGTCAATTTATATGGTCTGCAAAAAAACGCACCGGCAAGTGCAGCGGATGACAACACAGACTCAGGTACCGGGCCAATAATGAATTTCGGACCTGATTTCGAAGATTTCTCCGACACCGCCGCGCTCATTACAAATCTGGATCTGGTGATATCCATCGACACGTCGGTGGCCCATCTGGCCGGCGCTTTGGGAAAACCCGTGTGGGTGGTATTGCCCCACAGTTCGGACTGGCGCTGGCTGCTGGACCGCGAGGACAGCCCCTGGTATCCGACCATGCGACTTTTTCGACAGAAGACCAGGGACAACTGGGCCGAGGTATTTGACCGGGTGGCAGGCGCATTAAGACACCAGATCGACGCCCGTTTCGTACGACACCATCATCAGGCCGCAGTCCAGCAGGCCAAGGCGCTATACAATCAGGGCAACCGCCAGTATGACAGCAAAAATTTGTCGGCTGCCATTGTTTGCTATCAAAAAGCCCTGGAGATTTGGCCCGATTTCTTCGAAGCGTATTTCAACCTGGCAAAGGCCTGTCAGGATCTGGGAGATCATGAACAAGCGGTCTTCTATTACCATAAGACGCTTGAACTGAAACCGGGATTTGCCGAAGCTCACTTTAATATCGGCGTTTCCTTGCAGGAAAAAGAGCATTTTCGCCAGGCAATCGACAGCTATCGAAAGGCGTTGCAAGTCACCCCGCAATTTGTCGCAGCCCACCAAAATATGGGTTCATGCTTTCAGCATCTAGCGCAAACTGACCAGGCAATCGCCTGTTATGAAAAAGCCCTTGAATATGAGCCGAACGCGGCCCAAATTCACTACAATATCGGCCAAACCTTTTATGAAAAGGATGAATGGGAAAAAGCAGCCGCCAGCTTCCAGCAAGCCCTGAACCTTAAACCGGATTATGCCGAAGCCTCCCATAATCTGGGCCTGGCCTGCTACCGCCTGAATCGGCTCGATGAGGCCATAGCGTGCTTCCAGAAATCTGCCAGGCTCAAACCGGAGCATGTCAACATTTACTATGACTTGGGGAATAGCTACCGGGACCAGGGGGATTTGGACGGCATGATTGGCTGTTATCAAAAAGTGCTGGGACTTGATCCAGATTCCGTCCAGGCTTATCACAACCTCGCAGTCGCCTTTCGAGGACGCAACAATCTGGACCAGGCCATAGCGTGCTGCCGCAAAGCGCTTCAAACACGGCCAGATCATCCGGATTCGCTCGCTTATTTGGTCCAGCTATTGCAGCATGCATGTCAATGGGAGATGCTGCCCGATACCGCGGACCAACTCGATCGTTTAACGGAAGATGCCCTGGACCAGGGGCACAAAACGGCCGAGCAACCGATGCTCAGCCTGCGCCGCCATTCAGATCCGCAACGGAACCTGGCGGTCGCCCAATCTTGGAGCCGGAAAATTGCCGCCCGTGCGGCCGTGTCGGGTATCAAATTTTCATTTGTAGATAGACACGTTTTCAAGAAAAAGATAACCGTGGGATACATGTCCGCCGATTTCAAGAATCAAGCAGTCATGCACCAGATGCTAAGCTTGTTCGGACTGCACAACCGGAATCGCTTCAAGGTCTATGGCTATTCCCACGGCAAGGATGACGGTAGCTTTTATCGCCGGAAAATTCAGCAGGACTGCGACAAATTTATCGAATTGGACAACTTGAGCCATGCTGAAGCGGCAAATTGTATCTTCCGGGATCAGGTGGATATCCTCGTCGATCTAATGGGTCATACGCGTGGCAACAGAATGGCGATATGCGCCCTGCGCCCGTCACCCGTCCAGATCAGCTATTTGGGGTTTCTGGGGACAACCGGCGCTGAATTTATGGATTATTTTATCACGGATAAAATCGTTACCCCTGAAGAGCACAGAAAATTTTTTACGGAGAAATTGGTATTCATGCCCGACTGCTACCAGGTCAACGACCATCTCCAGCAAATTTCCAAAAAGCAATGGCAAAAGGGAGAATGCGGACTGCCGCCTCAGGGAACGGTGTTCTGTTCTTTTGGTCAACCCTACAAAATCGATCTGCTCATGTTCGATACCTGGATGCGTATCTTGCAGCGCGTCCCACAAAGTGTTTTGTGGCTGCTCAATCAAAATGCCGCCGCTACCCAAAATATGCGTCAGCGGGCACAAATGCAAGGCCTAGCACCCGGCCGGTTGGTCTTTGCCGGGGCGC
>JGI24672J20091_10000284_pt1 | contig 14915 bp, 9 predicted proteins | sample OlaalgELextract2_FD_20091 | JGI IMG/M metagenome (IMG submission 20091) | reverse complement strand
GAGCCAATCCCTGTTGCCGATCACTACCTCGGCGTTGGTGCCGATATCCATATACAGGGTGATCTTGTCCGTGCGGTAAATGCCGGCGCCCATAATGCCGGCAACGATGTCCCCGCCCACATAGCTGGACACCGCTGGGTAAACCAGGGCCGGTGCATGGTCAGCCAGATCGATCCCCAGACTCACTGCCGGAATCGGCGAAAACAGGGTGGCTGCCGGCACATAGGGAGAGCGCCGGATGTACCGGGGATTGATCTTGAGCATCAACTGGGTCATGGTCGTGTTGCCGGCAAGGGTGATGGACGAAACTTCATCCGTGTCGACGCCGGACTTCCTGACAATCCGGCGGATGATCTTGTTTACGGTGCCGATGACAACGTCCTGAAGCCGCTCCAGCCCGTCGGGTTTTTCAGCGAATACAATCCGGCTGATCACATCCTCGCCATAACTGATCTGACCGTTGAATTCGGCATGTTCGGCCATGATGTCGCCGGTGTTCAGGTTGATGAGTTGCCCGTAAACGGTGGTCGTTCCGATGTCCATGGCCACGGCAAAATTTCGGTCCGTGCTATCGCCGGACTCAATGTTGATAATGTGGCTTTTCCGTCCCGGCTGAACGGGGCGGGCCAGGGTGGCGGTAACCTTGAACCCGCTAATTCTTAGTATGTCCGGAAGCTTGCGCATGACCGGAAGTTGTACGACAAGGCGGTGCTCATTGTGATGGACCTTCAGGAAGCTGACCAGCCGGGTCACGTCCGGCAGCCGATCCTGGGCGTTGGGCTCGGGAAGTTCAAGATACCGTTTTTCCACCGGGGGCAGGAACAGGCCCTGTTCTTTGAGGGCATCGAAATCGACCTGCAGAATGCGGGCGGTCCGCCTCGGGCCGGAGCGGACTTTAAGGGCGCTCGTATCGATGGCCGACTCGACGGGTATCCTCACCGTTACATCACTTCGAATCCGGCTCTGGCACGCCAGGCGAAATCCTTTGGTCACATCCGGGGCGTCCAGTTTTTCGGTGATGCCACCGTCGATTTCGCCTTCCTCAAGAAGCACCCGACATTTGCCGCACACCCCTTCACCGCCGCAGGATGCATTGATATGGACGCCGGCTTCCATGGCGGCCCGTATAAGGATTTCGCCGTCCTCTACGGCAATGACGGCCCCGTGGGGCTGAAAGGTCACGTTATGTCTGGCCATCGGGCATATCCTTTCGATCATCGATCTCGTCAAACCGACAGGTCAGCTCGAGAATATCATTTTCCGTGTCCGTCCGGACAACATAGGGTAGTGTGTTAAACAGACGGATCATGCCGTCATTGGTTTCCGCGGTGTAGGCCAGCAGCCCTGCAATCCCGTTTCCCCGGGCGGCCCCGGCCAGTTTGATCATCAGGCGTGTGCCGATGCCTTTTCCCTGGAAATCCGAACTGACGGAAAATGCCACCTCGGCGATATTGGTCGTCTCGTCCAGCAGGTATTCCCCGACGCCGATCACACGGCCGAACCCGAATTCGCCGACCAGGGCCACCAGCGTCAGATTTTTCCGATAATCGATCTGGGAGAGCCCTTCGGCCTCATCCCGAACGAAACGGGTTTTTTCGTGGAAGAACCGGGCTATGACATCCTTCTTTCCCAGGCTGTAAAAATGCTCTTGAATGCGGCGCTCGTCCACCGGCTTGGCCGGCCGGATCATGACGCTGTCGCCATCGACGACCACCGTTTCTTCCATGCTGGCCGGGTATACCCCCAGCATGGCCTCCTTGAGCCGGCGTTCGGTTCCCAGCAGCCCCATGGCCTGGGCCCGCTCCTGAAGGCTTTTCCCGAACAGATTCACCGCGCCGAACTCGGTCACCAGATATTGGACGTCGCTGCGCGGAATCACCACGGCGGTATCCCCCAGTGACGGTACAATGTGGCTGCGTTTTCCGTCTTTGGATGTGGCCGTCAGCAACAGGATGGCCTTCCCCCCCTCGGCCTGGGAGGCCCCCCGGATAAAGTCGAGCATGCCGGAAACGCCGGTGTACAGATTAATCGGCAGGGCATCGGCAGCGGCCTGGCCGGTCAGATCCACCTCCATGGCCACATTGATGGAAACCATTTTGTTGTGACGAGAGATGATGCCGGGATCGTTGACATAATCGGACGGATGGAACTCGATCCCGGGATTGTCATCCAAAAAATCGTAAAGTTCTTCGGAACCGATGGCGCTGCTGGCAATTAATTTGCCCGGGTTGAACCCCTTTTCCCGATTGGTGATGACCCCGCGGGAGACCAGGTGCATAATGTCGTCGGTAATATACTGGGTGTGTATCCCAAGATCGTTTGCCTCCGAGAGCGCCAGAAGCACCGCCTGGGGACTGGTGCCCAGGCTGATCTGAAGTGTCGATCCGTCTTCGATGAAGCGCTGAATGTGCCCGGCTATTTTGTTGGCCGATTCGGATTCCGGCGTCGCCCGGGCGGTAATGAGCGGTTCTTCCCTCTCGACGATAATCTCCACGTCATTGACATGAACGACACTCCGGCCCAGCACCCTGGGCATTTTCGGGTTGACCTGGGCGATCACCAGATCGGCGGATTGGGCGGCCGCCAGGGTGATGTCCACCGACACTCCGAGGCTCATCCACCCAAAATCATCCGGAGGTGACACCTGAATCAGGGCGACGTGCACATGGAGGCGGCGGCTTCTAAAAAGCCGCGGGATGGCCGACAGATGAAGGGGGGTGATGAATCGCTTGTTTCGGGCAATGCTTTTCGGTTTTCCGGATCCGGCGTAAAAGGATCGGATGCTCAGGTTCTGCCCTTCGGTCTTGTTGGCGATCAGGGTCAGCGGCGTGCTCTCCAGGGCCATCAGCCGAACGACCTCAAGGCCGGCGCATCGCTCCGAGGCGTTTGCCAGCTCACGTACCAGCGCCTGGGGCTCGCCACAGGAAGAGCCGATGAAGACCCTTTGGCCGGGTTGTATCAGGTCGATAGCCTCCCGCGCGGATCGCCGTTTCTCAAGGTAGCTGTCGGCCCAGTATGTGAATTTCGGCATCTGTTTCCTGCCTGGTTGCAAGGTTTGGTTCGATGCACCGAACGGACGTTTTCCTCCAACGCCGATGGACACTGTTTCCTATCCTATCCGCAAGGGGTGGAGCAAGTTATTCCTGCCCTCACGCAAGGGCCGGCAACCGCTTGAATTTGAAAATGCAGGCCTGCTGGCGAGGGCGGAGAGAACCCGTCTTGTCCGAAACATATCCACGCATCGGTCCCCTTCGATCGGCCCGGGGGAACCGGAAGGAGCTTCCCCCGACGGGGTGAATCAATTTGATGGTTATCGATAATTTCGATTCAGTTGTTGACAGCCGGCGCGAACCGAACATATAAATACCATTTATTTAATGTAATGGCTTTCAAAACGTTCCATTTTCATAGTGGCAGGCATGGCGGAAATGCTTTCGAGGTCTTGCCGACCAACAGTGTGCCGGGGCACCGATTTCTGAAACCGGATCTATCATCACGGCGATATTCCGACTTTTCGGGATTTTTTTATGGAAGGAATGACGTGCAAGTTTCAGGGACACGGGCCGGAAGACCGACGGGATGCATGAGAGGATCGGCAGAGGAGATGCCTGGGTCCGTGTGCTCACGGTCCTTGCAGTTTTATTCAGAGCTTGAGTTCTTTAAGCTTGTAAGCGAGGGAACCCATTTCGTTTTGTTACGTGATCACACAAACAATCTGCCGCAGGCTCGAACGAACCTGTATGTCTGTGCTGATTAAACTGATGGACAGACGCCTTGAGCTTCCGTCAGAAAAGTAAATCGAAAATTCCTTTGGTCAATTGCAGTGGTGCAGGAAGTCCACTGATCTATCAACCACCCCTTAAGGAGGAATACTATGAAAAGACGAGAATTTATTAAAAAAGCCGGTGCTGGTGCTGTTGCTGCTGGAGCTGTGATCGCAGGTGCTCCTGCCGTACATGCACAAAAAACGATAGAGATTACCATGGTGACGACGTGGCCGCGTGATTTTCCGGGTCTTGGTACCGGTGCGCAACGTTTTGCAAAGCGATTGTCGGACATGACCAATGGCCGTATGAAAGTGAACTATTTTGCTGCCGGAGAACGGGTCAAGGCATTTGACTCCTTCGATGAGGTTGCCTCGGGCAATGCGCAGATCTATCACGCCGCTGATTATTATTGGAAAGGCAAGCACCCTGCATGGGCTTACATCACCGGTGTTCCGTTTGGCCTAACCTACACCGAATTGAATGCCTGGATGCGCTTCGGTGGCGGTCAGGAATTATGGGATGAACTGGGTGCCGAGTTTGGGATCAAAGGATTGATGTGCGGCAACACCGGCTCGCAGATGGGTGGCTGGTTTCGAAAGAAAATCAACTCTCCTGAAGATCTGAAGGGGCTCAAAATGCGTATTCCCGGCCTAGGCGGTGATGTCATGGCCAAGCTGGGTGCGTCCCCTGTCTCCCTTCCCGGTGGTCAGATTTATGAAAACCTGATTGCCGGATCAATCGATGCGACCGAGTGGGTCGGTCCCTGGAATGATGGATTCATGAAGTTCTATGAAGCCGCCAAGTATTACTACTTCCCGGGGATGCATGAGCCGGGATCGATGCTGTCTATCGGCATGAATAAAAAATGGTGGGATGGCCTTTCAAAATCTGACCAGCTGACTATTGATGCTGCCGCATCCATGGAAAATGATGTCATGATGGCTGAGTTTAATGCCAAAAACGGAGAATCCCTTAACAAACTGGTTACCGAGCAAGGCGTAAAACTTCGTGAGTTTAATGATGATGTCTACGATGCGTTCGGTGAAGCAGCTGCCGAAGTATTTGCAGAGACAAGAAAGCATAGTAAACTGGCAGCAAAAATGGATAACAGTTTTGTCAATGCGCGCAAAGAGGTGGGCAGCTGGATGAAGATCTCGGATCAAGCCTACCTTAACCAGCGCAACCGTGTGCTGGGTCTCTAATCGATCCGGTAACGATTCCCGTTGAAATATGGTACCCCTCGGGGTACCATATTCTCTTTTTTTGGGACGTTTTAATTAACACATCTGGCTGGCCGACTTCGCCCGGGCCTGCGATCACCATACATCTGCCACCTCAAATCTGAACAGTCCACAACATATGAGCGCACAAGACACCATTGATACAAATGATTTATCCAACACCGCTTCAAACAAAGATGCTGCAGACCATAACGTCATCATACGGCTGATACGCGCATTTGCAATATCAGTTGTCTCGATCATGCTGGTTTTTCTAATAAACAACTACTTGAATGTCTGGCGGCAATGGCCTGGGTTGCCGTCTTTGTTTGCACACCATGGCTGGTTTGGCCTGGAATCTTTGCGCACCCCTCTGGTGGATAATCAAATTACAAAAGGGTGGCTTCAGCTTCTGAGTTACTTCGGAGCCGTTGCACTTGCCGGCCTTTATGTTTTTTGGACCCCAAAACGGCCGTTGCGCGCGGATGCTGCGTTACTGAACGGGTTTGCAACCTATATCATTCGGACGGCCTTCTGGATCGTTCTGATCATCGGTTTGGTCGATATTATCATCTCTTTCCTCAGGGTGGAAAATTTCTTATCCCCGCTGGTTGGGGAAGAATTAACCCAAGCCCTTGGGCGCCCCCAATTTCGCGGTGTGTATGTGCACTATCCATTGATCCTGCTGTCGTTTGTCATCGCTTTGTTTAACAAATCTCTGGGATTTACCTGGTTGGCCTTTCTGGTCGTATTGGCAGAGTTCCAGATTGTTATTTCCCGATTTGTTTTTTCCTACGAACAGCCTTTCATGGGGGATCTCGTCCGTTTCTGGTATGCGGCCTTATTTCTGTTTGCCAGTGCCTATACTCTGGCGAATGAAGGCCATGTTCGTGTCGATGTTCTTTATTCGCGTTTCCGTAAACGCAGCAAGGCATGGACCAATACGGTCGGCACCTTGCTGTTGGGCTTGCCATTGGGGTGGATCATCCTCATGACCGGCATGTGGGATAAAACGAGCAGTATCAACAGTCCGCTATACAGTTTCGAAGTTTCACAATCCGGTTATGGATTGTATGTGAAGTACCTGATGGTTGGATTTTTAGCCGTTTACGCAGTGTCCATGATTACACAATTTTCCAGTTATCTGCTCGACAATGTCGCTGACCTTCGTCAAGAACCAGGTGGTGATCAGTTGGCCGGGAAGTCCTAAAACGATATGAGATAAAAAGGATCACTACATGGAACTGGTCTTTCTCGCGATTCTTCTGCTGGCGATGATTGTTGCTCTTTCTTCCGGGTACCCGGTCGCCTTCTCATTGCCGGGCGCTGCCATTTTATCCATTGGATTGGCGGCTTTCTTTGGTTATCTGTTTGCAGGCGATTCCAGCGCCTACTTCGTTGAAGGAGGACCGTTTCAGTGGCTCAGTGCCGGAGTGACCAATTTCCGGAGTCTCTATTGGGATGTCGAACGGGATACCCTGATCGCGGTTCCATTGTTTATTTTTATGGGCATCATGCTCCAGCGTTCCAAGATCGCGGAAGATCTTCTGGTTACCATGGCCCAACTGTTCGGACCGGTTCCCGGGGGGCTGGGAATCTCCGTTGTCCTGGTCGGTGCGCTGCTTGCGGCAACGACCGGTATCGTCGGGGCAACGGTCATTGCCATGGGATTGATTTCACTTCCGGCGATGTTGCGAAACAATTATTCAAAACCGTTGGCAACGGGCACAATTTGCGCTTCAGGCACACTGGGACAGATCATTCCCCCCTCCATCGTTCTGATTATCCTTGCCGACCAGTTAACCGGCGCGTCCGATCAAGCCAGTACGCTCCGGAAAGCATCCTACAAGGCCGCAACCGGTGAATTCAGCATGCCTTCGGTGCTGGATGTCACCTCCACCAGCGCCGGTGAAATGTTTATGGGGGCTCTGGTACCCGGCTTGGTCCTTGTCGGTTTGTACATCATGTATATCCTGATCGCCGCCTTGGTTCGGAAAGGGTCCGCACCGCCGGTACCCTATGACGGCAAGTTTGATCGAAAATTCGCCAAACGGGTTGCCTTGGCGTTAATACCGCCGCTGACGCTCATTCTTTTGGTGCTCGGCTCCATTATCCTCGGCGTGGCCACCGTTAACCAGGCCGGTGCGGTGGGTGCCATTGGCGCCATGATCATGGGTGGGTATCGCCTTGCCGAAGGTCGACGCAACGCCTATTACCCCGCCATTCTGGCAGTCGTTTCGACCGTTGTCATTGCCATTATACTCAGCTTCTATGACCTGAACGTCAAAAGTATCAAGGAGGGGGATGCCATCGGTATCTTCCTGGCCGCGGTTGCTGCCGCCGGGCTGCTGGTTGCCGTGGCCTGGAGTACCTGGCGAATATATAAAATCGAAAATACTCTCAACTGGGTCATGGTTGAAACGGCCAAAACCACCTCCATGGTGTTTATTATTCTTCTTGGTGCGGCGATGCTGACCTCCGCCTTTCGCGGTTTTGGGGGGGAGGAATTAGTCAAGCATTTTTTAACCAATCTGGAAGGCGGATTTTGGGTTCAATTTATCGTCGTCATGGCGGTGATGTTTGTTCTCGGTTTTTTCCTTGATTTTCTCGAAATAGCCGTCGTCGTCGTGCCGATCGTCGCCCCCATTCTGCTCGCCGACCCCGGTGCGAATGTGACCGCCGTGTGGTTCGGCGTGATGGTGGGTCTTAATCTTCAGACCTCATTTCTGACACCGCCCTTTGGTTTTTCGTTGTTCTACCTTCGCGGCGTTGCACCCCCCAGCGTTAAAACACTGGAGATTTATCGTGGGGCGGCGCCCTTTATTGTTCTGCAGTTGATCGCATTGGTGATCGTTGCACTGACTCCCGCCATGGTGAACTACCTGCCCACGCGCATTTCTCTTTCTGCCGAAACAGCGCCGCCGCCGATAAATCCGAGATTGCAGTACTGTATGGAAGAATTTCTCTTTGATTATTACGATGTGAACGCTGAGCAGCTGCGCGGTTATGTCAGCACGTTGCATGCCGCGGATCTCAGTGCGTTGCCGGCAAAGCGACAGAAAGCGTTGATCGAAAGCCTGGATCGAACCCTGAATACGTTCGATTTAGTCGCCAAGGTTCGCATGGCTGAAGAAAACCGTGTCGGCTATTCATCTGAATACCGTCCACAGCACCGGCGTGTTCGCGGCTTGCAGTCACAAATACGCAATATCAGAGTGAAAATCGTTGAATTGAAACAGAATTTGACGAGAGCGTCTCGGAGCGATTCCCCGGACAAGGATGTAATCATCCGAATTGAAGCAGAAATCGGGAAAGCCGAGGTGGCCATAACAAACCTTCAAGACCAGATTCCTGAGAGTTGGGCGGGCGCCAGCAAACGTTATGCGGAATTGGAAAAGGCCGAAAAGCAGGCTCGCCGAAATTACCGCAACAACATCGACCAGGCGTATGAAACGATTGTGGAGTTGGGCGAGGTCATTGAGGGAGTCGATGACCTGGCTGGTCTTGAACCACAAATGACCGCTCTTGAAACAGCAATTCCAAATGAGCCGGCGCAGGTTGCCATGGAGCGGATCAAACAAGCCGAAAAAGCGCTTGGCAAAATTGCCGGCACAAGCGCCATCAAGTCCAAACTTTCCAGAGCGCGCAGGGCTCTCAAAGGGAAAAACCCAAAGCCCGAAAAGGCCATTCAGTCTCTAAGCGAAGGCCTACGGTTATATGCTGCTGAAGTCGATTGGCGTCGTCGCGCAGCAGTTGAAATTGGCCCTGCGCTGGCTTCCTACGATGATGCTATCAAGGATTCCATCGGTCTCCGCCTGCAGCGACGGTTGTCGGATGAACAGGTCAAAGAGGTTGCCAGCTGCCTGTCGGTACACCGCGATTTTTCATTACAATTCTAGAAGTGGTTTCAAAACCTGATCTATAGCGATTTTCGGAGTTCCGTCCCGAAACCTGACCCTACCTTCAATCCGAACATATTTATGGCAACTGCTATAACGCCGAAGCCGCCCGAGACAGTTAAATCGCTGCGTTACGGACCTCCTTGCATACCTACTCCCATGTATGCTCCGCTTTTTCGTCGGCCTTCGCCTTGACCCATGCCTGGGGCAGACAAGCTTCGGCCCGATCTGAAGTTTTGAAACCACTTCGATAGCCGCAGTCACAAATATATTCCAACGCGCTGCAAGCGACATCGTCGCGTTTCATAAAATCGTTGGACGATTTTATTATCCGACAAACTTCTTGGCCGTGGGAGATGACTGCCGCATCCGGCTTTCCCGCTTTGCCCTGTTGATCTCGCGGGCCGTTCGCAACCCCCGGGTCCGGATGGCGTGCCAGATGAGACGCTTTCGATCCATGACGAAGAACCGCCGTCCAAATCTTTTGAGGGCATTGCGATCGATCGTAAACCCGAGCCCGGGAAGTTTTGGAACCTGGAGCATGCCTTGATCATGGTCAAACGGGCTTTCCAGGAGGCCGTCCCGTGCCTCCACGGTCCAGCCGGGTGGGTTGTAAGGATACTCGACCGCCATTTCCGTTGCGTATCCACTGGCGGCCATGAGCTGCAGGTTGATGGCGAACCCGATCCCGTTTGTCCACGTGTGGGGCGTGTAGGTAAGCCCCTGCCGCCGGCAGAGTCGAATGATCTGGAATGTTTGTGCAATGCCGCCCGTGAATACGGCGTCCGGCTGGAAGATCCGATAGCAGCGCCGTTCGATCATCATCTTCAACTCCGGAAAACCGGCGGTGTGCAGTTCTCCGCCGGCAATCGGTACCCGGCTGTAGGCGGTCAGCTTGGAGAGATCTTCATAGGCATCCATCGGCAGGGGGTCTTCAAGCCAATCCACGCCGAAATCGGCGCACCGGTCGGAAAACCGTTTCGCCCGCTCCAGATCCCAGAGGGGGGCGTTTTTCACGATGGTGACCCGCCACCCCTGATTGGCATCGACGCCGATGCGCATCCTATGGCCGATTGCTTTCGAGACCTCCCGAACCTGGTGGATGTCGATCATTTCATCGAAGTCGTGGACCCGCAGCTTGATGGTTCGAAATCCCTCCTCGAACCGTGCTTCCGCTTCTTCGACCCGCTCTTCCGGCAGCTTGACTTCCCCGGTGGATGCATACAAGCGAACGGTGCAGGGCTCCCCCCCGAGCAACTCATACACGGGTTTTCCGGCCATTTTTCCCTGGATGTCCCAGAATGCCGGCTCTATCCATGCATTTCGCCAGCCCAGATAAGACATCTCCCGAACCCGTTGCTGGATAAGATCGATATCCGTGGCGTCTTCTCCCACGAGATAGGGGCCGATCAGGTCACCCAGGCCGGCGCGTTCCCGACCCATGGCCGGGCCGGCGCTGAACCCTTCCAATCCACTCTCGGTCAGGACCCGGATCAAGGTGAAGCGATTTTTCGTCTGCGGGAAGCCGGGAATCCAACTGGGGTAAAATCGGGCCGGCAGGGGGATCGCGACATGGTAGAGCTCAATTCGTGAGATGAGAGGCATAACTGGTTCTTTTGTTTTTTAAACTTTAGAATTTTGAAAATTTGAATTTCTTATTTGTTTCGTGCTTCGAGATTCGAATTTCGGATTTAAACATTCCGATAGAAATCTAATGGCTGAAGTTCCATAGTTTCCACACCGTAGTCGACGACCATATGCCTTCGTATATCCAGGCACAAATGGCATTTTGAGATATAACTACCGTTCGACGCAAAATTGAAACGGTGCCTGGCCATTGAGTATAATCCACCGATGCCTTCCGAGTAAAGCAGACTTAACATCGGATACTCGGAATGGGATAGCGGCCCAGGAAGGTGGTCGGCCTGAATGGCCAAGCCGGAGCAGAGGCCGGGGACGTAATTGCCGAAAAGGTCCATGTGGAAATGGCTGGTGTCGCGGAGCTCACTGCAACCGGTGGCATTCCGTGAGCAGATATCTTCGGAAGAAAATCCGGGAAAGGAGGCCGAGAAGGTATCCAGTGCTCTCCCGCCGAAATGAATCCAGTACCGTGAGGGGATCCGATCCAGATAATCGATACCGAAAACCGCTTGATACTCCTCCAGGTGGTGGGACGTCCGATCATCAAAGGTATCTATTTCCGGGTAGAATTCGGTAATCCACGGAAACACTCCGACACCGGTTTCCCGGCATGCGGCGATAACGCCTTTGACTTTGTAGAATGGGATATGTTCGTTGTGAAACGGACTCATGGATATCAGCAGGGTGTTGAGGCCTGCCCGTCGCAGGCGGGAGAGCAGGGTGATCCCGTGATTCTCGTCCCGATACCAGGACGAGTTGGTTTCCACATAGTCGACAGAAATCCCGCATTCCGCGGCCGCCCCAAGGGTATCTATGAGCCCGCCGGGGTTGAGAAAGGGTTCACCACCCCCGATGTGAACCGATCGGCATCCCATTTGGCCGATGATTTCCAGCATTCGGGCCACCATGGACGTTTCGATGTATTTCTTCTCCCACCGGGGGCTGCACCCATAGAGGCAGTGCCGGCACGCGGAGGTGCAATAATAGTTGGTAATGAGACCACCGGATATGAGGTGGGGGATATATAGATTTTTTTTTGGAGTGCGCATTTATGTATCAATTCTCAGAAGGGGATAGTATTTCATTACCAAACACCAAACACCAAACACCAAACACCAAACACCAAACACCAAACACCAAATACAATGTTCCTTACAGCAACGCCTCAAGCCTTTCTTTCAACCGGGTATACCGGTGCCGTGTCTGGTCATTCCGGATACCGATAGCCAGCGCTTTACGTGTGCCGATAAGCACCACCAGCTCTTTACCCCGGGTGATTGCCGTATAAATAAGGTTGCGTTGAAGCAACACATAATGCTGGGTCAGTATCGGCATGATGACCACCGGAAATTCGGATCCCTGGGATTTATGCACCGAAATCGCGTAGGCCAGCACGATCTCATCCATATCCATGGGGCTGTAAGTTGCGGAGCGACGATCATAGGCGACGGCCATTTCCTGGGTTCCTCGATCGATGCGTGTGACGCTGCCGATGTCCCCATTGTAAACTTGCTTGTCGTAATTGTTCCGGATTTGCATGACCTTGTCGCCGATGCGAAATACGGTACCGCCGCGCTCCCAGCCCGGGCCGTCCGGATTCAAGGCATTCTGCAATTCTATGTTCAAATTGGCTGCTCCAACGAGACCCTTGTGCATGGGGGTGAGCACTTGGATATCCGTCAGCGGATTGAATCGGAATCGCCGTGGAATGCGTTCGGCCACCATTGTCAAAATCAAATCCAGCACTTTTTCCGGATCGTCCTGTTCAATGAAGTAAAAATCCGCCGGCGGTTCTTCCGGCTTCGGATTTTTCAACTCCGGTGAGCGGCCCTGGTTGATGTGATGAGCGTTAACAACAATACGGCTTGATGTTGCCTGGCGAAAAATGTCGGTCAGCTCCACCACCGGCAAACGGTTGGAGGCGATGATGTCTTTAAGAACATTGCCGGGACCCACCGACGGCAGCTGGTAGATGTCTCCGACCAGAACCAGACCGGACGCAGGCGGTATGGCGCGGAGCATGTGATACATCAGACGGTTGTCGATCATGGAGGCCTCATCCACGATCAGCAGATCACATTTGAGGGGGTGTGCCTCGTTCTTTTGGAAACCGCCTTTTTGGGGACTGAATTCGAGCATCCGATGGATGGTCATGGCGTCCTGGCCGGTGGCCTCACTCATCCGCTTGGCAGCCCTTCCGGTGGGAGCGGCAAGCCGGACCCGGCGTCGATGACGGGAGGCAATTTCGACAATGGCCCGCAGGATGGTCGTTTTTCCGGTGCCTGGCCCGCCCGTTATGACCATCAGTTTATGGGTCAAGCCCTGACGCACGGCGTGTTCCTGTTTTGGCGCCAGTTGAATTCCCATGTGGCGCTGTAACCAGTGCAGAGCCCCGTCAATGTCGTCGATAGGTTCTCCAGCGTTGTGGGTAACGAGACCCCTTAAACACTCTGCGATCCGATTTTCAAAATGGTGCAGTTGGGCGAGAAACACGGCCTTGCCGTCCACCAACGAGCCTTCTGGTGTTTCAGCAAATTCTTCAATCACGATATCGCCCTTGAGTGCCAGCCGTCCCAAAGCCTCCCGAACCGCATCACCATGGACCTCCAGCAACTCGCAGCATTGATCCACCAGAGGGTCATAGGGGAAGTAAATGTGGCCTTCTTCGGAAAGCCTCTGCAGAACATAAAGGACACCCGCGGTGATACGCTCGGGAGCCGTCTTGGTATAACCAAGGGCGCCGGCAATGGCATCGGCTTTTTGAAAACCGATACCGAAGATGTCGGATGCCAGTCGAAACGGGTTGTTTTGAACTACCGCGATAGCGCGGTCACGGTAGCGTTTAAAGATCCGGTGCGCATAGATTTCTCCGACACCGAAACCCTGGAGAAAAACCATCAGATCCCGAATGCCTTTCTGGGCCTGCCAGGCCGTTTGTATCATCTGGATCCGCTTGATACCGATACCGTCCACCATGGCCAGTTTCTCCGGTGATTCTTCGATGACAGACAGTGTTTCTTTTCCGAACCGATCAACGATCCGGTCAGCCATTTTCGGGCCGATGCCATGAATCAGGCCGGAACCGAGATACCTTAGGATCCCTTCCACGGTTGACGGAACCATTGTTTTGGAAGTGTGTATCTTGAACTGGCGGCCATGGGCCGGGTGGATGACCCACTCGCCCTCGAGGTGAAGTACTTCCCCCTCTTTGGGTTCCAACAGGTTTCCGACCACGGTCGCAGGTTTCCATTCGCCCTCCACACGGAGTCGCGCGACCGTATAGCCGGTGTCGTCATTGTGGAATGTGATGTGCTCGATCTGGCCTTCGAGGATTGTCGGTGGGGTCACTTTTTATCACCACGTTGAACCCAGGTGGGTGTCCGAACATCGGCGATCGGACCCGAATCCGGAATGTAGCATTTGATGTCCAGTACCGGTGAGCCGTCAACGGCATCGATGTCATCCAGCTCAATCATGGCACCCTCAATGGATCGAATACGGCAGCGGCTCAGCGCGATCAGGTTGGGCCGCGCCGGCGAATGGGTGGCAAAAACGCCGGTGAGCGGATTGCTCGGATCTTTCATCGGATGCACCCGGAGCGTTGCACGCTTTTCCGGTGTATCATTTTCATGGAACCAGTAGAGCACCCAAATGTGTGAAAAACCGCCCAATCCCAGCAGCGCGTCTGTGAAAGGGCGGTCAACGTGAATAAACGACCGGTCCTGTTTTTTACGAACATGGCCGACGGGAACGATTTGAAATGATTGCGTCATGTCTCGGGCTCCTTTTGTGTGGGTCGGTGCCGGAGCTATCCCGAATATTGCATGAAATTCTTTCAGATAATGTTTAAAAGACACAGTATCGAGGCGATAACCTGAATTCCGGGCAGTTCCGCTGGAGTGCAATGTGCACGACAGTGCCTCTGCAACCCCGTCAGGAACTGCCTTGGCCATGAGAGCCTCCATCTGGTGCAAGTTCCGGGATCTATGAAAATACTTGCAGATTTCCCCAAAAAAACGCAAACTAAAACTGTTGCGCGCTGTGTTCGACGAACGGATGGCGTTCAATTATGGGTAAGTTTGGGCAATCATGGTGATTCACATGGGTGACGTCAATTTGACCCGTTCTGCGGTGCCGCTTCTGCTGGCCGTGTGCATCCTCGGGTGCCAGAGCACGTATTACACCGTCTGGGAATCTCTGGGTAAGGAAAAACGTCATCTGCTGCGCGATCAGATCGAAAATGTGCAGCGCCGATTCAGGTCCAACCCGGGGGAACATGCATAGAAGAGAATTTATAACGGTCTCGACAAAATTGGGCATACTGGCGATGATGAGCCTTCTGGGAGTCGGCTGTCAGGCCAAGCCCCGGCCGGTTATCGGCTTGGGGG
>JGI24672J20091_10000263_pt1 | contig 15798 bp, 2 predicted proteins | sample OlaalgELextract2_FD_20091 | JGI IMG/M metagenome (IMG submission 20091) | reverse complement strand
GCAGGCAGATATCGGATCTCCCGGTCGCCTACATAATCTCCGTCGAGATAGAAACTGACCTTGAAGGTGTGTTCGGTGTCGACGTCGCCCGAATTGCGGATATCGGCACTGATGTCAAAAGACGTCCCATCGGAAAGGGTGGTCTCTGCGGGGAGGACACGGATGGCCTCTATGGTCAGATCCGGATAAGCCAGGGTCAGCTCGGAAATCGCCAGACCCCGTCCGTTGTTGGTCTCGTCGGATTCCAGAACCTGGCTCACCGGATCATCGGCTGAGGCATGTAGATCATGGTTCCCTTCCGTCGGCTGGAACTGAAAGGTCACGTCCCGGGTGGCGCCGACCAACAATTCATGGATGCGCTGTCGTGCGACCAGCTCGTTGTCCTGGTATAACGACACCCAGAAATCGAACGCATCGGCAGTACCGGAATTGTATACGGTCGCCGTTGCGACAAGCTGTTTTTCGCTGCTAAGCGGCAGATCACTGACGTCGCAGGCCAGCTCGCTAATCGTCAGATCAGGGAAATAAATTTGCTGCAGGGTCAGAGCCGTCCCCGCCGAGTTGTTGGCTTCATTGATCTCCACAACGTTATTTTGAATGTCGTCTGCAACAACTTCGAGGCTATGCAGGCCTTTGGTGGCCGTCCATTCAAAGATCACATCGAGGCTCGCCCCGATATCGAGCAGATCGTTAACACGCTGGTAGCCGGCATAAACACCGTCAATATAAAATGTCGTAAAAAAGCCAAACAGCGTCGGGCCGTTGCCCTGGTTGAGAACTGTGGCAGTGATGCTCACGGTGTCTCTTTCCTGGGGATCCACCGGCGTCCAGGAGAGGTCGGCAATTATCACATCGGCCCGGGTGTCGTCCACCAGCACCGTGCAGGTGTTCTGGCTCGCCGCTCCCCGGTTGTCTGTGACGGTCAGCGTGGCGGTGTAAGTGCCGGGCGCCAGATAGATGTGGCTGGTCACCCCGTGCGCTTCGGTGGTTCCATCTCCAAAATCCCAAAGGTAGCCGGTAATCAGCCCATCGACATCCTGGGAACCGGTGCCGTTGAAGGAAATCTCACTATTCCAGTCCCCTTGTTTGTCTGCGCCGGCTTCGGCCACCGGTGCAATATTGACGATGGCCTGGGTTGACGCCACATTGTTGTCCGGTGTTGTGTCGATCGCCGATGATCCCTCGATGCGGACCTCTATGGGTTGGACACCGCCGGTCTTCGGCACCCATAAGCAGTTGGCCGAAGCGCTGCTGCCGTCGCGTACCGTTACCGTATCCACGGAAATCAACGTGCCGGAGGCGCCACCTCCCAAGTAAAAGCCGACGCCGACGGTGGCGGTGGCCGGACCATTATTGAGAATCGTCACCTGAATGGTCGCCTCGCGTCCGAGGACAGGGCTGTCCGGCGTGAATTCAATCTCTCCAAGGGCAAGGTCAGATTCGGCTGTGGGCGTACCGGACGTTTCCGCTGAATGCGGGGAGATATTGCCGGCCGTATCGACCGCCGACACCACGTAGTAATAGGATTGACCGTTGACCAGCCCCCTGTCGGCGTACTGAAGTGTGTGGGAAGTCGCTACCTGGGCATATCCAGCGCCCGCGGTGTCGGAGCGGTAGATGTAGTAGCCGTCCACATCGATCGCCGGCACGGCCGTCCAACTCAGCGACAAACGGCCGCCGCTGCGCGGGTTGACCACCACCGGCGCCAAAGGCGCTTCCGGGGGTGTGTGATCGACAATGATGGTCTGCTCCAGGGAGTCGGAATTGCCGCCGGAATCGACCACGCTCACCCGCAACCGATACTCGCCCTGGACCCGGCTGTCGGTGTCCCAGGTGCCCTCTCCACGCCACAGGCTCGTCGATGTCTTTACAGGGGTGCTGTCTTCGCCGATCACGACCCAGTCGTCGGTGCCGGGTCCCAGGCCACCACCAGGAGCACCTCACCCGGTGTGACCCGCGGTGCAGACGGTGACTCGGGGCCGGTGTGATCGATGGTGTAGCTTTGAATGATCGATGTTTCGTTGTCGAGCGCATCTGCCGCCGTGACCCGCACCAGATAGTCACCGTCGTCGATTCCACTCACATCCCAGTCTAGTGTCGATGCGGCACCGGAGGCCATTTCCAGCCAGGTGTCGCCGTCGCTTGAGTATTCGAATACAATCCGGGTAACAGCGACGTTATCGGTCGCTGAGACATCCAGATGCAGCATATCCGGCGCTCGAGCGCTGTCCATCGGCAGCAGGCGCGTGATGTCGGGCGGGGTCGAATCGTCGTCCGGTACCGCCGAGGCCGCATTGGAGAATCCGCTTTCATTGAGCACGTGATCGACCACCGTCACCTTGTACCAGTAGGTGACCCCTGGAGAGACGGTTCGGTCCGTAAATGTTTCGGTGATCATCGCGCCGTTGATGCGCGCAAACCCGCTGTCTGCCGACAGGCTGCGATAGATTAGGTAGTAGCCAAAGTCGGTGGCTCCGCTTTCGGACCAGTTCAAGACCACACTGAATTCTGCCGGCTCGGCGCTGAGCTGGACCGGAGAAGGCGCCGTGTTATCGACCACATAGGTCTCTGTCTGAACCGCTGTATTGCCGGCGGCATCCGCCGCCGTGAATCGCACCATAGTGTCGCCGTCGGCCAACCCGGTGGTATCCCAGGCCATACCGCCGGAGGCCGATTCGCCGATCAGAGTCCAGTTGCTGCCGTCCTGAGACACCTCGAATCGATAGATCACCACCCCGACGTTATCGGATGCCGTCGACTGGAGCCACGAAGCTGCGTGCACTTTGCCCCCGTGCCACGGGGCGACACTCAGAAATGTCGGGGGGGTCCCATCGAGGATGGTCGGTAGTGCGGCGGATGTACTGTTGTTGTCTTCGTTGGACTCGCTAATCTCGCCGCCGCTATCGACGATCGCCGTCACCGTGTAATCGCCGGGCCGGGCTGCCCAGGATGCTTCCACGGTGGTATCGGCACCCGCTGCCAGGCCTCCCGATACCGAGGACGTTTCCAGGAAGACGCCGTTGACCTCGAAGCGAACGGCGACATCACGTAAAGTACCGGCGCCGGCATTGGCCACACGGGCAGTGAATGTCACCGTGTCGGAATCGGTAATAACCTGGGGATTCCAGGTCAATTCAACGACGGTCAAATCGGCCGCAGGAACGTCGGCCAGTTCGATGGAAAGGCCGTTGTTGAGTTCGTCGGATTCATAAACGGCATCGGTCTCGTCCACCAGCACGCGGATGGTGTGCGACCCCGCCTGGACCTGCCAGGGTTGTTCTACCGAATAGGCCGCGCCGGAAACCAGCGCGGCGTCGACCGTCTGCCGGCCGATTTCGATGCCGTCGACGTCAAAGCGGACAATGAATCCGCCGGCACTGTCGCCGAGCCCGATGTTTTCCAGTTCAGCCGACAGGGTTACGGTCTGTCCGTCGGTGGTGGGATCCGGGGATGCGACCACATCGGACACAATCAGATCCGGCAGGGGTGGCAAAATCAGATTGATCGACTGGCTGGCGAGGCTGTTGTTGGCGTCATCGGTTTCGGTCTGGTCTGCCAGACCGTCGGCTTCAACGATGAGGTAGTAGGTGCCTTCCTGAAAAGCGGCGGAGAGGGGCAACACGGCACTGGTCGAGAGGGAAACGGTCTGGCCGGTTGGAAGGGAGCCCGGGTACGTTTCGACGGCCAGGAGTGTGTCGTCGGTCGACAAGATATCGTCGGTGGACAGCCAGACACGATCGCTCCTGGGGGTGTCGGCATCGATGGCGCCGATGTTTCGAACCGTCCAGGAAATGCCCACAGCGTCGCCGAAGAAGGCGGAGGCCGGCACATCGGCAATCTGATCGACGACCAGGTCCGGGCCGGCAATTTCTATGGGGAGGGGGCCGCCGACATTGTTGTCATCATATACAAACTCATACACACGGTTGTCGGAGTTGGCCGCAATAAACAGATAAAAGGTGCCTTCGATGCCTCCGGGCAGGATAACGGTGCCGCTACCGTCGTAGCTTTCATTGATCCCCAGCATGCCATAATGCCTGAATTGACCCAGGAGTTGGTCGTCTTCATTGCCGAGGGTGGTATCGCCGCTCAGGATAACGCTGTCTGACCACCAGGATACGGGGGTTTCGCTCCAGGCGGCACTCGTGTTCGTGACGGTCCACTCCACAGTGAACGCTTTTCCAACGATTCCCGCCGGAGGCGCCCGCGGCACCGACGCGCTCAGATCGGCAAAGAGGGACGCGGCCACGTCGACCGGGTCCGGCTTGATATACAGATTCGACTCCAGTTCCCGGTATTCATAGACCCCATCGTCATGATCGGCAACCACCATGACATGATACTGCCCGGATAGGCCCGCAGGAAGCTGGCCGGTCCAGCTGGCGCTGTAAGAGGCGGAAGGATCCAAGGATCCGCTGTGGGTGATGTCGGCAATCCAGACATCGTCGCCGTCGCCGAAGACCGTATTGGACGAAAAGACGATGCGATCCACCCATTCATTGACCGTCCCGCCGGGCGTGCCGTCACCGGAGGTGCCGGTCCCGGCATTGGTCACCTGCCAGGTCAGGGTATAGGGGGCGCCAACCGCACCGATGGCATCGGAGGCGATGTCGGTGGCGGCAAAATCCGCATAAGGGGTGAGAGTGATCGATACCGGTGTATCCGCTGGGAGGAGGTTGTTGTCTTCGAGATCGAATTCCGCCACCTGATTGGCACTGTCGGTCGTGACCGCAAACCAGTAGGGACCTGAAATACCCCTGGGAAGCTGGATGTCTGCAATAGTACTGTATATGTCATTTGGGGCCAGTGTACCGCTGTGCTGAACGGAACCAATGTGTATATCGTCGCCGTCGCTAAACGATCCATTGGGTGAAAGAAGGATGCTGTCATACCATGTATCGGTTTCTGTGTAGGCGGTGCCGAAGTTACCCACGGACCATGACAGCTGAATCGAGCCGCCGCTGTCTCCGCTCTCAGGGCTGCTGATCTCGGTGACGCTTAGGTCCGCAAACATGAACTCGCTGGTAGGGGCAATGGTGATGTCCAGCAGGTATTGCCCGTAGTCTCCGTGCCCTTCGAAAGCCACCACAGTGGCGTAGTAACTGCCGGCCTCTGATATGTCCACCCGGGCAATAGAGCCGTCCACCGGGTTTGGGTTGACGGACCGAACCTGATTGTTCCAATCCCGAATTTCAATGATCGGCCGGAGGGTGCTGCCCTCCAACAGGATCAGACGGGCTAAAATGGTCTGCCCACTCTGGATGGCGCCGAGATTAAAGGTGTCTTCATCAAAGTTGCCGGATTGATTCGCCATCAAGGTTCCCGCCACCGATGCTTTCTTGTGATCGCCGGCGGGTTCCATGACGAGGACATCGGCGCCGGAGATACCATCGTTGCTGTAATTTTCATCCGACTCAAGCTGAACACCCCGGGCCATATCCACTCGCAGCCGATACTTGCCGCTGGAGCCATTGTTGTAGCTGTGAACATCTAAATAGTAAATGCCGCTTGTAGGTATCGTATAGGCACTGATATACGCATCGGAGTCCGGACCCGAATTATCGTCGTATCGCAGCTGAGTGTTACTGGCGTCGCGTAGCCGTAAATAGGGATTCAATCCGCTCTCCGGAGTGTCTACGGCAATCGATACCTTGTCGCCGGCCAGCGCCTCAAACGACCAAAAGTCATGATCCGATGCTGGGTTGACGGACCCCAGGCCTCTGCCGGTCCAATAACCTCGTCCAAAGGGCTCTTCGACAAATTCCAGTTTGGTTGCCTTGTTCAGACTTCCGTTGTCGCCACCCTCCAGGACATGCCCTGCGGGCAGCGCAATTTCAAACAGGTGCCGATAGGCATCACCGCCCGTACCGTCGCCGTTGCCGTCCAGGAAATTGTCCACCCGGTCTGTGATGGTGCCGGCAACACGGAACCGATAATGGCCTATTTTCAGGGGGCCGTTGTTAATGAAGAGCCGTACGTCGTTGCCGCTGCTGTATTCTGGTGAAATGCTCAAGGAGTAGATTTGATCATCGGCCGTATCGAACTCACCGTCGGTGCCGGCCGCCCGCAAATCAAAACGGTCGGCACTGTTTACCGTGGCGGCAGACAGATCCTCGCTGAACCGGACGCGGAAGGAATCTACCACGGTGCCGGCCACCACCCCATCGGATGGCAGACCGGGTGTTGCAGATACGAATGGAAGAACGAGGTCTTCAATATTCACGGATAGCAGATACTGCCCCCACGGGCCCGGTTCGGCAGAGGCCGGCACCGCACCGTCGGCGATCTCCACCAACCCGATGTATGTTGAGTTGTTGTACCCATTGTACCAGAGCCCGTCGGTGTTTATGTACGCATAGTCGTAGGTGCCGCTGCTGTAAGGCTGTCCGGCAGCCCAGGCCGTGTAACCGACCGGCGTGCCATCGGCCCACACCCAGGTGCCTTCAACAGCCACATCGTTTAACCCCAGCATCACTTGGCCGATGGGGCGCCTGATCTGGTCGAGCCACTGATCCTCGGCTGCATCATCGACCGTCACCAGATGACCACCCAGACTCTGCGCATAGGCCTCGGCAGCACTCCAGCTCGTCTTTGCGGTCGCCAAATACCGGTGGCCCCCGTATACCCAGTACGACTCGACCTTGGCGTAATAGGCCCCGTCGGCTGGGATCTCCCCCTCAAAACGACCGTCCAAGGGGTCTCCGTCCGTATCTACAACCGTGGTTCCGCTGCCATCGATCAACCGCACCCAGGGCAGCAGCGTGCTGGTGCTCGGCAGTACCACCTCCAGCACCACCTGGTTGCCTGCACTCAAAGTGCCCAATGCAAATAGGTCCTCGTCGGTCTGGCCAGACTGGGGCAACATGATCGTGCCGGCCACCGTGCCCACCTGATCGGTGCCCGCGCCGGTCAATGTCAGCGCGTCGGCACCGGAGATGCCGTTGTTGCTGTAACTCTCGTCCGACTCGAGCTGAACACCCCGGGCCACATCCACCCGCACCTGATAACTGCCGGTGTTGCGATTGTTGTAGCTGTAAACATCCACATAATAGATGCCGCTGGAGCTGATCGAATAAGTACTGTAAAAAGCGTCGTTGTTTGGTCCCGTATAGTTCTTGGTGCCCAGCAGATAGGACGCGTTGCGCAGCTGGATGGAGGGGGTCAAGCCGCTGCCTAACGTGTCTACGGCAATCGATATCTTGTCGCCGGCCAATGCCTCAAACCGCCAAAAGTCACGATCCGATGTCGGGTTGATCGAACCCAGACCGTGGGCCGTAAAGTAACCGGAGCCTACCGGATCCTCGATTAACTCCAGCTCCGTTGCCGTGGCACGACTGCCGTTGGAACCGCCTTCGGTGCGATATTGGCCGAAATCACTTAAGGTGAGAATTTCCAAGTCCGCGTCGTAGGCGATTGGTGGACCATCTCCAATTCTGATGCTGTTCTCTCCGAAGGATACCGGCCCGCCCTGGGGGCCGATGGTGAGGGTGTCGTGACCGCCCCCACTCGAGACAGTGATGGCGCTGTCGGTCGCCGGTTCGAGGCCGGCGAATTGAATGACGGCGGTCGCATATGGGCCGGATATTTGGATCCAGCCGGCGTCTTCGCCGATGGCGGTATAGCGGATCGTCGAAGCCTGGTTGCCGAGCAGGACCAGGCTGTCGTAACCCCCGGCGCCGCCTTCGAATGCGATGGTCACATCTCGCAACAGCGGTGCGGAGAGATCCACCCGCAGCAGGTCATCGACCCCGTCTTGTCCGCGTATGTCGATACGATCGATTGCCGAAAGAGCGGCCGCAGCAAGTACGGCGCCGCTGGTATCATCCACTAATTCAGCATGTTGCTCTATAACCCGGAGCGTCAGTGTATTCTGCCCGGTCAGGGCGTAATACACCAGTGTGTGGTCGTCTGCGCAGGCAAACACCCCACCGCTATGCACTGCCGCCGGGTCTGGCGCAGGGTGCAGGGCGTGGTTGTCGGCAACCGCATCGAATTGGATGGTGTCGGAAAAATCCGTTGAGCCGGGCGGATCGAGCCCGTCATTGAAATGGTCATACACCGATGTGGCAAGCCGGGTGTCGAGGTTTTCGATGTTCCCGCAAAGGCTGGTTTTGTCTGAAATTTCGGTGGAGGAGAAACCGGCGAACGATGTTTGCTCGCCGTGGACCGCATCGAGAATTTCCGGATCGGAATCCGGTTGATCCGACTCGGTGGAGGAATCTGCAGGAATCAGTGCCTCCGGTTCAACTTCCATCAAGCCGGAAAAAAGGTCGTCCAGGCAATCGGCAGGGTCGTAGCAATCGGAAAGGTCTGTGGTTGTCTTGAAATTTCGATCGGCGCCGGCGGGCAGGATATCCAGGGAGGTCGGCAACAACTGCTCAGCGGCCGACGTCAGCTTTGGATCGTCGACGGCGGTAATTGCTGTGAGCGCCCCGAGCAGTGGATCGGCCGAAAGCAGGATCCGCTGCTCCAGAGTCTCTAATTCAAATCGGTTTCGGTGGTTCAACCGTTTCGGTAACAGAAGGCCCCTCCCCCATTACACCTCAGCTCCAAAGATACCCTGATCGACGGTGACCAGTGGCCTCTTCCGCACTTCCAACTGATCAAACTACCCGCGGAAAAGGCGTGAGTCGCTTTTCCTATCTGTGCGAAACTCGTTGCGAATAGCGCGCTACCGATCGAATCGGAACTTCACGAACACAAGTTGATCAATCCATGTGACCCAGCCGGTTCCGCTTCGTGTCAGAATTCCAAAAATCACTGTCCGTATCTGCAATCGATGACGTTTGACCGTCCGATGGGTTCAGGGTTCTTAAAGAACGTGCGCCAAACGGGGCTTCAGGCGCCCTCCCCCGGCAAAGGATAGCGGTTTGCACCGTATCGAGTGGGGTCCGGAGGATTTTTCTATATCCGATGAATCTAGTGTGTCAACCCATTGCTGGTTAGCAAAATTCGTGCAACAGATGGAGAAAATGTTTAGACAATTGGAATTCGTTATAGTCTCAGATAGTTAGGGAAACCCGGCGGGTTCAGGTGTGACACGGGTTTCGGGTAAGACATTTACCGAAATTGGGAAGCGGAATACCCATAATTGGGAAACCGATCGTGCCCGGGGTCAATCATATGTGAAATGAAGAGCGAACCGGGCAGAATGTTCCTTCCCCGATTTGCCGATCTGTCCGGGCGGCTCCAGAACCGCCGGATCGGCGGTCTATTGTCACCACCGGTTTATATTTTATTTTCAGGTAGTTCTTTATACCTTTGAACCAAACATTTTCATTGAATGGGCAAATTCATGGTATTTTCGAATTGAACGTGCTGCCCCGACGAAAAACATTATTATGCCGCCAGACCCCATGAACACCGACGAGATTGATCAGGAAAATCACGAGTGGCTCGAATCCCTGGACTACATCTACAAAAGCCAGGGACCGGAACGGGTCCGGGATCTGTTGGGTCAGCTTCGGGCCCACGCCCTGGAGCGGAGCATCCAGTTGCAGTTGCTTCCTGCGTGAGGCGGCAAGACAGGCGAGAAAGGGACGCCCAATCCGCGAAGGGTACGAGGCCTCGACGGCCCTATCGCGAGCAGGAGCTCGCTCCTACATCAGTTGTCACTGTCTGGTAGGAGCAAGCAGCCTCCAGGCAAAGAGTTGGTCATCACCCCAGCTACCGTAGAGTCGATCATGCCCGCTGCCGCCGTCTAGATAATCATCACCACGGCCTCCGTAGAGTTTGTCGATACCATTGCCCCCAAATAGTCGATCATCGCCTGAACTCCCATAGAGCCTGTCGTTACCATCGCCGCCTGCCAAAATATCGCTGCCCCAACCACCGTACAGCCGGTCATCGCCGTCGCCGCCAAAGAGTTGATCATCACCCCAGTTGCCGTAGATCCGGTCATTCCCGGTACCACCATCGAGGGTATCGCCGCCACAGCCACCATACAGTCTGTCGTTACCATCATCACCTGCAAGATAATCGTCTCCTCCATCGCCGTATAGCCGGTCATGGCCACCGCCACCCTCGAGGACGTCACTGCCACGGCCGCTGTAAAGTTTATCATTTCCACCACCGCCTAAAAGGCGGTCGTCACCGGATCCTGAGTAGATTTTGTCATCACCCGCGCCCCCGTGGATTTCTGCGTCCACCTCAATTTTCCTGGACAGCTTGACGGTGTCATCCCCGCCTTGTGCGTAGACGATGATTCCGGACAGAGCATCTTCAATATAGAACGTCTTCCTGACCTTTGTTTTATGCTCCCTTATCTTCACCACGACCTGGCTGCTGCGACATCTTTTCTTGATCTCAATCTTGTCTCTGCTCTCGCTGCCGCCGATTCTCAAAATGTTAGTGCCCGGATCCTCCGGATCCGGCTCAAGGGCCCAGTTTGCGACGCTCAGCGTCTGCGTCGCCGTCCCGGTGCCGCCATCATCGTCGGTAACAGTGAACTTAATTGTTAAAGTACCAAGCTTTTTGGGAGTAAAATCCAGCAGTAGGCCGGAACCGATTTCCACGACGGTTTCGGTGCCGTCGAGAACTTCCCAACTTGTGATGTGGGTGTCCAACGTCCCCGGATCAAAGAAGCTACCCTCGAACACGAGAGGCTGACCACGCACTGCGCTTGTATCGCCTGCAATGGCAGCCACTGGTTTAACATTGTCCACCCACAGATCAAAGGTGATGCGTGTGAACGCTCCGTCGCTGTCGGTGGCCGTGATGGCTACTGTCTGGCTGTCATCCGGGCCGTCTCTGGCTGGAAACGACCAGCTCCAGGTGCCGTCGCCGTTGTCCACCAGCACACCCACCGAAGCGGAAAGGGTGACGGCATCTTCGCCGGGGTCGGAGTAAGTACCGGTATTGGCAGCAACCGTACCTTCATCTGCGGTAACAGTAGCCATATCCGTCGCTATACTCGGGGCAACGTTCAGAACCGTGACTGTAAGTTGTTCTGAGTCGCTCTTTTCATAGCTGTCGGTCACCGTTACTGTCACTAGATACGTGCCGTCGTCAGCGTAGACGTGGCTAAGAGCAAAGGTCATATGGCTTGTGGGCAAGGGCTGTGCACCGGTGCCGTCACCGTAATTGACAGTGACCGTCCAGCTGTCGTTGGGATCGGTATCGGTAAAGTGAGCGACACGGCTGAAGATCTCGCCTTCATTGACCTCTGCATCTGAACCCACAACAACCTCTGGTGGTGTCCCGGCGACTTCTGTGAACGCATCCGGCGCCGCAGGCGGCTCCTCGATGTTTCCGGCATGGTCCTGGGCACGGGAATAGAACGCATAGGAATGACCTCTTTCCCCTGCAAATAGTGCCGAAGTTTCAGTTGTTTCCGCCATCCAGAGCGCATAGGGACCTTGGTCTGTCGATACGTAAATGTCATAGCCGGCCAATTCTGATCCGCCGGCCGGATCCGACCCGCTCCATGTGACGGCAAACTCCGTCACGTCCACGATCTGTGCCGGTAACTGGTCGACGATGCTTTCCGGCTCCTGGGTATCGATTTTTACATATATGCTTCTGACAATCTCCTCATTGCCGGCGTTGTCTGTGGACCTGAAACTGACCTTTGCAATCCCTTCGGTCGCAATGCTCACCGGCCCGACATAATCGGCCCATCCACCACCATTTACCGCGATCTCCGTGTGCTGGATACCTGAGCCACCAACATCCCGGGCCTCCAGGGCAATCATAACCTGAGAGGTGTACCAGCCGTCGATCCCTTCATCGCCGGTGAGAACGGCCGTCGTGATGGGAGCAAATGGATCGACATTCGAAGTTACGGTTATGGGAGCAGAGAGTTCGCTTTTGTTTCCGACCAAATCGACAGCCAGTGCCTGGAGCACATGATCACCCAACCCGATGATCAGCCATTCGAACTCGAATCGGCCTTGGTCGTCCGCTTGCACTTCACCCGCATACGCTTCATCAGCGAAGAGTTGAATGGTGACGTTCGGTTCACTGGTTCCTTCAATAGCTATCGGCAGGTCCTCAGCGGGGCCAGAGAGGTCGGCCAACTGTGGAACGGCCGGGGCCTGACGGTCGATCAGGATAGCCAGTTCAACTTTCTGCGACAGCTCCTCTCCGCTGACGCCGTCGAAGCCTGTTACCACCAAAGTGCCAGAATACTCTGCGTCGGCGATTTGATCATCGAATGTCAGGGCGACGGTGATCTCTGTGTGGCCACCTGGCGGCACGCCCGGCTGGGAGAGTTCGATCCGACTCCTATCGGGCACGATTGGCGTGCCATTCCCGTGCTGTAGCGACACCTGCAAATTAGAAATTCCAGTGGTTCCACCCCATTCCTGAGCACTCAGATAGAATTCGATTTCCGCTTCGTTGGTTGCGATCTCTATCCTCTCTGTACTCGTCTCCAGCAAAGCAGGGTACTCAGGAATTTCCTGGACGGCCACAGCAAACAGGCTGTCCGGATAAGCTTCATTTACGGCTACTTCTAAGCGGAACTGGGTGGACCCGGTGGGCTTAACAGTGATCACCTGGCGCCAATAGTCCGACCCAGAGAACGCGGCGTTCGGAATGCGTATCTCATCTCCGCCCTTCCCTTCTGAGAACCCTACATGGTTTTCGTTTTCATCGAATAGATGGAGATCAAGGTCGGTATCATCGGAATGGATAAGCGTAACTCTCACCTCATTGGTGCCTGCCGAAACATCGATAGTCCTCTCGAAACGCTTCTTGTTGCCCACCTTTCCGCCGAGCGGCTGGGAGGTATGTTGCAGCGTGAAGTAGGCCAATTCCTCATCGGTTCCCACGTAGACATGGTCATAAAATGGCCCGATCTGCTCTCGACTCAGGGTCACCGGATCCCAGGCATCGAAAATGATCTCGGCATCGTACCCGCTGTTACCGTATAGAATGGATCGGGGCAGCACAAGAATGACGCCTGAGGTGCCGGTCTCCCCGGGTGCCAGGGTAAGTGGCGTGCCTTCAAATGTTCCCAGGGTGTTTCCGCCGGCGCCTATCCGCACCAACGGCTTGATTTGTAAACTCAGATCACAGTCATTGGTGACCACAATCTCGGCTTGATCGGCGCCGATGAAATTGCCCTCTCCAACGCGGATATCCGAAAAGTTTGTACTTTCCACTCTGACAGAGACATCGGGATCAATCGGATTGTGCTCCAGAATATAGGCAATATGATTCTCGAAATCGGAGAACATCTGCCAAAGTCCAGCACTTTCATACTGATGGTGTAATTCTAGACTTCGCACGAGCTCAGACAGCCAGTCGTAGATCATCAACTCGGTGGATCTCAGCGACTGAAACGCCGAATCATATAAACTGGCAACATGATCCCATACTTCTCCTACGGCCATCTGCCAAGACGTACCCACGAATGGCGCTGGCATGAGGGTGCCGAGGGCACTATAAGCGCCGAACCATATATTGCTTTCAAGAGCACTGGCAATCACCTCCCAATGCAGGGCGAAGTTGCTGTACAGGAGTCCTTTCGCCTTGAGTACATTTATATAGTCCTCATACATGATACCGAAGCCCCAGTTTTGGAGAGAAACGGGATACCAGGCCCCCTTTTCTCCGACAGAGTACCAGTACGCCGGTAAGGTCTCCCGCTTCTCTTGCTCGACTCCGTATCCGGTTCCCACAGTCTCGATAATCTGCGTCAATCTGGTAATTTCCGCATGGAGCAGATCCACCGGGAATATTGCCGTCTCTTTTACCAGCGAGAGAAGGTTTATCGTGTCATTCGAAAGTCGGTCCAGTTCCTCGAGAAGCTCGTTCCCCGAAATACCCTCAGCCCCTGAGGTTATAGCCTTCGCAAGCATGTCCAGGACTTCTTCCTGCGAGGGTTCCTGTGGCAGGTTCTCAAATTCAACCATCAGCACATGTGGATTCAGCCTGTAGTAGGGAATGTCTTCAGATACATAGTTCAGGAAATCGTTAAGCGTGGTATCCGGTTTGCCGATTAGAGAATTCAGCTTGTCAAAGCTCTCCTGAAGTTCATCGTACCTTTGGTAGGAAAGCAAGGCATGGTACATCAGTTCAAACATATCGAACGGTAGAGTAGCCAGTGCCTGGGTATATTCGAAGAAATCTCCTGCCCGCTCCAAGGTCTCAAGGAGATCCATGCCGGGTTTGAAGGGTTCACGCAAGCCTGTCATGGCCGACCAAATATCGAGCATGGAGACACTCGACTTGAGGATGAATTGCCAGAGGTGGACTTGAAGCTCAGCCACGATCAGGTCTTGGGAGTCCCGGGCAATCGAGTGTAAGTCGTTGAAGAATTTCGCCAGGACGACCTGTTCGGCCTTAAACTTATCCCTGGAGGCCTGCAGTAGATCGCTGACAGCCTGCTCGAGATCCGCAATATCCGTGCTGGTTACAAATTCAAAGTCCACCGGGGCTTCAATACGGATATCGGACAGGCCGCCGGTCACCTCAGCTGTCGCCGACTCCAGAGAAGACACAATGGCAGCGATATCCACCGTTGGAACCATGAAATTTAGCCACCAACTGCCCGATACACTCTCATCCGGTCCGATCTCGATAAACACCATCGGTTCAGGATTTACCACTTCATATAACGCCGTGGCGAAATGAAGCTGGGGGAAACCGATCTCCAACCTGCTCGCCGTACCTGGCCCTGTATTCGTTACGTGAAGGTCGATCCTCACCTGGTTCGCGCTACTGCCGATTTCCGTCTCCACATGGTACCTGATCGCAAAGCTCGGCACCGGCTTGACGGTGATGCTCAGTGGTGGCAGCAAGGTCTTGCCAGCACGTCCCTCTATTTCATAGGTGATCTCGACGGTAATGTGATACTCGATACCATCCGCAACAGTCCCACCAAGATGCTGGTCGCTCTGCGGCGCTATCCGCCAGGAGCCATAGGCCTGATCTGAAGGGGCCAGGTCAGAAGAGAGCGATGTCGTCTCTGTGACCTCGAAGAGTTCCGTAACATGGGTGCCTTCGGTGGTTGTGATTACGAGATCGGTGGCAGCGATTCGGATGTGCTTATCCGGCAGCAGATTCGCCAAAGAGGCCGCCAGGGTAAACGCTTCTCCCTCGATGATGACGTCTTGGGAAAGGCGGACACTCCCCAAGCTGTGCCCTGCAGCCCGGCCACCCACCAGATTGGCTTCTTTGAACCAGGTATTTATGAAGTCCTCACCGTACATGATCGGGCCTGTCGGCCAGGGACCAGAGTACGGTATGTAATGGTAGGGTTCGTTGTTGTGAAGATTCTCAATTTCGGCCACACGGATCCGTATGGGGAATCCCACCCGGTGACCCTCCTCCCACGTGGCTATGATCAACTGGCCGTCGACGATGTGATCTTCCGTGGTGTTTAAATTTGCCAGTTTTATTGAATAGCTGACGATCACCGATCCGTTGGCGGGAACCTTCTCCACATAGTTGGTACTGATATCTATGTAATCGGATATATCACCATCTACCGAAATGATGACATCCGCGATGTCGGTACTCGTAAGATTATTTAGGCTGAACTGGAGGTTTTCCTGAAATTTCCGGTTGGCGCTAAGGTCCAGGTACGCCAGCCGATCAATGAGCATGCGACCAGACCTGAGGAGCAAATACTCTGCCCCCGGGCGGTCCGTCAGCAGGGTGGCCTGCGAACTCGGCTCAAGGACTACGCCCAGTTGCGCCTGTCCCAATGTTATTGGATCTGTCGAAATCTGTTGCGTCAGGGTAAGTTCCAGACGGGCTGTTGCCCAAATAGCCATTGAATCGCATGGTTTTAGTTGCTAGGTGTTCATAAACCACTCGAGCACTGAGGTAACCGATTATGATGGGGCG
>JGI24672J20091_10000259_pt1 | contig 16020 bp, 16 predicted proteins | sample OlaalgELextract2_FD_20091 | JGI IMG/M metagenome (IMG submission 20091) | reverse complement strand
GGCTGAGGATTTGGATCTTCGCCACGGCGGGGCCTCCGCTGCTGGTGGCGGCCGGCGGCCTGGCGGGTCTCGCGCTGCCGGACTGGTCCCTGGTTGCTGCGATCGGCGTGTCGATCTTTGCCCTTGTCTGCCTGGTGCCCCAGCGGATCACCGCCGAGAATCGCAACCCCATCAGCCGTTTTTTCATTTGGATTTACCGGCCTTTCATCCGGGTGGTTCTCAGATGGCGCAAGACGACGGTCCTGCTGGCCGTTGCAGTACTGGCGGTCTCCTTTTACCCGGCCTACCGTCTGGGCAGCGAGTTCATGCCGCCGTTAAACGAAGGTGACCTCCTTTACATGCCGACGACACTGCCGGGAATTTCTATCACCAAGGCCCGGGAACTGCTCCATCAAACCGACAAGATCATCCAGAGCTTTCCCGAAGTCCATCACACCCTGGGAAAAATCGGTCGGGCCGAGACGGCCACCGACCCGGCCCCGCTTTCGATGATCGAGACGACCATTACCCTCAGACCGGAAGTGATGTATGAAGAAATCCGGGTGGAGCGGTTTTTTAAAGACTGGCCGGGCTGGCTCAAGATGCCCCTGGGCTGGATCTGGCCCGAGGTCAAAAAAGGAAAGGTGCTGAGCGAGTGGCGCCGGAAAAAAGTCGAGCGATTTTTCTCGAACTGGCCGGCTTGGCTTAAGCGGCCGCTGGCCTGGATCTGGCCCGAAGAGCGCTATATCGCCATCGAGGAACTCATCGACGATCTGAATCAGGCGATCCCGTTTCCGGGACTCACCAATGCCTGGACCATGCCGATCAAAACCCGCATCGATATGCTATCCACCGGAATCAAAACGCCCGTGGGCATAAAACTTACGGGACCGGACTTAGACGTCCTCTCTGAGCTGGGATCGCGGATCGAGGCGGTTGTGCGGGACATTCCGGGTACCCTGTCCGCCTACGCGGAACGTGTTACCGGCGGCAATTATCTGGACCTGGCGATTCGGCGCGACCAAATCGCCCGGTATGGACTCAGGGTAAGCGAGGTGCAGGACGTCATCATGTCCGCCATCGGCGGTATGAACGTGACGTATACTGTCGAGGGGCTGGAACGCTACCCGGTCAGCCTGCGCTACAACCGGGAACTGCGGGACAACCTCGAAAGGCTCAAGCGAGTATTGGTGGCCACGCCCATGGGCGCCCAGGTGCCCTTGATGCAGCTCGCTGATTTTTCCCTGCGCAAAGGGCCGGCCGGTATTAAAAGCGAAAACTCGCGCCAGACGGCTTGGATCTACGTCGATCTGAAAGGGGTGGACATCGGCACTTATGTAAAAATGGCCAAACAGGTCGTCGACCGGGAGGTCGATCTGCCGGCCGGCTACTCGATACTATGGTCGGGGCAGTTCGAATACATGGAAAAAGCCCGTAAAACGCTGAACGTCATCGTGCCGGTGACCCTGATGGTGATCTTCCTGCTGCTTTACATACATTTTCAAAATGTTACCGAGGCGGCCATCGTCATGGCGAGTCTTCCTTTCGCTCTCATTGGCGGTGTGTGGCTCATTTATCTGCTGGGCTACAACGTGTCGGTGGCGGTTGTGGTGGGATTCATTGCCCTGGCCGGACTTGCGGCGGAAACGGGGGTCGTAATGCTCGTCTACCTGGACGAAGTATTCGAAAAGCGCAGCAGCCGGGGAATGATGAATTCGAGTGAAGATCTTCAGTCAGCCATTATCGAAGGGGCCGTCGAAAGAGTGCGCCCGAAACTCATGACCGTCGCAACGACCCTGATCGGCCTTTTGCCCGTAATGTGGGGGACCGAGACCGGTTCAAAGGTGATGAAACGGATCGCGGCGCCCATGGTGGGCGGCCTGGTGTCGTCCGCCGTTTTGACCCTGGTGATAATACCGGCGGTTTATTTTATCTGGAAACGCTGGCAATTGCGGAGCCGACTGCACCCGGTGCCCCGCATTCCAGTTGAAATCGAGGAGACGACCGATGAAGGAGATTAAAGCATATATTCGAGGTGAGCGGGCGGCGGCGGTTCAGGCCGCCCTGGCCGAAGCAGGCATCTCGCGCTTGACACTGAGTCACGTAATGGCTGTCGGCGATAAAGGTGATGTCGATCAGTCAAAAGCCAGCATCGAGTTCGGATGCTACGTCAACCGCCGGGTCAGGGTTGAAGTTATCTGCCTTGACAAGGATGAGGCCCGAACCGTCGAATTGGTTCGAAAGGCGGCCTCAACCGGGCAGCCCGGCGATGGAATCATCACCGTTGCCAATGTAAACCGTCTGATAAACATCCGTTCGGCCGCGGAAAGCGCTGAGGCGCTTTAAGTAAAAATGTAATTGGAACTGTTGAATTAAAAATCGCAATCCAGTCCCTCCGGATTGAGCCGGAGTTGGTCGGCGCTGCCACCGGTGGGAAAACCAGCCGGTCAAATCGATAAAGAGACGAAAGAACATCGAACATCGAACGTCCAACATCAAATAAGGTATTCTGTCTATTTAATTTTCTGACAGGATCAACAGGATTAACAGGATAGTGGTCGGCTAAGCAAATAGCAATCTTGTTAATCATGTTATCCCGTCTAAATCATTGTTTCATATGAGCGTTGCCTCTGGCCGCGATTGTACAGTCAAATCAAAGAAAAGAAACTACATTGATGTATAGAATAGAGTTAATATAGATTGTGGGAGCGGTTTTTAACCGCGATTATCCTGGTAATCGTGGCCGGCCTGCGATGAGCCCAGCCGAATCGAGGCCACTCCCACCCACTATTAACTTCTACCTAAATAGCATTGAAATATGAGTTTCATATGATTATTAAGTGAAACTCATTGCAATAGGGAGATAAAACACTATGAAAAAAGCAACGATATTTTTTGTCGTTCCAATCTTGATCGGATTTGTTCTGGCCCCGCCGGTTTTTTCCCAAAACTCCGGATCTGCCATAGACCATTCCGGACACATCGGCGCAGTTGTCCATGAATCGACCATCGAGGGCTATCGTTTTGCCTATCACCTTATCGACCTGCGAAAGGATTCGGATCAGGTAAAAGGAATGGAAGGCACAAAGGAAGCGGACCAATCGCATCATCTGATGGTTTACGTTATAGACCCGGACGGTCGCGCCGTTCATGGTGCGAAATTAGGCTATCTGGTCGAGGGCCCTGACGGTGCCAAGCAAAAACTAATGACGATGGGCATGCAGGGTGCGTACGGCGCCAATGTCGATTTCAAAATAACGGGTGTGTATACGATTAAAGCCAAGTGTCTGGTTGAAGGCAAAAAGCTGTTTGACAGGTTCAATTATGAGGTGAAGTAGCATTTGACCGTTCAAAGGTTCAGTGGTTCCGGGTTCAAAGGTTAAGGGTTTATATCAAACATCGTTCATATCGTTGGGTATCGCAAAAATTATAAAGATGGTTGTCAGAGCACAGTTAATGAAACCAACATAGAAAAATACTTGAAGCCGTGCCTCGCGGGCTTTTGCCGAGGAGGTTAATAATATGCAACTATTAATTAAGGCCCTAATCGTTGTCCTTGGATTCCTAATTTGTTCCGGGGTAATTTATGCTCAACAATCAGATGGATCAAATAATTCTCCTCAGAAAACCCTGGAAGATATTAATCAAGCCATCCGTTCAGAACCGGATAATGCAGATCTATACAGGCGCCGTGGAATCGCTCTCAAAAAAATGGGACAATTCAATCAGGCCCTGGTGGATTTTTCCCGGTCCATTGAGCTTAATCCCGATGATGCGGGCAGCTATAGCGAGCGGGGGAAGGCATACAGCAAACTTGGGCGGTTTGATGCCGCCATTAAAGACTACGACCGGGCACTGGACCTCGATCCGCAGAATGCCAGTATTTTTACATACCGTGGCGCGTCCTTTCAAAAAGATGAGAAACTACCATCGTGCGATCGAGGATTACAACCAGGCCATTCAGATGGCCCCGAATTATGCCCGGGCCTACAACTATCGTGGGGTCGCTTACAAAAATCTGGGCCGCTACCAGCGGGCGATTGAAGACTACGACCGTGCTGTCGCTCTTGCGCCGGATATGGCCGATTTTTATATCAACCGGGGAATTGCGTACAAAAAGCTGCGTCAATATCAAAATGCCGTAAAGGATTACAATCGGGCGATCCGCCTCGATCCGGAGAACTCCAGGGCGTATCACAACCGTGGGGTTGCCAAAAAGAAATTGGGCCAATATCAAGGCGCTATCGCGGACTACAACGGCGCTATCCGGCTGGATCCGCTTAATGCCAGGGCGTATATCGGACGGGGGGTCGCCTATAAAAATCTAAAACAATACCGGCGAGCGATTGTGGATTATGACAAGGCCATCAGCCTCACCCCAAAAAGCGCGGAAGCCTATATCGCCCGGGGGATGGCCCACAAACACATGGGGCGGCCGCAAGAGGCAGTGCTGGACTATGACCGGGCACTGCGTCTCGACCCGCGAAATGCAAGAGCTTATTTAAACCGCGGGGATATTCACCGGCACTTTTTTCAATACCACCGCGCCCTCGACGACTACGATGAAGCCATCCTGCTCGATCCGAATAATGCTTATGCCTACTATAAACGTGGCATTGCCCATGAAAATATGGGTCATCCCCAATTGGCAATGCTTGATTTCGAGCAGACCGTCCGTCTTGCCCCGCGCTATGCCGCGGGCTACAACAGCCGTGGCAAAGGCCATCTTGATTCAGGCAATTTTGAATTTGCCTGCCGCGATTTCCAGAAGGCCTGTCAACTGGGAGATTGCACCTATCTAAAATGGACCAGGAAGCATGGAAACTGCCCCCAATGAAAATATGTGTGATCCGTATTCTGGCATTATTTGTCATTTAACAAGGAATGGATTAATGAAAACACTTGTCACCGCCGCTGTCCTTTTTTTGTTTGCAGGCAATGCTTTTGGGATTGAGATATCCTGGATGTATGTTCAACATCGAAAATATGAAACCTGCCGTCAGGTGAACCGGCTGGCTTTCGGCTTAATCGATGAAAAAATGGATTAAGATAGAGAGAATACCCGGCGTATTGGCGTCTTCATACGAGAAGGCCACGAGGCTTGCGATCGAAAGTTACTATCGTCAGGTTGCAGAAGAGGTGGTATCCGTTTTCAAAGAGGGCACAATGCTTGATCTTGGCACCGGCCCTGGAAATTTACCGATCGAACTATCAAAGCGGGCCCCGGAAATTCAGGTAGTCGGAATTGATCTAAGCCGTCGATTAATAAACATGGCGCGCACCCGCGCTAAGAGTGCAAACCTATCCAACCAACTATCCTTCGAAGTCGCAAATGCCGCCAATCTGCGCTTTGATGATGAATCTTTCGATATGATCATCAGCACCGGCATGCTCCATTCGCTAAAAAGCCCGTCCAAGGTGTTAAAAGAAATACACCGTGTTCTCAAGCAAAGCGGAGAAGCCTGGATATTTGATCCGGCAAAGGTGATTCAGCACATCGACAAAAGACAATGGAGGGATTCTCTCAATCAGCGTGAACGCTTTTTCTTATGGCTTTTTGGGCTACTGGGTTTGCGAAAACCGATCGTGCTCTATTCCCGCGAAGAGATGGTCCCTTTGATCGAGGCCGCCGGCTTTATCTCCTATACAGTTGATGAAGGCGACGGCGAGATCAGAATTAAAATGAAAAAGCAGCCGAAAATAAAAACCAGATAATCTATCAGAAATTATTGTAAGATTGCCCAACGGGTACTGATCCTCTCTTTGCGCATTCAATCCGGTTGTCATCTAACTTCAAGCAGAGAATTTGCCAAAAATAAAAAAAATTGGTAAAATTTTTAAAGTGCCAATAACCTCATTCAGAAGATTCTTGGTAGGAGATATTCCGCTTTCTGCCAATTAGCGGGCATCCGCGGAGCGCGGTCCCGGCCCTTTATAGGGCCCTCCTCATAATTCCGGCTCTCCCTGTGCCGCCGATTTCAACGAAATATAGGACAACGCAAGTGCCCAAAGAAATAGTTAAATGGTCAATTGTTGGCGGTCTAGCAGGTTACTTCATCTTGCATCCCATAATTCATGTCATTTCTGTTTTACATTTTCCGACCGGACAATTGCCGCCAACGAACCTCGGCCAAAAAGTTATTGAAGCCTTTTCCTCATCGATGTTGGTATGGAGCCTGTCTTTTATGATTTCAAGTGCTTTGATCGGTGTGTTTTGGGGAAAAATCAAACATACCGTCAAGGAAAAGACGGAAGCGATTGAAAGGTTAAACAAGGCTCTGGAGGAAGTTAAAACTCTCAGCGGCTTCCTCCCGATATGCGCGTCATGCAAGAAAATACGGGATGATAAAGGGTATTGGAATCAAATTGAAGCGTATATCAGTGAACATTCCGAAGCGCAGTTCAGTCATGGTATCTGTCCGGAATGTACGAAAACGCTCTATCCTGACTTTCAGGTTGATTGATCCTCGATTTTAGCAATGACTATGGTCATGTCGTCTTCCTGCTTCATCGATTGCTGAAAATCTTTCACTGATTCAAATATGCAAGAGAGTATTACCTCTGCTGGGGAGTGAGCCTGTTGGCGGATAAGCGCTTTTAGACGCTCTTTACCGAACATTTCGCCTTTCTCGTTTTGGGTCTCCCACAAGCCGTCGGTGCCAAGCATCAGTATTTGCCCCTCGGTTAGACCGCTTATCGCGTTTTCTTCGTATTTTAATCGGCTGTCGATCCCTAGCGCCATCCCGTCTCCGCGAAGTTCCTCGAATTGGTCCGTGGCCGGGTAGTAGCAAAGGGCGGGGTCGTGTCCGGCTCTGACCCAACGCAGTGTTTTTCGATCGGGAGCGATTTCGGCATAGAAAAGGGTCATAAAATGGCCGGTTTCACCGGCGTCTTCGGCAACAAGGTGGTTGACATCCGACACAATTTCAGCGACGCTGCCTGGCTGCCGTGTCCTCGATCTGAAAAACGCCCTGACGGATGCCATGAGCAAAGCTGCCGATATCCCATGACCGGAAACATCCCCCACCGCAACGGCAATTCGATCCGATGGATGACAACAGATTTTCAGAAAATCATAATAATCTCCGCCGGTCTCATCACAGTATATGCTTTTGCCGGCGATATCGAGCCCATTGATTTGGGGAACCTCTTGAGGAAGGAGATTTTGCTGGATTTCCATGGCGAAATCCAAGGCCTGTTTCATCGCCACACGCTCTTCCAGTTCCGGCACCATCTGATTAAAAGTCCGGCCCAGTTCACCGAGTTCATCGCGAGATTTAATATGAACCCGGGCGGCAAAATCACCGGACGCCACCCGGCGGACTGCGTTGACAAGTTTGGACATGTTTTCGGTGATCGATCTTGATAAAATAAACGCAAGGCCAATCACTAGTAAGATAACAACAGACAGCATGATGCTGGTGACGGTTATCTGGCGCTTGACCCGGGTGAGCACATAGGATTCCATGGCTTTGGCTTCAGCGACGACATCCGTTTCCGGAACGACAATCAGCAAAGCAGTCTGGTAGTCATCAATTGATCCGTAAGCCAACAGACTCTCCTGGCCCATGTAGGAGGTTTTTCTGACCCCATTATTTTCCTGCTGTAGATCCGCAAAAAGTGCTTCGAACTGTTCGAAATTCTCTAATTCGAGCCATTCATCTTCCAACACCGCACGCCAATGATGATGCCTTTCGTTTTGCAGCTGCTCGCGGGCGAGGATGCGGATGCCATTTTTTGCCGTCGTGCTGCGGTTTTCCGGCCGAACCAGCAGGGATTTGATATTGTTGGACAACCTTCGAATGTGTTCGTCTTCCTGCAAAAAGACATCCACCGGGACGGCAATGGCCGTCACACCGATGATTTTGCCATCGGGTTCGTAAAATGGTACCGACACCGTAAACACCATTTGTGTGGTAATCGGATCGACGGTCGGCTTGGACCATACAATCTGTTTTCTTTTTTTGGCCAATTGGTACCAATCCGTCTTAAGATTTCCTCGCATCATCGGCATGTGCTTAAAAGCTGGAAAGATGTTAAATATTCCATTTTCAAAGCCAGTAATCTGCCAAAATATGAGATCAGGGTGCTTGTTTTCCAATGACCTGTATACCGGAATTATATCCGAGATCTTGTTTCTAATTTCAGCAGCTTCGACATTACCGAGACCGGACGGTATCCATTCGGTCAGTTTCTCGTAGGAAACATCCAGCGGCGTGCCATTCATCATTCCCATTCTTAAAATATGTTTCTGCCGATCCAGTTCAATTTCGATCCGGCCGTGATCGCCGGATCTGGAAAGGCCCGCCTTGCGGCCGAGATTTTCAGCCGGGTGCCCTGCAAAAATTTTTTCCAGCTCCGATGCCTGAACCTGAAGAGTCATTTCAACTAAATCTCGTTCCCGTCTCAATATATAGGCGTGTTCTTCAACCAGATTTTTAAGCTTCAGGCTCGTTTCTCGAATTAAAACATCACTGGTACGGGTTGCCAAATCCCTGCCCAACTCCCGCATGGAGTGCTGACCCATCCAGCGCATGAGAAGCATCGGTATCAGTGAAATAGCTAAAAGAACCAGAAGAAATTTCCACCGAATGTGCATAGATAAACCTCAATTCTTGGCGAAGCAAGATAAACAATTTTCAAATGTAAAGGGCGGTTCTTTTAGAGCCGCCTTTTTTTCGAGGAGGTTGAAAGCTTGCGGCTTATGTTATCGCCGGCAAGGATCATAAGAAGATTTTCCATAACCCATGTGGTACATTTCCGTCTTATTTTCCCGACCGACGTTAGATTTCAGTTTTCAAATTTTACCCATGAAGCTTAGCCTTTAGGTTCGGGCTTCATCTTTATTAGCGTCACTCTAACTGGTCTTATTTTGTTGCCTTTAAACAGCAAACGCTGTGCCAGAGAGCCTGCAATTGTCAATGTTGATTATACAAACTTGATATTATAAAGAATATTTCAAAGCAAAGGATGATTCTCAAAACTATTGCGTACAATACTCTTCCACCTTGCTGTATAAGGTGCGAAATTTTTAACCACCTGATTTGGTTGCCTGGGTACCAATTACCCGATTTCCACGATCATCGATATTGAAACTCAGTGGATACTTTCTATCTGGGCAAGTTGCTCAACATGCTATAATTGTTAGATTTTTATTACTATTATGGATTTCAGGCGGAAAGCGGGGCTCTGAATCAATTGCTATCCCATCTATTATATGATAACACTACTTTGTGGCACATTGCTTGCATATGATACACTTAGTGTTCGGAAAACTTAATCGGAGGTCTACCATGCAAAAACAGCAAAATCAAAAAAATATGGTTTTGGATCCGGTGTGCGGCATGACGGTCAATCAACGTATTGCCGATATTGCGACCACTATTCAGGGTCGCAAATATTATTTCTGCGCCGAAGGCTGCCGGGACGCTTTTGTAGCCGATCCTGATAAATATCTGAATCCCGTATTGCCAAAGAAGAAAGGATTGTGGGGCCGATATTTGGAACGGTTGGAAAAGGCCACCGCTGGAAAGTCTATGAATTGTCACTAAAAGGAATGGTAAATGATAAAATTGCTGCTGGAAAAATTTAAAAAAAACCACGCCTTGGCCATGATTATTTGCTGCGGTATCCCGATCGTCGGGATACTGGCACTCTCATCTATGGGGGTACTGGGATCCTGGGGGTACTATGCCCTGATCCTCCTTTGTCCTATAGGGCACTTCATCATGATGCGGGGGATGATTTCCGACTCCAATGAAAAACGGATTCCGCGGCAGGTCGAGCACAGTGTGGATGAATCCTGAAAGCGAATTCGATAGTGGATTGCTGACGGCAAGGCGGTGAGTATACAAATATTGCCAATTTCTAAAACAGTCCTTACGTTGTTTCATGTTAGGATTACGTGATTGGCTTTTGAAGATATCTCCCACTGTTGCTGACTAAGGAACTGCCGGTTTTGAATCCCATTACAAAACATCCCGTCCTGTTTGGCATCATCAGTATTCTGGCGTTCGGTGTGCCGGCTATCACGATTTGCTCATCTTATTGCATTGCGATGAATTTTGCCCTTGATTCACCTGCAGACGGGCTCTGTCCGTTGCCGTTTCATGAATTTTTTCAGATTGTCCTGGTAATCTCAGTTCTTTTAGCATTGCCTTTTGCAGGCCTTTTTCTTTTTTCGGGCAAACATTCCATACCCTCCGGTATCCAATTGCAACTCTTTAAACCGCCTCGAACCGTCCACTGAAGACTCAACCACCCTTATTTTTACCTGAATCATTGTTTTTCGCCAGGCAAAGGACGGTACTGCGATCAGCCGCTTTGGCAGGCTATCATTTTTTCAACAGGGGATTCTTCCGCCGGGATGCTGGCGAAACCGCCTTGGGTTTTCAAGTGTATTTGGAGCATGGCCCTGGAGGTCTTATTTACAGCTCATAACCCAGCAAATAAATCAGCGGAGGGTTTCATGCAATGTCGGAGATACAAATTATATTGACAAACTGGATGAATGCATTGGCTGTTTTACTTCCCTTTGGCTATTCTTTCGGTGCAGGGATGGTGTCGACAGTAAATCCCTGCGGTTTCTCCATGCTGCCGGCTTATCTCTCCATTTATCTGGGTGAACCGGATGACGGTGCGGCTCCGAGGCATTTCATACACAGAGGTGCTAAAGCACTGCTTATCGGAACAGCAGTTACTATAGGGTTTACAGTTCTCTTCTCCATTTTCGGTGTGATACTATCGGCAGGTGGATATTTTTTAATGCAGTATTTGCCCTGGCTCGGTTTGTTTGTCGGCGCTGTCTTGGCCGGTCTCGGCCTGCTTCTGATGGCCGGCAAGGCGGTACATTCGGCGCTGCCGGGTCGCCTTGCGGCGATAATTGGCGGTCTTGAAAGGAAAGGATTCAAAACCTACTTTCTTTTCGGCATCGGCTACGGTTTGGCTTCCTTGGGCTGCACCCTTCCCATATTCCTTGTGGTAGTGGGAAGCGCCATTAAGTCTCAGGGATTTTCAAACGGCCTTTTTCAGTTTTTCAGCTATTCATTGGGAATGGGAGCCGTACTGACATCACTGGCCTTAAGTTTAGCTGTCTTCAAAGGCGGATTGGCGAGTTATCTGCGTCGCATGATGCCATATATGGGAAGAATCGCCGGCACCCTGCTACTGGCTGCCGGTTCTTACCAAATATATTATTGGCTAACCAAAGGCGGGTTGTTTGCATAAAAGGGATTATATTATGGCAAAAAAGAAAAATCATCGTAAGACAAAAAAACGTGCCACCAGAGCAAAACATGAAGCACGACAATTAAAAAAGAAGCCTAAAATTACAACTTTTTCATTGATCGCATTTCTTGTGGGCGGAATTCTGGTTCTCGGCGGGGTCTATTTCCGGTATCATGAGGAAAAGTCGACCACGCAAACCTCGAAAACATCAATTTTAAAAACGACGCATATCGGCCTGCAGGAAGATCGGCCGACCCTATCACCACTAAGATTTTCCGGGACGTTCAGGATGGCCTACGAGGTTGCTCGTGCAATACCGGAGGTGCTCGATCAACTCTATTGTTATTGCCGTTGCCAAGAAAATATGGGGCATAAAAACCTGTTGAGTTGTTATGTCGACACGCATGCATCCACATGAGTTACCTGCACCGGGGAGGCGCTGTTAGCGTCTCGAATGCACGCTGAGGGAGCAACCGTGGATGAAATCAGGAAAGAGATTGACCGGGTATATGATTTATAATTCAAGATAATCTGATTCAGAATCCTATTTCAGCGGGGAGGGAAATTTTGTGAAAAAAATAGGAATATATTCTCGACAATTTCGAATCGTATTTTTGATCCTTATTTTCAGCGCATATCTTTTTGAAGACCAGGCAAGCGGGGAAGCCGATTTCATAAAATCCCTTGCCCTGATCAGGTTCGATGAAAAAATTGTGGCTCAGAACTTTTCACTCAAGGACCTCAATGGCCAGGTGGTGCACCTGAATGATTATCGGGGAAAAGTAATTTTCCTGAATTTTTGGGCGACCTGGTGCCCCCCCTGCATTGTGGAAATGCCATCAATGGAAAAGCTTTACAACGAATTCAAAGGAGAAGATTTTGTTATACTGGCAGTCGATATGCAGGAAGATTTTGAAACCGTGAAAAGATTTAAGGAAAAGTTTAATCTGACGTTTCCAATCCTTTTAGATGAAGAAGGAGTTGTCGCTACCTACTATGGTGTTATGGGCCTGCCGGCCACCTACTTTATTGACCGCCAAGGATACCTCTATGCTGCCGCCATGGGGGCGCGTAATTGGGCGAGCGAGGATGCCGTCTTACTGATCAGACACTTGTTGGTTAATTGAGATAATTCATGGACAGCGGGAATAGGCGACGGTTTAGGTGAAATTAGTTGGTCATGGGTGTTAGAAGCTGTATATCCGCTTAACTGTCTGGCCTTCAAATTACCGTATTCAAGGACGCGACGGCCAGAGTTTCGCCGCTTTTTCAATTTTGGAAACGCGATGATTGCTCGGGCAAATTGATCATGCAAATCTTTCCGATTAAGAAACTCTATCTGCCGGCATTATCCATTGTGGCTGTGGGATTTATTCTGCTGATATTGATAAGCATATCCACCTACCGCAACCTGGATCGTCAGAAATCCATGGCCCTCCGTTTTCTTCACCGGCAGGGCGAAGGTTTGATTCTTTCCGTCGAGGCGAGTGCCCGTACGGGGATGAAATCCCTCATGTGGCAGGAGATATCTTTAGGCAGTTTGCTTCGGGAAACGGCCAAAAACAAAGACATTGCCTACGTTTATATCATCGATGAACACGGGACGGTTGTTCACCATTCCGATCAATCTAGATCCGGAACGATCCTCGACTGGAAGCCCGATATCACTGCCGAGGATCAAATTGAAACCCGGATAAAACTGCTGCCCGATAATACCCAAATATACGAACTGGCAAAGTTCTTTTCACCGATGTATGAGCCGGCCATGATGCATCACCGGAACCGTCCGATGGGATTGGACGCCGGGTATATGGCGAACTCGCATACCCATCGCGGCGATACAGTTGTACTCGGCATGAAAATGACGGCTTATGAATTGGCGCGCCGGGCGGATATTCAGCATGCTATTATCATGGCCGCCATCATATTGATTTTGGGTTCCGGGGCCCTGTTTTTTATATTTGTTATCCAGAATTACTACCTTGTGGATAAAACCCTGAAGCAAACCCGGGATTATACCCGTGAAGTCGTGGCCAACATGGCCAACGGATTGTTAAGCATCGATTCAGAGGGCAAGATTGTCTTCTTTAACTTGTTGGCTCTCGAGTTGCTCGGCCTGGAGGTATCAAAAGCGCAAGGTGCTGATTTAAGATCAGTGATCGAATTCGACCTATCCGGCATCCAGAATACATTGAATAGATGTATACCCGTACCGGATTTTGAAATTTATCATCAACATAAAGCCGGGGAGATGATTCCACTTGCTTTAAGCGCGACGCCCATCAAAGATGGCAAAGGAGGATGCAACGGTGCGGTTGTAATATTGCGGGATCTGAGAGAGATCAAACTATTGCAGGAAAAGGTAAAACGTTCTGAAAAACTGGCTGCCGTCGGAGAACTTGCCGCCGGCGTCGCCCATGAGATCCGCAACCCGTTGAGTTCGATACGCGGCTTTGCGCAGTTTTTGAGGCATTCTCTAAAAGACAAACCTCAGGAAAAAGAATATGCTGAGACAATGGTCACTGAAGTGGACCGCATAAATCGAGTCGTCACGGACCTGCTCACATTTGCCCGCCCCATGGCATTAGAAATCATGCCGACGGACATCACCGAGCTCGTAGAGCACGCCATGCGACTGGTAAATGCCGACGCCTTGTCCTGCCAGGTAGATATCCGGACCGAGATTTCAGATTTGAGCAGCCTGCCGATGGACGGCAATCAAATAACCCAGGCGCTTTTAAACCTTTTGCTCAATGCTCTGCAGGCCGTACCGCCTGGTGGTCACATCGAGATCGGCGCCGAATTGGAAACGTCTGCCTCACGACTTCATCTCTGGGTAAAGGACGATGGTCCCGGCATTTCTGACGACAAAATAGAGAAGATATTCGAACCCTTTTTTACGACTCGCGAAAAAGGAACCGGCCTGGGTCTGGCTATTGTCCACAAGATCGTCGAAAATCATTCCGGCGAAATAAGAGTTGTTAGCCCGCCTAAAGGGTTGATGCGGGGTTGCCGTTTTTCCATCATTCTTCCGATTATCGCCGCTAAAAAAATAAAAGGTATGTATAATAGGGCAGGGAATCAAAGCACGTTCCAAGGGGAGTAACAATGAAACCCAAAATCCTTGTAGCCGACGATGAGCGTTCTCATCGACAGATGATCGAAGCCGTCCTTTCCGCCGAAGGCTATGAAATTGCCCAAGCTGAAGATGGACAGGCAGCCTTCAATGCTGTTGCCGACAAATTCTACGATCTTGTTATCATGGATATCCGCATGCCGGAGCTTGGAGGTATAGAAGCGCTTAAAAAAATAAAAACCATCAGTCCTGGAATCCCCATCATTATCATGACTGCTTACGCTTCGGTCGGCACGGCCGTGGACGCACTCAAATCCGGTGCATCGGATTATTTGACCAAACCGCTGGACATTGAAGAGCTTAAGATTCTGGTCGCAAAAACCATGCGTTTTCACCAGCTCGAAAAGGAAAATATATATCTTAAGGAAAGATTGGATGACCGCTTTGATTTTTCGAAAATCATCGGCCAAAGTCCGGCCATGAAAAAGCTGTTTGAAACCATGGCGCTGGTGGCTCCCTCTGAAGCCACAGTGCTGATCGTCGGGGAAAGCGGGACCGGCAAGGAATTGATTGCCAATGCCATTCACCAGAACAGCTCTCGCAAAGACCGGCCTTTTATCAAGGTCAACTGTGCCGCGTTACCCGAAACACTGTTGGAGAGCGAACTGTTCGGCCATGAGAAGGGTTCCTTTACCGGAGCGATTGCCAAAAAACAGGGGCGATTTCAGCTGGCCCACAAATCCTCCATTTTTCTGGATGAGATAGCCGAAATGGAACCTGCCATCCAGGCCAAGATTCTCAGAGTACTCCAGGAACGCGAATTTGAACCGTTAGGCGGCACCCAGACCATCAAAATAGACACCCGGGTGATCGCAGCCACCAACAAAAACCTTGAAGCGGAAATTACTGCCGGCCGTTTCCGGGAAGACCTTTACTACCGACTCAATGTGGTGACCCTCGATGTTCCGCCATTGCGTGAGCGTCGTGAGGATATCCCGCATCTGGCAGATCATTTTCTGAAGCATTACGTTAAGAAAAACCGCCGTCTCATTCAAGGGTTTACCCCTAGAGCAACTGATTTGCTGATGCGTTACGAATGGCCGGGCAATGTGAGGGAACTGGAGAACATCATCGAGCGGGCCGTAATCATGTCGCGGGGAGAAGTAATAACTCCCATGGAGTTTCCCAGTGATATACAAGAGTTGGATGAAGAACTAAAAGGTTTGCAGATCAGTTTGACTCCGGGAAGATCCCTCAAAGAAGTTGAAAAAGCCATGATCCTGCGGACACTGGAGGAGACCGGCGGCAATCGCACCCATGCCGCCAGAATTCTGGGAATTACGCGTCGGACGCTGCAGCTTCGTCTGAAGGATTACGGCATCAACCCCTAAAAACCAAGCGTGAAACCCACTGAATAAACGGCTCTTATTTTAAGCATTTTCGTGCGCTGCAAATCCTGATAGGAGATTGGGTTTCAGATGTCAGCCCATCCGTCGGCCAGATAAGCTGCCGGTCAAATCGAAAAAGAAACTATTGTTGATCTATGACGCTCCTACATATTGTGGGAGCGGTATTTGCTTGTGCTTGCATCCCGGTTTCTTACGGGGTATCATGCTGTTTTTTACGGGGCAACCGCGGTTTATTGAATAGATGCCCTAAAGCCCAATTTGTCTTCCCTGTTCTTCAGGGCTAGTATTGTAGTGGCGGGGTTTATCCCCATAAGCGCTAAGTTATTTTAA
>JGI24672J20091_10000255_pt1 | contig 16255 bp, 7 predicted proteins | sample OlaalgELextract2_FD_20091 | JGI IMG/M metagenome (IMG submission 20091) | reverse complement strand
ACGACCGGAGCCCGCCATTACCTGATGCAATTCCGGAACCGGAACCTACCCCGCCGGCCGAAGACGGCCTGCCGGAATCACTGCCGGGATTTGACCTTGAGGCCGGGTTGAAGCGCCTGGGGGGCAACCAGCGCCTTTACCGCAAGCTGCTGTTCGATTTTGGATCCGACTATGGTGATGCCGGCGGTCAAATCAAAGATGCCCTGGCTGCGGGGGATTTTGATCAGGCCCACAGCCTGGTGCATAATATCAAGGGGCTGGCCGGCAACCTGGAAGCCGGGGACCTGCAGGCGGCGGCCGTGGCAATGGAAAAGCTTGTCAAAGGCCGGAGCCCAGAGGGCGGCTCAGACGAGGAATTGACCCGCATCTCCACCCAGCTTGAAACGGCCATCGCTCAAGCCCTGGAGGCCGTCCAAACACTGGGGCTGCCGGCTGAAAAGCAAAACCCAGAAGCCCTGGTGAATTGGCGGGCAGATCTGCCGGCTGAGCAGGTCAAAGAAATATCCGAGAGGATAAAGGCGGCGGCCGACATGGGCGATGTCATGCAAGTTGCCTCCATTGCCGAGGATCTGAAGTCCGCCACGCCTGCCATGGCGCCATTCAGTGAAGAATTAATTCGCTTGGCCGATGATTTTGACCTTGATGGTATTCAAAGTTTTATGAGCGAGTTTGACCGCTGAATGTGGAATGGATTCGATTTTTATTTTTTTATTTAGACAGGATTTACAGGATTATCAGGATTTTTTTCGCCTGCGGCGAGGGGCCTTTCCGCCGAAGGCCGCATTATCCTGTCGATCCTGCGTGCCGGGGCGTAGCGGAGAGAAGACTGGTTGATTCTGTCCAATTGTTTTTTTTAAAATAAGAATCCATTCCTCTTATTCTTTCAAATTCTATTGATTTAATCGAATAGGAAAGAGCGACACGCGGCGCAAGCGCCTGCGCTGCGCGAGCGATACCATAAGTCTTCAATTTTCAATTTACAATCTTCATTTACCGCTTTGCCGCCTAGTTCCCCAAAATACCTTTCAGCAAGCCTTTGGCGTTTTTTTCAAGCGGTTTGAGTTCCTCTTTCTCAAGGAGTTTTTGCGCCTCTTTGGATTCGAATATCTGCTTTTCGATATTTTGTTTGGCGGCCGCGCTCAGATCGGGGCGAAACTTGGGGGAGGCGAAAGTCCCGGATACCAATATCGGCACAATGAGGCCTGAACGTTCTGCCGCATCGCCCTGACCCTTTATCGTGGCAACCGCTTTGGGCTGGACGCGAAAGTCCAGCGTCTCTTGCACCAGATGCGCCGTCCCGGCTGCATCAATCCGGATAAACGGGGATTTGAGGCTGCTGCCGGGAGTGTTGGCAACGCCGTTTGTGATCGTAAAAGGCATGGCCAACTCGGTGAAATCGGTCCGTGGGCGCGGGCCGCCCGCGGCAGCCATCCCAAAAGCGGATTTAACGTTGCGAGCCATCGATGCCAGATCGATACCGATGATGGCGCCGTCATTGAACCGCAAATCGCCCTTGCCGTTTAAGGTTTTTTTGATTTGCTCAGGTCCATCGCCGATCATGGATAGTTTCAGATCGGCGTTGGTGCGGCCCTCCAGAAAGTCTTTCTCTAAAACATCTTTGAGCAAGGGGTTAACCTGGATGTCGCTGACTCGCAGGTTCAGATCGCTTCTGGGCGTGTTTTGGACCACATTCAGAACGGCGTTGCCGCTTGCATTGCCCTGGTACATTGACAAGTTAATGGGATCCAGGGTAATGACGCCGCCCCTGGCCTTGATTTGAAGCAGGATGTCCTGGACCCTGGCCTTGCTTACCGTCAATTGGCCGATCTTGGCCGTTCCGTCCAGAATCAGACGGCGCAACGGAGCGTAATCGGGTTTCTTGGCACCGGACTCGGCCTTGCCGGTAGATTTATCTGCTGCAGGTTCATCTGCCGGCGGCGGCATATAGCGATCCAGGTCAATTTGATCCAGGGCCAGATCAAACTTCAGATTCGGTTTGGTAAATTCCTTCGCGTCCGCCGAAAAATTCAGCTTGGACTGATCCAGGCTCATGGTTCCCTTGCTCAGGGTCACCCTGGCGGCATCAGCTTTGATATGGGTTTTAAGGGCAACTCGGTCCAGCGCTTTGGGGTCGGCGGTTTCGACCGGAAACTCCCGGCCGAGTTCGGCCATCAGGCGGCGCGGAGAAAACTCCTCAATTTCAATGTCCAGATCGATGCCGGGGTTGGCGAGCGGATTTTCGAGAGATCCTGTCAAGCGTATGGCCAGTTGTTCTAAAGCCTTTAAAGTTAAATCGATCGGAATGGCGGCAATTTGCAGCCCCTGGCCCAAGGGACCGACGGTGCCTTCAATGGACACCGGTTTTTGGTCGACCAGGGCTGAAAAAGCCAGTGCGACGGGGCGCTCCAGAGACACATCCTTCAGTGTCAAATTGATATTTGAGATCTCTTGGCGGGTGCCGACCATGCGGTCTTCCCAAAGGGCGGATCCGTTTTTGATGGCCAGATTGCCGACGGTCAGGGCACTGATCGGCAGATCGAAGGGGCCGGCCTCCGGGGCCGGGTCTTTTTCTCCCGCCTTAGGCGTGGTGTCGGAGGGGGCTTTGGACGGCTGTTCGGGCTGCTCCCAGTTTGCGAGGCCCTTGTCATTTTTTAGCAGGACAATGCGCGGTTCATTTACCACGAAGCGTTTGATTTGAATATCTTTGCCGATCAGCGGCAAGAGCTTTATGCGAACTTCAAAGGATTTGATCGTCACGAAATCTTTATCAACGAATCCGGCGGGGTTGCCCAGGCGCAGATCTGATAACGAAATTCCGGCCCAGGGAAACAGCGAAAGCCGCAGATCATCGCCCACTGAGAATGGGCGCCCGGTTGCAGCAGTCACCCTGTCTTCGAGCATGGGCTTATATTTCTCGGCATCCACGAACATGGGAATGAGCAACATCGCGGCAATGACGACCACGACGAGACATCCGATTATAATCGCACCCCATTTAAGAAAGCTCTTCATAGTGATTCTCCTTTCGAGGTTGTCCTCTTCGCCTACCGAACGGTTTTTGTCCGAGCGTCCCTATTCCGGCAACAGCCGGAATTGACTGTTTAAATTTAGTAACCCCGGTGGGGGGTGTCAAGCGAGGAGCAGAAGAATTAGCTGCACGGATTGTCTGTCTTCGGAACCTATAATCGAGCGTCCTGCCGCTGGTCGCAAGCGTCCAGTCCGATCACAGAAAAGAAACATCAAAAAGCAAATTTTTAGATTTCGGAATGCGGATTTTGGATTTAAGGTATTACCGTATTTTGGATTTTGGATTGCGGATTGCGGATTTAAGGTATTCTGTCTATTTAAATCGACTGAGCGAAGCGAATCCATCATTATTCATTAGTCATTCCCTGAAGTTTCATAAGAGGGCATACCGGGCAAAGAGACTCGAGCCTGATCAGATACAACCCGCGCTATGCGCCTCGAACTTGCGTGGCTTGACACTCGATCGTCTTCCTGCCATACTGGCTAATCAAAATTGCCTGCATCAGCCCATCCCGATCAAGCCTGACACGAGCGAACTGAGCGGCAGTCGTCCCCAATGGAGGATCGGTATGACAGAAAAAGATTGTAGCCGTGATATATTTACCGGGTGGTGCCTGGAGGGATTCAGCGATAAAAACCAGGTGCTGCGCCGGCTTATAATGACACCTTTGCCGTTTAGGATCGGCCGCCAACCAGATCTGGCCTTGTGTCTCGACAGCCTGGAGATTTCCAGGGTGCATGCAGAGATTTTTAAAAAGGAATCAAACCTTTGCATCCGAGATCTGGGAAGCACCAATGGTACCTTTGTCAACTACAAACGCTTGCGGGGGCCTGTCCGACTTTACGATGGCGATATCATCCATTTCGCACAGCAGGAATTCAGGATTGTACATGAAATAATGGATTCTTGCAGTTTCGACGAAAAAACGGATATTTATCAGGGAGAATTGCCACGAAAAATTCCTTACGGTACCCGGGCTCTGCAAAAGCTGATCCACGAAAAGACAGTCACCACCCATTTTCAGCCCCTGGTAAATCTTTTGGACGGCCAGGTATTCGGTTACGAGATACTGGGGCGCGGAGACTTGCCCGGGTTCGAGAAAAGTCCGATCAAGTTGTTTCAAATCGCCTCGACAATCAACATGTCGGCCGAGTTGAGCCACCTTTTCCGCCAGACCGGCGTTTCGCTTGGATCGACTTTGCCCGGCCATCCGATCCTTTTTATCAATACCCACCCTGCGGAAATGGGGGATTGGCAGCGGCTGGTTAAAAATTTTGAACGTCTGCGATCCTCATTCCCCTATCTTCCGTTTACCGTCGAAATCCATGAGGGTGCGGTCACCGATCTCGACCGGATGAGATCGCTGCGATCATTGCTCAAAGAACTTGACATCCGGCTGGCTTACGACGATTTCGGGTCCGGGCAGGCACGTCTGCTGGAATTGACCGAGGTGCCGCCCGATTATCTGAAGATTGATCGCAGCCTGATCCACAACATTCACCAAGCCTCCCCGAAACGACAACGCATGATTGAAATAATTGTTCGTTTTCTCAACGAATCGGGTGTCAAGACCCTTGCTGAAGGGGTTTCCTGTATCGAAGAAGCGCATATCTGCAAACAGCTGAATTTCGATTGTGCCCAGGGATACTACTACGGCAAACCCGCCCCAATTGAGGATTTCTGACTTCAACTAAATTTTTTACGCCTCCAGCGATTCGAATTGGGATTTCGGAATGCAGATTTCAGATTGAAAAAAATCGAGAATCGGGCATCCAGCATCCAGCCATTCGATTTGGGATTTCGGAATGCGGAATTCGGATTGAAAAAAATCGAGCATCCAGCATCGAGTATCAAGCATCGAGCATCCAGCATCGAGTATCAAGCATCGAGCATCCAGCATCGAGTATCAAGCATCGAGCATCCAGCATCCAGTATCGAGTATCAAGAATCGAGCATCCAGCATCCGGCATCGAGTATCAAGCATCGAGCATCCAGCATCCAGTATCCAGAATCCAGTATCAAGTATCCAGCATTAGGATCGGGGGGGCCTTGATATAGTGCTCTTTTTGCGGATCGATTTCTTATTATCAGGTCTTTGGGCCGTGCGGACAACGGTGGCCCTTTTTACCAGGAAGGTTTTTCCGCTTTTATCCTTGATGATGGCCAGACGAAATTTTTCCTCCGGTTCCCAGTGCAGGTTGGGTTTTATGCGATTCAACCGGGTCAGGAAGCTAACGCTGGTTCCCCGCATCACAAGGTGCAGAATTCCGCCTAAAAATTCGGCCCTGACGGGCAATCCACAGCTTTGGACGTATCTATTGAACCTCTTCAGGTCCGACGCCGTCACGTTGTTGAGGTTGAGCAGCGGTCGCATCACTTCAGACGAATTGATTTTTACCCAGCCGGAGCCCGGTGCGAACGCAACGATATCGAAATATTGACGGGCTTCATCCTCCACGTAGAGATTCTTTACCCGGGTGGCTTGATCCGCTCGGACCGGAGCACACAGAGCCAACACCGTTATCATCGTTATCACTGTACCGAATCGATTCATGGAATATCTCCAATGGGATTATAATTTGTAATTTCTCTATCGGCCGCCCGGTGAGAAAGCTTGATTTTTTTCGTCTCCCCACCCGGTGAATTATCTTCCCATCAGCTTGACACACTACCCACTTTTTGCGATACTTCGGCTCGCACGAGAAAATGCCTACCATTTTTGCCGGACGCGGAGTATCGATTTGATCGCCGAGGGTGTGCTCACGAAATCGATACCGGCCCTTCACCTAATCCGCTGTCAACTGCTTGAAAATATTTATCATAAGGCAAGTTTTCGATGAGGGTTCTTTGATATAAAGGACAAACCATATTGAGGGACTGGATGAAGTTCTAGGCGAGACGGGCATAAGAGATGAATTACGATCAAGATATTTCAGGGCTGGGCCGGTTGGATAAATACCAGATAACGCGGGTTATCGGCAAAGGCAGTTCGGGGGTTGTCTACGAAGGATTCGATGCCTCCCTGCAGCGAAAAGTGGCCATTAAAGTGGTCAGGTCGGAAGGCTTCGACCCCGAAGAGACCGTGATGAAATCCCGATTCGAGCGGGAGGCGCTGGCGGTTGCAGGATTGAGCCACCCCAATATTGTAACCATCTTTGACTACGGTGAATTCAAGAAAAGTCCCGCCATCGTCATGGAGTACGCCCGGGGCCGTACTTTAAAAGAGTATGTGGACAAAGGCAAGCCCCTTGCAATCAAAGAGATTGTAAGCATCATGTCTCAAATTTTGGATGCCCTTACCTACTGCCACAAAAGAAATATCATCCACCGTGATATCAAGCCGGCCAATATGATTCTAACGGATGACAATGTAGTCAAAGTGATGGATTTCGGGGTTGCCCATGTGGACTCATCGGAACTCACGCGAACCGGGGCAATCATCGGCACACCCAGTTACATGTCACCCGAGCAGTTCTCCGGCCGGAAAGTGGATGGGCGCTCGGACATCTTTTCCACCGGCGTTATCCTCTATGAACTGCTTACAGGAGAAAGGCCGTTTATCGGGGCCAGTATCACTTCCATCATGCACGATGTGGTCAATATCCAGCCGCGTGTGCCGTCCAAGGTCAACAATCGAATTTCAGCCGCTTTTGACAGCGTTATCAGAAAGGCTTTGGCTAAAGATCCGGACAAACGGTTTCAAACAGCGCAGGAGTTCGCTGCGGCCCTCAAACAGGCCTTTAAGAAAAGCGTGCATACTGCAGCGGGCACCTCCATCTGGAATAACTATAAGTTGTTGGCGGCAGGGGTGTTGATTGCGGCGATAATCCTTATTATGATCGGTACCAATTTAGTTCCTTACCTCAAACAAGTTGCCACGGAAAACAAGCCGCCAGGTACGCCGGCCGATTTAAGTGAAATGATCCTGATCCCCAAAGGTGAATTTATCATGGGATCGGACAAGTACACGAACGAAAGACCGCTGCAAACGATCTACCTCGACAGCTACCATATCGACCGATTTCTGATTACCAACGAGGATTTTAGCTTATTTGTAGAAGCAACCGGCTACCGGACTGATGCCGAAAAGGCCGGCTACGGAAATGTAAGATTCGGATATCGTTGGAAAAAAGTTCCCGCAGCCCATTGGAGGAGTCCCGATGGGCACACCTCCATCGAAGGAAAAGAAAATCATCCGGTTACGCAGGTATCCTTTAACGATGCCCTGGCCTATTGCGAGTGGAAAGGAAAGGATTTGCCGACAGAGGCCCAATGGGAAAAAGCAGCCAGGGGGGCGGAAGGAAGTGAGTACCCATGGGGAATCTCCGAACCGGATGATACCCTGGCCAACTATGATGATATCATCGGCACGACAACCGCTGTCGATCAATACCCAAAAGGAAAAAGCGTTTACGGTGTTTACGATATGGCCGGAAACGTGAACCAATGGTGCAAAGATTTCTATGCTGTCGGGGCAAGGGAAATCGAGAATCCAACCGGACCTGCCGGCGGGAAAGAACACGTTGTCAAAGGAGGCTCTTTTATCGAGGGGGGGGGGACAATTTGCGCGCGGCCCACAGGAATCGTTACGATTCGAACTACACCAGCTATTTGTTCGGCTTCCGCTGTGCTAAATAAGCTTTAATTGTACCGAATTGAGGGGTTGGGGGGGGGAATTGAGGGATTTAGGAATTTAGGGATTGGGGAAATAATTTAGGGATTTAGGAATTTAGGGATTGGGGGATTAAAGGATCAATTAAAAAGATAGAATTCCTTCAATTCCTGAATCCCTCAATTCCTGAATTCCTCCATTAAGGATCCAGCCCAGATAGCCGAGTTGAAAAAAAATGTATAACCGCAGAGGCAAATTTGTCACATTCGTGAAATTGCTTCTCACTGCGCTGTGCACAGGCGCTCTTTTTTGGGCAGTCGGCGCAAACGAATGGCCTTCTGCACTTGCCCTAAAGAAGCCTTTTTCCGGGGATAACCATGCCCTAATTATCGGGATCGGCAACTATGACCAATGGCCAAAACTAATAAGCCCTGAAAAAGACGCCCAAGAAATAGCCCGTATTTTAACCAAACGCTATAATTTCAAAAAAGAAAATATCGTTCTCCTGACCGATAAATCAAGCGCCAGACCCACCCGCAAAACCATCCTTTCCTACCTGGAAAATTATGTCGCCAAGCTGACCGAAAACGATCACCTGTTGATCTTTTTTGCCGGCCACAGCACCGAGGACGATAATGGTGAAACCTACTGGATTCCAATAGATGGCGGCAAACGGAGCAAGCTTTCCTGGTTGAAGCATTCGGATCTCAGCCAAAAGTTTTTCGCCTCCCAAAATTTAAAATGTAAAAGTCTATACATCATCAGCGACTCACTCTTTTCCAAAAAACTTTTTAAAAGGTCATTCATCCGGATCTCGCCGCGTGACCTGCGATATACGGATAAGCTGAAGGAATTGGCATTGCTGCAATCCCGCAAGCTTATCGCTTTGGGCGAAGAACATTGGGAGCCGATGGATTGGACCGATGGATTTGGCCTTTTTACCTATTATTTCCGTCAGGCCCTGTTGGAGGACTGGCCGGAAATCGTCGATTTTGAAAACATGATTTTTTTTGATGAAAAAAGAATCGTACTGCCCGTTCTCAAGCGGACGGGAGTCAGGATGCTGCGCGGCAGGTTGAGGCGTTCGCCGGACAGGGGCGGTGAGTCATTTATCGCGCTGGCCGCCCGTTCTCCCGCGGTCGATATCGCTGAGATAAAAGTGAGTCCCCAAAGCGTTCAGGCCGGAGACAGTGTCCTGGTGGAGGTCAAGACCGCCGGCCTCGCGGACGAGGTGTATGTCGAGTTCGAAGGCAAAAGGCATCTCATGGGGGGCGAGGGCGCCGAGTGGAAACGCGCTATTCAGGTGAGCAAAGCGGGAACGCATTCCCTCACCGTCACGGCCTACAACCGGGGCGGCGATCCGGGCAAAAAGAAAACGGGCTATGTTGCGGCTGTTGCCAAAGGGGTCAATGTCATTCATGCCATGGTAAGTCCCTCCAAAGGTTTCCCGGGGGACCGATTTCAGTTCAAAGCTACCACGGATTCACCCGCGAAAAGCGTGACGTTGATCATGGGCGGCAAGCGCTATATGATGCTGGGCTCCGGCACAAAATGGGAACTGAGCACCGAGCTGAACGAAAAAGGGTCGATTGAATTTTCCGTGTCCGCAGGCAATAAAGATGGATTGGAAGGTGCGGCCAATGGTGGCGTTGTTCTTGTGGAATCCCGGCCGGTGAAGGTAATGGCGGTACAGATTAATCCGGAGTCGGTCTACCTGGGGGACGACTTTGTGATCCGGGCTCAGACGGACCGTCCGGCCCGGGCGGTTGCCCTGGAAATCGACGGGTTGAGCTATTCCATGCACGGTTTCGGCAAACAGTGGGAATACCGCCCAGCGATCTCTCAACTCGGCAGAAAGGAATTTGCGGTTGTTGCCAAAAATTTTGAAGATCGGCCCGGGCCTGAACGGATCGGGGAAGTTATCATACAGCGCCGGCCATTACCCCTGGCGGCTGTAACCCAGGTCACTGTAAGTCCGAAAGAAACATATGCCGGGGAGCAGTTTGTGATTAAAGTCCGGACCTCGGACCCAGCGGAAAAGGTCTTTCTCAAACTGGCAAACACCCGTTATTTGATGGGCGGTGCGGGAAGCGAGTGGGTTTATCTGGCAACGGTGAAACGGTTGGGACCGAGCCGCTATTCGTTGGCGGCCATCAATGCGGATGGCAAGCAGGGCCCGGTCAAAGAAGGACGACTCACCATCCTGAAAAGGCCGGCCGAAAAGGTGAATGTCAGCCGGCTGGAAGTGGATCCCGGTAAAGGGTACGTGGGGGAGCAGTTTCGCTTCACGGCCACTACGGATCTGCCGGCCGAACATGTGATGATGGTTATCGGCGACCAACGATATACCATGCAGGGATCCGGCACAAATTGGCAAATGACCACCACCCTGGCTGACATCGGTGTGATCGATTTTTCCACGAGTGCAATTAATAAAGATGGTGTTGAAGGTGCCTTCAGAAGCGGCATCTTGCTGGTGGAAGCGCATCCGGTCAAGGTGGTTGGGGTACAGGCGGCACCGGCGGCGATTTACAGTGGGGAGGAGTTTGTGATCGAGGCCCGGACGGATCGTCCGGCCCAGTCCGTAGCGTTGCAAATGGATGGGCTGACTTACGCCATGCAAGGTTCCGGCAAGCAGTGGCACCTGCGCCGCACCATTGCCGAGATCGGCAAGAAGCGATTTAGCCTGGCCGCCAAAAATATCGAAGAAAAACCGGGTCCGCAGCAGCCCGGGGAGGTCGTCATCCAGCGCAGGCCGCTGCCGCTGGCGCAGGTGGCGGATGTGTCGGTGAGTCCGACCGAGCTATATGCCGGCAAGCCGTTTGTGATCAAGACCCGGACCACCGCGGCGGCGGACAGGGTTTATGTCGAGATCGGCGGTGAGCGGCACCTGATGGACGGTGCGGGGACGGAGTGGATTTATTTGGCGATGCTGGATGAGGTGGGGACGAGCCGCTACAAACTGGTTGCCAGAAATGCCGACGGCCGGGAAGGGGCGGCCAGAGAAGGACAGCTGACGATTATCAAGCCGCCGGCGGGTCCGGTAAATGTGGCCCGGCTGCAAGTGAGTCCCCCCAGGGGGTATGTGGCCGAAAATTTTTCGTTCAAGGTCGAAACGGATGAACCGGCAACCCGGGTGGATATCGTTATCGGCAGCACGGGTTATACAATGAGGGGGTCGGGGCGGAGGTGGTTTTTAGACCGTCAGATAGAACAAAGAGGGATGATCGATTTTTCGGTGACGGCGACCAATGAGGATGGCAAGCCGGGGGGATCCCAGAGCGGGTTATTCATGGTGGCGGCGCACCCGGTCAACGTGGTCGAGGTGCTTACGGCTCCTGAGGCAATTTACAGCGGTGAATCGTTTGTGATTCGGGCCCGGACGGATCGTCCGGCCCAGGGCGTCGCCATGCAAATGGACGGATTGATCTACGCCTTGGAAGGCGCCGGCAAGCAATGGCAGTTGCGCCGGACGATCGCTGAGATCGGCCGGAAAAAATATACGCTGATCGCCAAAAATATTGAGAATAAGCCCGGGTTGCAACAAGCTGGTGAGATTACTATCCAGCGTCGAGCCCTGCCGCTGGTGAACGTGGCGGAGATCTCGGTGAAATCGAAAACGGTTTATGCCGGGGAGCAATTTGTGATCAAGGCCCGGACGAATGCTGCAGCGGACAGGGTATCCGTCGAGATCGAAGGCGAACATTTTTGGATGGAAGGCGCAGGAACCGAGTGGATTTATCTGGCAACATTGGATCGGATCGGGATCAGCCGCTATGCTGTGACTGCTATTAATGCGGATGGTAACGCCGGGCCGATTAAAGAAGACCGTATCACCCTCGTCAAACGGCCGGCCGTGGCGGTAAGTGTCGCTGAACTGGAAGTGAATCCCACCAAAGGATATGCCGGACAGACATTTACGTTTAAAGCCGCCACGGACCGGTCTGCTGAGCAGGTAGAGCTGGTCCTGGCCGGTAAACGTTACAAAATGAAGGGCGAGGACCGGCAGTGGCTATTGGCCCTCAGCGTGGGTGAGGTAGGCAGCCAGGAGATCGAGATAATTGCCACCAATAAAGATGGTATGGAAGGCCGCCCCGAAAAAGGCATCCTTGTGGTCGAAGCCCATCCAGTGAAAGTGGCTGATCTGCAGGTAACCCCCAGGACACTTTATACCGGAGATGACTTGTTGATTCAGGTGGTGACGGATCGCCCGGCGAAATCGGTTTCATTGCAGATGGGAGGCCTGACCTATGATATGATTGGCTCCGACAAACAGTGGCAGCTTGAGAAGAGGGAGCGGGTTGCCGGCCAGAAGAAATTTACGGTCATTGCCCGAAATATCGAAAACAAACCGGGTCCCCCGAAGCCCGGAACCATAACCGTGAAGCAGTTGGCAACGCGGGTACCTGCAGTGACAGCGGTTTCGGTTAGCTCGGCGCTGGTTTTTGTCGGACAACAGTTTGCAATTGAGGCCCAAACCAATATCCCGGCCGATTCGGTGCGCCTGGCGATTGATGGTAAAATGCACATTATGGGAGGCTCCGGCACCAGCTGGCATTACACGACCAGCGTCGATAAACCGGGTGAGGTCAATTTCCGGGTGTCCGCCCGCAACAAGGAAGGCCGGGAAAGCAAACCCAAAGCAAGTTCGGTAACTATCGCCCGGAAGATTGCAGAAACCATCCGGGTCGCCAAGCTGGAGCTGAATCCAAGCAAAGGGTATACGGGAAGACAATTTACTTTCAAGGCCGAGACCGACGAACCGGCCAATAGCGTTTTTCTGATTGTGGGCGGGAATCGTTACGAAATGAAAGGCTCCGGAAAAAATTGGCGGCTGACCCAAAAAATATTAAAACCCGGTGAGCTGCAGGTAAATGCGATAGCGATAAATGAAGCCGGGGACGAAGGTGCCGTAAAGACAGCGCTGTTGAATGTATTAGAACGGGTTATAGCCGAATATAAATGCAATAAAGACGGCACGGTCACGAACAATCAAACCGGCCAAACCAGATCCCGTTTCGCGGACAACGGCGACGGCACCATCACAGATTTGTGCACCGATCTGATGTGGCTAAAACAACCTAAGCGAGTCGCCGTTAACTGGCGTGAAGCCCGTGAATTTTGCAAGGAACTCAATACCAAAAAATATAAAGGGTGGCGGCTGCCGACTCTCAAGGAAATGAACAAGTTGATCGACAAGCGCCAAAAAGACCCGGCCTTGCCCCTCAGGCATCCGTTTTCCGAGGTCCATACCTACAAACCATACTGGACCAAGACCGATTCACGCCCGCCGCTGTACGTCTACCAAATGGACCTGTCGCGCGGTCGCAGACAATCTGCGAGCAAAAGGAGAAATGCCAATGTGTGGCCGGTGCGGTATACGCAATAGGGAGGTTCAGGGTTCTGGGTTCAGAGGTTCTGGGTTCAGAGGTTCTGGGTTCAGAGGTTCAGAGGTTCTGGGTTCAGAGGTTCAGAGGTTCAGAGGTTCTGGGTTCAGGGTTCTGGGGTTCGGAGGTTCTGGGTTCAGAGGTTCAAGGGTTCAAGGTTCAGAGGTTCTGGGTTCAGGGTTGAAGGCGGAGGGTGGGGGGTATAAGACAAAGGTTTAGGGTATAGGGTGCAGGCCAGAAGGTCTAAAATATAGGCATTACGGGAAACGGTTCAGCCCGGCGGTTGGCAAAAAAGAAGCCGGTCAAATCGAAAAAGAAAATTTCCAGGTTCATCGTGTTATCTATGATTGTGGGAGCGGTTTTCAACCGCGATTTACCCGGTCTATCATATATTTATAATTGAGATTTTATATGAGGGGTTCTAAAGGTTGTAATTGACCTATTACAACCACTGGGTTGGTAAACCTATTGCCTCGATCAACTCAAATAACTCAGTAATCCCAAAAAACTCGACAACCTTCCTCAACTCTCGATCATAACCTTTGAACCTCTGAACCCTGAACCTCTGAACCTCTGAACCCCTGAACCTCTCAACCTATTTCCTATTCAATTCTTTGATGACTTCATCGGTGATGTCGACGCTTGGGTCCAGGTAGCCGATGACGTTAGCATCCTTCAAGATAATCGTATAGTTCAGCCTTTTGGCGACTTTTTTCAGGACGCCGTCGGCCTTTTGCAGGATGATGGAAACCAACTGCCGGTCCTCGCGCAGGATATCTTCCTTGACGTCGGAAACCAATCTCTGATACTCTTTATTGGATTTTTGAAGGGCAAGCAATTTGGTTCGCTTATCCTGGGCCGACATTTTGTCGCCCGCCTTGTTGATAAGTTCACGCAGTTCATTGACTTCACGTAGTTTGGCGGCCACAACGGTCTCTTTATCCTGCCGCATTTTCTGAAACTCGTCTCTGGCGGCCTGTCCCATTTTCGATTCATTGACCAACCGCTGCAGGTTGATGAAGCCGACCTTGGCTTCGGCATAAGTCGATGTCCGTGCCAGCATTGCCATAACAATCATACTTGCCAACAACACAATACCGATGTTTCGCATATTGTTCCACTACCTGATAGATTTCTATAAATCCAGCATAAGTTGACAATTTACATTGCGTTTCAGGTAACCGCAACATATTATTCGTCCCAAGTTATAAAAACATCCAACTTGTTTTCTGGCAAGTTTCCGGAATTTAATTATCGCTCTCTACGGGCACTTCATCTTCTTCAATCAGCACCGATTCTTCCTCTAACTGCTCTTCTTCTTCCTCAAGCTCCTCCAACTCTTCTTCGAGTTCCTCTGCCAAATCTGCATACGCAATTTCGATTATGACCGACTCTTCCCTGAAAAACTCCGCCCTCAATGCTCTTTGCATTACCTGCTCGAGTCTTATTTGCTGACTGGTCGCTTGCGGGATAACTTCCGTTCCCAAGCTACCTAAGCCATAGGTATTCCCGCTGTTCAGCAAGATAAATACAGCCGGTTCGGGCAAAATTACGGCCGATGGCGGGGGAAACGCGTCAAGCCTGCTTGTCTCAAACATTTGACCGGAAAGGTTGATATTTGTTTTTTGGGAGAGAGTAATCGTGAAATCAGACACATCGGCGGTTGGCGCATGCTCTATGCCTAGAGTTTGCGCTTTAATGTCCGCCTTTTCAGCTGAAAAGGTTCCGGATTGATCCTGCCCGTCAATTACACCGTTTTGGGCGGTCAAAATCAAATTTTCTTTTGTTTCCACCTTTCCGTCAAGCAGGATTCGGTTGCCGGCAGTCAATTCCATATTGCTGCCATTTCCCGTTGTTTTTAATTCAGCATTGGGTTTGATAATCAAATCTCCGGATCCGTCAGTTCCTGCCGTCACCGTTGTCCGATCAACTGCTGAAACCAGACTTGAGATCGCAATATCATCTTGAGAACTCAGGGACACCGTATTTGGAGCGATTACACCATTGATTGTTATATTGTCCGTCCCGGAAATGGCAACATTTCCGGAGGTAGTTATTTGAGCATTGGAATTTATTGCTTTTCCAGAGATATTAATGTCACCCGTCACCGATTCAAGGGTGTTACTGACGGTAACCCTATCGTCTGCAGTTAACAGAATACGACCGTTGACACTCTGGATGCCGTCGTTGACCAGCATGTCCGAGGTCGTCCCATTGGCGTCCAGGCTCACGGTGCCCGGCCCAACAGTGGTGACGGCATTGCCGGCCCCGGCATTGTCCACTGTCAACGTGCCGCCGGTAGCGACCTGAATGTTGCCCGCCGTGGCCTGTGCCGCCTTGAACACCGTCAGTGCGTCGGTCTCGGCCATGACGATATTGCCGCCGGTGGCATTGTCGATGTCCAGCGATGCCACTTCGGTCTCGATGGCCCCGGTGCTGCCCACTCCGGTCACCGCATCAATGACCAGCCTTCCGGTGGCGGCTTCGACGTCCTCGCCGCCGGTGTCGCCGCCGTCCACGATGCCGCCTTCGGTGCTGGTCAGCGTCACCGCCGTGTTGCTATTGTTCGTCGTAACCAGCCGGCCCAGGGTGATGTCCCCGTCGGCCGTCAGGCTGATGGAGCCGCTACCCGCATCGATCACCGTGCCGTCAACCATGGTCAGTGCGCCGCTGGCCGCCCCGCCGTTGTCGGCATCGGCGGTGAACCGGACGTTGCCGGCCGTGCTGCCCACGTCCCCATCGGCCTCAAAGATGATGTCGTTGTCCGCTGAGACCGTGATGGCGCCGTTGACACTCCGGATGCCGTCGTTGACCCGCACATCGGAGGCGGCTCCATTGGCATCCAAGGTCACCGAGCCACCACCGACAGTTGAGATGGCGTTGGCGCCCCCGGAATTGTCAACCGTCAAAGTACCTCCGGCTTTTACATCGATAGAACCGTTGGCTTTGCTAAGACTGGTCAAGGTCAGCGCATCGGTCTCGTTCAGATAAATACCACCGGCGCCCGTAGAACTGCCCGATAGCACCTCTGCTACTGTGGTGTTGATGCGGGATCCTGCAGTGCCAACCGCCCCGGCGGCTGTAAAGCTCAGATCATCGCCCGTGACCGAGCTGTTGGCGTCGGCATCTGTTATGGCGGCCGCCGAGGTCAGACTCACATCGGCGTCACCGGCCGCGTTGATCGTACCGACCTCGATGTCGCCGGCCGTGGTGGCTAAAATAATGTCA
>JGI24672J20091_10000238_pt1 | contig 16899 bp, 5 predicted proteins | sample OlaalgELextract2_FD_20091 | JGI IMG/M metagenome (IMG submission 20091) | reverse complement strand
CCTTCTCCACCACATCGGCGGGCGCTTTTTCCAGAAAATTGGGGTTGCTCAGCTTTGTCGAAACGGTGCCCAGCTCCGCCGCCAATTTGGCGATTTCTTTCTCCAGACGCTGCTGCTCTTTTTCGAAATCAATGATCCCCTCCAGGGAAACATAAATGGAGGCGCCGTCGACAATCGCCGTGGCCGATTGCTTCGGCCGTGGTCCCGGCGCTGCAACGGTCAGCGCGGTTAACCGGGCCAGATTGACGATCATGCCGCGATAGGCGTCAACCACCCTTCGAAGCCGGTCCTCCCGGGAATGCACCGACACGTTCAGCTGAAGCGAGGGGGGCAGATGCATTTCGCCCCGAATGTTACGGATGCCCGTAACGATTCCGGATACCAGCGCCATCTCCGATTCGGCATCGGGATCCACTTGAATTCCCCGACGGCCGTCGTCATGTTCCGGAAATGACGCCGTCATAATGGAGCCTTCGACACCCGGCAATTGATGCCAGATTTCCTCGGTGACGAACGGCATGAACGGATGCATCAACAGAAGTATATCCCGAAGCACATTCCAGAGAACCGCTTTGGTGACAGCCATGCCTTCGGGGCTGGTATCTTTCCCATACAGGGTGGGTTTGCTTGCCTCCACATACCAGTCACAGAACTCGTGCCAGACGAACTGGTACAGCTCACCGGCAGCGTCGTTGAACCGGTAGGTATCGATGGCGTCCGACACGGAACGGGTCACCCGGGCCAAACGGGAGAGTATCCAGCGATCGGCAAGGGTAATATGCCCCCGGTCGATGCGCTCATGTCCCTGGTCAAGGTGCATCAGGGAAAACCGTGCCGCGTTCCAGAGCTTGTTCACAAAATGCCGGTAGCCTTCAACCCGTTTTTCCGACATCTTGATATCACGCCCCTGGGCTGCGAATGCTGCCAGGGTGTATCGGAACGCATCGGTGCCATAGTGATCGATTACGGTGAGCGGATCGATCACATTGCCTTTGGACTTGCTCATCTTCTTGCCGTCCTCGTCTCTCACCAGCGCGTGCACGTAGACATCCCGGAACGGGACATCCCCCATGAAGTGGATGCCCATCATCATCATTCGCGCGACCCAGAAAAACAGAATATCGAAGCCGGTCACAAGAACGGATGTCGGATAAAACGTGTTGAGCAAGGTCGTCTTGTCCGGCCAGCCCATGGTGGAAAACGGCCACAGAGCAGAGCTGAACCATGTATCCAGGACATCGGTCTCCTGTATCATGTTCCGGCTCTGGCAGGAGGGACACGCCCCGGGCGGCTCCATGGCGACGACCTCATGTTGGCATTCCGCACAGGTCCAGGCCGGAATCTGATGACCCCACCATATCTGACGGGAAATACACCAGTCCCGTATGTTATACATCCAGTCGTAGTAGGTCTTCGCCCAGGTGCCCGGCACAATGCGGGTCTCACCGTTTTCGACGGCGGCAATGGCTTTTTCCGCGAGCGGTTTTGCCCGTACAAACCACTGACGGGAAAGGTTCGGTTCGATCACCTCCTTGCACCGGTAGCAGTGGCCGACGTTATGCTTGTGGGGATCGATCTTCCCCAGAAGCCCTTCCTCTGTCAGCGCCCGAACCACGTCCGCCCGGCATTCGCTTCGGTCCATGCCCGCGAATCGACCGGCTTCGGGGGTCATGAGGCCGTCGTCACCAATGACTTTTATGCTGTCGAGGCCGTGACGGGTTCCGATTTCAAAGTCGTTCGGATCGTGAGCAGGGGTAACCTTCAAGGCCCCGGTGCCGAATGATGTATCGACATAAGAGTCCCGGATAATCGGAATGGTACGGCCCATAAGGGGCAGTATCACATGGTCATGGCCGATGTCCCGATACCGCTCATCCTCAGGATGAATGGCCACAGCCGTATCTCCCAGCATCGTTTCCGGCCGCGTGGTGGCTACGGTCAATCCCCCGTTTCCGTCGGGAAATGGGTAGCGGATGTGGTAAAGATGGCCGTCGTGCTCCTCATGTTCGACTTCCAGGTCTGCCAGCGCCGTGTGGCAGCGCGGGCACCAGTTGATAATATACAGCCCGCGGTAGATCAAGCCCTGCTCGTATAGATCGACAAAGACGCGGCGAACGGCCCGCGACAACCCCTCATCCATGGTAAAGCGCTCGCGGTCCCAGTCGCACATGGCGCCCAGCCGTTTCAATTGATTGATGATCCGGCCCCCGTATACTTTTCGCCATTCCCAGACCGCTTCGACAAATTTTTCTCGGCCGATCTGATGCCGGCTGAGCCCCTCGGCGGCCAGTTTTTTTTCAACCACGTTCTGGGTAGCGATGCCGGCATGATCGGTCCCCGGCATCCAGAGCACATTGTCTCCCTTCAGTTTCCGATATCGGCACATGATATCCTGAAGGGTAATATTTAACGCGTGCCCCATGTGGAGCACGCCGGTCACGTTCGGCGGTGGAATAACTATCGAGTAACTCTTCCGGGTGCTGCTGTCGCTGGCAGCGAAAAGTCCATCCGACTCCCACCTGCGGTACCAGCGCATTTCGACATCTTCAGGGTCATACGCTTTGTTCAGTAGATCTGAGCTCATCACCACCAACTCCTCACGCTTACATTTACTGCCACGACGTGTCTCCGGCGAAATGTCATGGTAGAACTTTTGTTATCGCCACACTCTAAATTGAAAAAGGGGATTATCCGCTAATCCCCGTCTGCTGTCCATCTCCCGCCTCCGGTATATCCGGCGGGGGTACCATGTCGTCTGCCATGCCTGATGGTTCAGGCGCTGTCTGATCCGGTGTCGTCAAGCAGCGCGGCTTTTAGCGCCGCGATCTCTTTTGATACGGCCCTTTCTATCGCCTCGGCAATCATACGCTCGATTTTCTCGCTAAAGAGCTGGTCCATCAGCTTTGCTACGGCCGCCTCGACCTGCTCACGGGTCACCACACCAGTATCCGTGACGCCGGCCATCGGCGCATCCTCCGGGGGCGTTCCAGGCGCTTCCCCGGGTTCGTCCTCGAAGGCGGTGGTGTCCAGAGTTTCTGTTGCGCCTGTCTCTGGTGCATCGACGATGTCTTCGACCGGCATCGCCGGAGCGAATGCTGTTTCGACAGCTTCGGCAACTTCCTGATCCGTTTCATCTTCCGGAGGTCGGGCGTCTTCGGGTTCCGTTTCGATATCGGCCCCGGTGTCGACAACGGGTTCCGTCAGGTCCGAAAGATCCTCGGCACCCTCCATTGCGGCAGCAGCCGACGGCGGCCCGTCCACCGGTTCAATGAGTTCGACCACTTCGGCGCCGGTTTCATCGGTTGTCTCCTCGGCATCGACCGCAATCCCGATCTCTTCAGCCTCCGGGGCCGGTAGATCGGCCCATTCCCCTTCTTCTCCCGCTTTCGCATCAACCGCATCGGCCAATTCAACGATATTCTCCGCGACCTCGGCGGGTACATCGAACCCATCGGCCGGATCGACGATATCCTCCACGGCCTCGGCGGGTGTATCGATCGCATCGGTCAGTTCTACGATATTCTCCGCGACCTCGGCAGGTGTGTCGACCGCATCGGTCAGTTCTACGATGTCTTCCTCCTGCCCGGAGGACCCTTCGACCACATCGGTCAAATCGACGATATCCTCCTCCTGCTCGGAGAGCCCTTCGACCACATCGGTCAGCTCGACGAGAGCCTCTTCTTGCTCAGAGGGCCCTTCGACCACATCGGTCAGTTCGACGATTTCCTCCTCGTGCTCAGAGGGCCCTTCAACCACATCGGTCAAATCGACGATTTCCTCTTCGTGCTCAGAGGGCCCTTCGATCACATCGATCAAATCGACGATATCCTCCTCTTCCTCAAGGGGCCTTTTGACCACATCGGTCAAATCGATGATATCCTCTTCTTCTCCGACAGAGGCCTCGACCACATCGGTCAGCTCGATGATACCTTCGTCTTCCCCGGCAGGAGCATTGACGACGTCCGTCAGTTCGATAATGTCTTCGTCTGCCTCGCCGGTCTCCCCCGGGGACGGTGGACCGGTCTTTTCCACATCACTCATGGCCTATGCCTTTGGTCCAAGTTTCTGCGCGGTCGGAGCCCGCACAATCTCTTATGAACAACTAAAAAACGCTATCACCTTACCCATTGACTGTCAACCGATCTTCCCCTTGAAAACAGCCCTGGATCCAGCATATACAAGAATGATGTTGCCGGGGCCACCGATGTGATTCGGGTCCTGGGAAGTGAACATGCGAACCTCCAAAAGACGAGGCGCTCCAAAGAACCCATGCGTCGATTTATCGTTGAAAAAGAGCAGATTCGGGGCCGCACGGCGACCCTTGTCGGACCGGAAGCCAGGCACATGGTTCACGTACTCCGGCTGGGGGTTGGAGATACCGTCGAACTGGTTGACAATCGCGGCAACACCTATACCGCCGACATCGAAGCGATCGATGGGGGGCGCATCACCCTGTCGGTCGGGGAGGCGCCCCCCGGGAATCCCCGATTCGGATCACGTTCGCCCAGGCCCTTCTCAAGGACAGGAAGATGGACACGCTCATCCGCCAGCTCACGGAACTTGGCGTTACCCGGTGGATGCCCTTCCCGGCCGAGCGGAGTGTCCCCCGCCCCGATGCGGAACGTTTTAAAAAGCGGGTGGCGCGGTGGGGAAAGATTGCTCTGGGAGCACTGAAACAGTGCCGTAGAAATCACCCGCCGTCGATCGAACCGCAGGCCTCCTACACGGCGGTCCTGGATGCGGCGGTAACATCGAATGTCAAGGTGATCTTCAGTGAAACAGCGCGGGAGCCGCTTGCCGGAAGAGGCGCTGCATCCGAACGGATCGAATCCGTGTTTTTGCTGGTGGGGCCCGAGGGCGGATTTACGCCCCGGGAGATTGCCGCAGCCAGATCACTTGGGTTTGACCCGGTATCCCTGGGTCCCCGGATCCTTCGTGCGGAAACCGCTTCAGTGGCGGCATGTGCGCTGATACAGCATATATACGGGGATCTGGGGCGTAAATAGGCCCGTACCGAAGTGATGGAGTACTGGATTACTGGATGCTCGATACTGGATTCTCGTTGCTGGATACTGGATTTTTGATGAGCTGAAAGTCCAAAGCTCAAAGCTGAAAGTATAGTGATAAGAACCATGATTGACATTCCGCCGTGTTGAAGGATGTACCGACGACCGAATACCAAATACCCAATACCAAATACCTATGTGGGCAAACGGGCGAACGGGCCCACGGGCGAACGGGATACTGGATGCTGGATGCTTGCCCGTCCGCCTGAGGCGGATAAACCCTGGTCGCCTTTGGCGCCGCCGGAGGCGGGTAAACCTCTGGCGGGCTGGATGCTGGATGGTGGGTTTCGGGTGTCAGGTGTCAGGATACAAGAAACAGGATTCATGGAATTCGGGATGTATATGCGCCGAAAGCTGAAAGTTCAAAGCTGAAAGTATCGTGATAAGAACCATAATTAACGTTCCGCCATGTTGAAGGATGCACCGCCTGCCAAATACCTAATACCCAATACCAAATACCTATGTGGGCCAACCGGCGATCGGGAGAACGGGCAGACGGGCAGACGGGCAGACGGGCGAACGGGCCAACGGGATACTGGATTTTTGATGAGCTGAAAGTCCAAAGCTGAAAGCTGAAAGTATAGTGATAAGAACCATGATTGACATTCCGCCGTGTTGAAGGATGTACCGACGACCGAATACCAAATCCCCAATACCTAATAGCTACGTGGGGCCAACGGCCCCACGGGCAAGCGGGCCAGCCGATTCAAGCCCCTTCTAATTGGTTGTGGCGGCCTCCTTCAGCACCGAGCTGATTTTAGAGGAAAGCTCACTGATGTTGAACGGCTTCTGAATAAAACCGTTGCAGCCTTTCTTCATAATTTCGTTGGCAGGGCCTTCGGCGCTGTACCCGCTGGACAGGAGCACCTTGATGTCCGGATCGATTTGCCGAAGCGCGTCAAAGGTTTCCTTCCCACCCATGTCCGGCATGACCATGTCCAGAATCACCAGATCGACCTGGGTTTTCTGGTCCCGCAAAATTTCGACCCCCTGGCTTCCGCTGGCCGAGGTCAGCACGGTGTAGCCCAGGGCGTTGAGCATCTGGGACCCCACTTGCAGAATCATATCCTCATCGTCGATAAACAGGACGGTCCCGGCGCCTTTGCGAAGTTCTTCTTCGACCCCGCGTTCCGTTTCAATCACTTTTCCCCCGGCCGGAATATAAATGCGAAATGTCGTGCCCTTGCTCCGCTGGCTGATCACGTCGATAATTCCGGAATGGTTTTTAATGATACCGTAGGCCGATGCCAAGCCCAGGCCGGTGCCTTCGCCCCGTTTCTTGGTGGTGAAAAAGGGTTCGAAAATCCGCTGCCGGGTTTCGGGATCCATTCCGATGCCGGTGTCGGTGATGGCCAACCGGACATATCTGCCGGGTTCGAAACCGTATGGCCGTACAAATTTTTCGTTGAGTTCGACGTTGCGTGTCTCCAGAAAGAGGCTTCCGCCGCCGGGCATGGCCTGTCCGGCATTGACGAGCAGATTTAAAAGGACTTGCTCAATTTGCCCCCGGTCGGCGTCCACGGTCCAGAGGTCTTCCTGGTAGTCTTCGAAAATCGTGATTTCCTTTTTGGTGCGCCCGAACATTTCCGCATTGCCGGTCACCAGTTCACTGAGATTGAGGGTGCTGACCTCGTATTTACCGCCTCTGGCAAACCCGAGCAGCTGCTTGGTCAGCATGGCGCAACGCTCCACATAGCCAAGGATGTTTCCCATGCCTTTATGGTGAGGATGGGTGTTCTCGATGTCCATCATCATCAATGAGACATTGCCCTGAATACCCATGAGCAGATTGTTGAAGTCATGGGCCACCCCCCCGGCCAAGGTACCGATGGCCTCCATCTTCTGGGAGTGCTGAATTTGAGCCTCCAGGCGGCGTTTCTCCTCCTCTGAAGATTTTCGGGCCGTGACATCCCGCACAATTCCGCGGAAGCCGGACGGTTGGCCGCTTTCATTGCGCATCAGGGATGCGGACAGTTCCAGGTAGCGCTTTTCTCCATCCGCCCGGGTCGTCTCATATTCGGTGAAATCAATGGATCTTCCGGTCTCGAACACCTCATTGAACTGCTGAGTAAGGTTTTCGGCGATCCTCAAAGAGGTGTACGCCCGGAAACTCTTACCCTCTATTTCCGGCTGGGTGAATCCGGAGATCCGTGTCAGTGCGTCGTTGAAAAAGGTCAAATGGCCCGACAGGTCGACCTCAAAATACCCTTCCTCGATGCTCTGGAGGATGTTCCGGTATTTCCCCTCGCTCTCTTCCAGCGCACTCTCGAATCGTTTCCGTTGGGAAATATCTTCGAAGTCTCCCGAAAGATACAGGGGCGTGTTCCGCGAGTCGCGAATCACCACCAGATTCACACGGACCCACACCGGCCCCCCCTGCTTGTGAATGATTTTCATTTCGAGTTTTCGGGAAGGGGCGGCCCCATCAAGCAGCTCACGAATCGTTCTCTGGATCAGTTTCAGCTCATCCGGGTGGGAAACGTCCTTCCACGACAGGGAAAGAAATTCTTTTTCACTGTATCCGGTAATGGCGCACATGGAGGCGTTCACGCGTTGAAAACGCCCGGATGCCGAGGCCAGCGTACGGCCGATAGCGGCATGATCAAACGCGCCGCGGAATCGGGATTCACTTTCGACCAGTTTTCGGAATGCCACAGCGTTGACAATACTGGCGGCCGTCTGGGAGGCCACTCCGGTCAACAAGCTGACATCGCTCTGGGTCAAGGGACTCCCCGAGCGGAGGTTGTCGATGGCGAGAATACCCAGGGATTCGTTTTCATAGACAATGGGGACGCAGATAAGAGAGCGTGCCCCGCTCTGGTGGGCAAACTCTTTGCTTTTCTCGGAGAGATCAGCTTCGATTTCGGAGATATCATCCACCAGTGACGGTTTCTGACGCCGGAACGTCTGGACAAAAATGCCCCGGGACTCCGGACGGTTCAGGTGAAAGGCCGCTTTGCGGAGCTGGGATTCATACTCGGCAGTGTAGCCGTAACCGGCAACATAATGAAGACGGGATTTTTCCCGGTTGGCCAGCATGATCATGCCCCGGTCAAATTCGAGGCGCACTTCCATCGCGGCCATCACCTTTCGGATCAGGTTATCGCGATCCATGATGGATGCCGCCGTCTGGCCGATCTCCTGGATAAGAAGCGCTGTATTGTATCGGCGGCTCAGCTCATCCAAATGTGCCTTTGCCGTATCCCCCTCCATGGCCAACGCCCGCTTCAGCTCGCTCTTTTCACGCCATTCCGCATATCCGGAAAGCGCGCCGACCAGACCGAACACGATCAATACCGGCATTGCCCAGCCGAACCCGGGCAGGGCAAAATTCAGCAAAATGACCGCCGGAACACTGATGATGAAACAGAAATTGCGTATCCGTCTCCAGAACGCCGACGGCATCCGCTCCCATTTAATAATGTAATGACAGTGGGGATCGCCTTTGTGATAACATGCGGGGTGTTCAATGGTTGCCGGTTTTCCGGTGAACAGTTCGGCCAGGGATTCGAAAGTGCCGAGACGGTTGTCGCACTGGAAGGGCCTTTCGTCGATGCCGGTCTTCGGGGTCACCACAATTTCGATGGCGTTCGGCCCTTTGCTGGTGGACTCGACGGTGGCCGCCCGGCTCAGGATGGTGTACATCCGTCCGAGCAGCTTGTAGGCGCCGGTGGGATTGACCAATCCCAACGCGTATTTCTTCAGGGAACCGAGGCCTTCCGCCGACGCGAAGTATCGGCCGGCCTTGTGGGGGATGTCCGGATCGCCCAGTTCCAGTGTGAGATGGTCATGAAACCGGTCGATCTGGCGTTGGGTCAGCCAGTGGGCGGGATCCTGGATTTCATAACGGCTGATGTTCGCGTACGACAGCAGAGCATCAACATCAAACTCCGGATAGAACTTGCCAATGAAGTCCAGGTAGTTCTTGATAATCCGGCTACTGTAAATCGGCGCGTCGGAGTCCATTGCCTCACCGGGCCCCTGATTGAAACCGCATTGGGACGTGGTTGATGCGTGATTTCAAAGACGGATAAAACTTTTCTATATCATATCGGGGGGATTGGTGACAACCCTTTGAAAAATTACGAAAACCCGGTAAACAGGCGGATATCACCCAGAAATTTTCTTGACAACGCCAGGCCGATTCAATATTAGACGATCTTTGCAATGCCATGTGCATTGTTGTGCCGAGGTAGCTCAGTCGGTAGAGCAGGGGACTGAAAATCCCCGTGTCGGCAGTTCGATTCTGTCCCTCGGCACCATCAAATAGAGGGTTTTACGCGAGATTCGTAAAACCCTCTATTTGTTCCGACGCTTTTTCTCCCCACCCTCTCCCCACCGATTTTGAAGAGACAAAGCAAAAGGCGAGCATTATGCCTGGGCTGAGCGAAATCTCAGGCCACCGCGACATACAGTAGCATCCCAAATTGATCTCAATGTATGGCTCATATATTGCTATGTGCACCCAACGAAATATCCCTGAAGGGGCCTGCCTCCGACAAGTTCAATCTGACCAGAGGATCCCGGTTTTTCGGTATTGCATCTCCGGCTCGCATTATTTAAGTTGGACCCGAACCCCAATCAAATCGTTAAATTTTTCAATCAAAGCGAAATCACTAATCGATGCCCATTTCCCGATACTCGGCAGGCAGGGTTCAAATAAAAAAATCACAAACTTCAAATAACAAATCACAAACAATAAAAGACAAACTAATAATCAACGAAAAAAAGAGACGCGATTGGTCATTTGTTGCCGATCTGCGGCGTTTATAAGGCACTTTGGGAAAACCGGCCAACGGGCTGACGGGCAAACCCTTCGACAGGCTCAGGACAAGCGGGCTAACCGGCAAACCGGTTAACGGGATTCAGGTTTCAGTGCTTGTCCGCCTTTGGCGGGTTCAACGTTCCCCGTTCAAGGTTGAAGGAAAAGAGCAATCGGAGGTTCACGGTTCAGAGTTTAGTTAATCGATGTGGATTAAATCATTGAGAATGAGATTTTAAATGATGATCGACATTGCAACAAATACGCGTATTAACGCATTGCATAAATCCTTGACCATTGCCTTCCTGGCGGTTGCTATCGTTATCTCAGGATTAAGCGCTGATCTGGTGAGAGCGCAGAGTTCGGCGCCAGAGTCGATGCTGACCCTCACGCCCGAGGAACAGGCCTGGCTTAAAAATCATCCTGAAATCGTTCTCGGAACCACCACCGAATATTCGCCCATGGTGTTCAAGAGGGTCGATGGTACCCATGACGGCATGCTGGTGGATATCTACGAAGAGGTCAGTCGGCACCTCAATACCAGGATTCGCCTGCACATAGAGGATCCATGGGCCAAAGTTCAGGAAAAGGGGCGAAACAGGGAGATCGATGGGCTGGCCATGGGAGGAAGAGATCCGAGCCGGGATGTTCTTTACAATGCAACCGATGTCATAGTTCCCACCTACTTTTCTGTTTTTGCACGCTCCCAAGACGAGTATCCATTAAAGCGATTCTCTGACCTGAAGGGCATGCGCATCGGGTATAAACGGGCAGCACGACCAACAAGAACACTTCTTGAAAAGCTTCCTTCAGCCATCCTCATGCCCTATGACGGCCATGAGGCCTTGACTCAAGCCCTGCTGAGAAAGGAGATCGACGTTATTGTCGCCTGGATAAGCTATGATCATTGGCGCAAGGAAAAATTGCAGGGAACGATTGATAACATCCTGTTCATCGAAGAGTACCCCATAGAAATGGTCGCTCATATCCGCAAAGATTGGCCGGAGCTGTCCTCAATTTTGAACAAGACCATTGCCGTCCTCCAGCAGAACGACCTACCTCGCATAATTAGCAAGTGGTTCGGCAACTACCCTCGACTTTCTGATGTTACCAAAGTTTCTCTGACCCCTGAAGAACAAGCCTGGCTTAAGGCGCATCCTGAAATCGTTCTCGGAACCACCACCGAATATTCGCCCATGGTGTTCAAGAGGGCTGATGGTACCCATGGCGGTATGCTGGTGGATATCTACGAAGAGGTCAATCGGCGGCTCAATACCAGGATTCGCCTACACGTACAGGATCCATGGGTCAAAGTTCAGGTAAAAGCGCAAAACAGGGAGATCGATGGATTGGCCATGGGAGGAAGAAGTCCGTCTCGGGACGCTCTTTACAATGCAACCGATGTCATAGTTCCCACCTACTTTTCTGTTTTTGCACGCACCCAAGACGAGTATCGATTGAGTCGCTTCGCTGACCTGAAGGGCATGCGGATCGGGTATAAACGGGCGGCACAGCCAACAATCGCCTTGCTGGAAAAGCTTCCTTCAGCCATTCTCATGCCCTATGACGGCCATGAGGCCTTGACTCAAGCCCTGCTGAGAAAGGAGATCGACGTTATTGTCGCCTGGATAAGCTATGATCATTGGCGCAAGGAGAAATTGCAGGGAACCATTGATAACATCCTGCTCATCGAAGAGTACCCCATAGAAATGGTCTCTCATATCCGCAAAGATTGGCCGGAGTTGGCCTCAATTTTGAACAAGACCATTGCCTCCCTCCAGCAGGACGAACTGCCTCGCATAATAAACAAATGGTTCGGCAGACACCCTCGACGATCCACCGCTACCAGAGTTCCTTTGACCTCGGAAGAACGCGCTTGGCTGTCACAAAACCGCACGGTTCGGGTGCGGATTGCCGATTGGCCGCCTTACCAGATCGCTGTCGACGATAAACCACTGCAGGGGATTGTTATCGAATATCTGAAACTGATTAAAGAGCGGACCGGGGTCAATTTTAAACTTGAAGTGACCGAACAGCCATTTGCAGAATTTCTCGAAGGCATGAAGCGAGGCCAGGGTCCCGATATGACCCCGATCATCGTGCCAACACCGGAACGTGAACAATATCTATCCTTTACAGAACCCTATCTCTTTTCCCCATATGTCATCTTCACTCGCGAAGAGGAGAAACCGATCCTGGATATCAGCGGCCTGGTCGATAAGACACTCGCAGTTCCACGAGGCCATTTCGTTCATGAGAAATTGGTCGGGGATTATCCCGAGTTCGACCTGGTACTGTTCGATTCGGATGAGAAGGCGCTGCAGGCAGTGGCCATCGGCAATGCAGACGCCTATATCGGCAACCTGACTGTGGCCAGTCATATCATACACCAAAGAGGATTTTATGGTCTTCAGGTCACATCCTCTACTCCTTTCCAAGAGCAGGCGCTCGCCATGGGCATCCGCAATGACTGGCCGGAGCTGAGTTCAATTCTCGGCAAAGCCTTGGCGGGCATCACGGAAGAAGAGAAAACCGGCATCCGTAACAAGTACCTCGCGATAAATTTCGAGCCGGGGATTAATAAAACTGATGTATTGAATTGGCTATCAATTGTCGTTGGCTTGTCGGCCTTTGTCATGCTTGTTTTTGTGGTCTGGAACAAGCAGCTTAGCCAGAAGGTTAAAGAACGAACGGACGAACTCATGGAAACCGAGTCGCGCTTCCGCGCCACCTTCGAACAGGCCGCCGTCGGTGTCGCCCATGTATCACTGAAAGGGAAGTTTCTACGGATTAACAAAAAGTTCTGCGAAATAGTCGGCTACTCAAAAGACGAGATGCTTGACCTGACAGTTCAGGATATTGCCCATCCCGACGACCTGCAAGCCGATCTCGAATCGGCCCGGCGGGTCTTGAACAATGAAATTGAAAACTACTCCATGGACAACCGATACAATCGTAAGGATGGTTCTATTGTCTGGATCAACCTGACCGTTTCTCTGCTGTTTGATGACGAAGACAAGCCCAATTATTTTGTAGCGGTTGCTAAGGATATTTCCGATCGCAAAAACGCCGAGTTCGAATTGGAGGAATACCAGGATCGACTGAAAGCGTTGGCAACCCAGTTAACCATCGCCGAGGAAATGGAAAGGCGCCGTATTGCCGTCGAGCTGCACGATAACGTGGGGCAGGCTTTAGCGCTGGTACGCATGCAGATCGCGGCTGTTCGTAAATTTATATCCGACTCCAAACAGGCCGCCAACCTCGATGAGGTTTCCGATTGCCTGCGGCAGACCATTCGAGAGACACGGGACCTCATATTTGACCTGAGTCCTCCCCAACTGAATGAAATCGGTCTATCCGCCGCCATTTCAGAGTGGTTGGAAGAGCATCTTGAAAAAAGATACGACATTAGAACGGAGTTCGTAGCGAACGGGTCTGAAATACAACTGGATGAGAAGCTGCGCTCTATTCTGTTTCGCAACATACGTGAACTTGTGACCAATGCGATCAAGCATTCTCAGGCAGAACGGGTGAATATAAACATGAATCAAACCGAAGATCATGTCACCATAAGCATAACGGACGACGGAACCGGGTTTAATGCCGAATTGAAAGCACCATCTTTGAACGCTGAAGGCGGCTTCGGGCTATTCAGTGTCAGGGAAAGAATGGCCGATATGGGCGGCTCCCTTGAAATTGTATCCGAGCCCGGACAGGGTACCGAGGCTATTCTATACCTGCCGCTCACGATGGATGAAGTCCAAAGAAGGAACTGGTCATGAGTATTTCCGTGCTTTTGGTCGATGACCATCCGATGTTCCGGAAGGGGCTCCGAGTGCTCATAGAAGAGGAACCCGATATGAGCGTGGTTGGAGAGGCGGGCGACGGAAAAGAAGCGATAGAAGAAGTCCGCAAGCTCTCTCCCAATGTGGTTGTCATGGACATCACCATGCCGAGCTTAAACGGGATTGAAGCAACACGACAGATTCGGAGTAATTCGCCGGACACAAAGGTTGTTGCCCTGTCGATTCACGACAGCACTCGGTTTATTAAGGAGATGCTGACGGCCGGAGCGAAAGGGTACCTTCTCAAAGACTGTGTCCCGGAGGAACTGGTAGACGGCATACGAAAGATAGTGCGCAATGAGACGTATTTGAGCAGTACCATTACGAAGGTTGTTGTGTCGGAGTTGTTAGAGGATAGTATCGATGAGCATGCAATTGAATTGCCGGATGAACGGACCACAGATTACTCGGATATCACGCTATTCACCAAAATCGGTAGACCCGCACCGTACAGGGATCACGTCCATCGGCAGCATTTACTGGACAGGCTCGATCAGGGCTTGCCGTGTGGTTTGATCCTGGTCGTGGCGCCGGCCGGTTACGGCAAGACCACGTTGGTGAACTGCTGGCTGGAGGCGGCCAACCGGCCCAGCGCCTGGGTGTCACTCGATAAAAGTGACAACGACCTGCGACTGTTTTTGAATTACCTCATAGACGCTGTTCAGACCATTTCCCCCGATGCCTGCCTGAAAACCCGAGCTATGATCAATGCCGTAATGCTTCCGCCGGTGTCGACACTGGCCATGAATCTCGCCAACGAGCTCGATCAGATGGAGCAATCATTTATCCTGGTGCTTGATGATTTTCATCGCATCAATGACGACTCCGTGCTTGATCTGTTCATCCAACTGATTCGCGCCCGTCCAGAACCATGCACCTGGTGCTGATCGGCCGACGGGATCCTCCCTTGCCCATTTCCAATCTTCGCGCTCGAAAGTTTTTAGCGGAGATTCGAACCCAGGACCTGCGATTCAGCAAAATGGAAGCAGCGACGCTTTTGACGATAGAGCTGGGAACCAAGATCGAATCGGATACAGCCGCCGCATTACACCAGAAAACAGAAGGTTGGGTGACCGGATTGCACCTGGCAGCACTTTCCCTGCGCCATCGGGGGGGGATTGACCCCAAGGTGCTTGAGTCGCAGGCAAGTGCCCAATATGTGATGGAATATCTGTTCAATGAAGTCTTTTCCCAGCAACCGCCGGAAATAACGCAATATCTTCTGGGTACCGCCATCCTGGATCGTTTCAACGGGTCACTTTGTGAGGCAGTGTCCTCCCCGGGTGAGGACTCGCCGGCAGGCGCCATCGGAGGGTGGAATTTTATTGCCTGGCTGAAAAAGGAAAACATGTTCGTGATTCCTTTAGATGCTGAACACAAATGGTATCGCTTCCACCATCTATTTAAAACGCTTTTACACAATCAGTTGAATCGTCGCCTCGGCACTGAGGACATCAACTTATTCCACGCCAGGGCCAGTGCCTGGTTTGCCGAAAACGGCATGATCGAAGAAGCTCTCAAACACGCCCTGGAGGGGGGAAATATAAAAGCGGCGGCGCAACTTACAGCCATACATGGCTTCGAGCTGCTGGATCATGAGCAGTGGCCACGTCTGGAACGATGGCTGAAAGGGCTTTCTACTGATACGGTCAACCAGGATGCCGGACTGCTGGTGCTGATGTCCTGGCTGCACATGATTTACGATAGGCCTTCAGATATGGTCTCTTGCCTGGACAAGGCCGAGGCGTTGGCCTCCACTCAGACCATCGAAGACTCTCTGCAAGGTCACCTGGACGTCTTACGCGGCTTCCAGCGGTATCTGGAAGTTGATGGTGAGCGGGCCCTTGCCAGAGCACGGCGGGCAGGCGAGAAGATCCCTAAAAGCCATCGATGGGCACGAATATATTACTATATGGTACGGGCCCTGGTTCACCAGATGCTCGGTGACCGCGCAAAGGCCCTGTTAACCCTTGAGCTTGCCATGCTGGATCAGGATCTTCGAGTCGGCACCGCCAGTGGATTCTTCCAGGCACATCCCTGTTTCATATACTGGATTGATGCCGATTTGACGAACATGATTCGGACGGCCGCTCAATTGTTGACACTGGGAACGGAGAGTCGTGAATCTTGTTTACACGTGCACGCTCGCTACTTTCTGGGCATTGCCAATTATCAACGAAATGAGTTGCGCGTCGCTGAGGAACATCTGGTCGAGGTGGTAAAGCACCCCCACTCCCGACATGCGTTGAACTTTGCGCATGGCGCCTTCGCCCTTGCGCTCATCCATCAGGCCCGAGGCCGGGAGGATGACGCCAATCGTGTCGGCAAGGCGGTGGCATCCTATGCGCTCGATGCGGGCAACTCAGATCTATTTAAAGTCGCACGAGCGTTCGAGACGGAGCTGGCCGTCCGGCAGGGGCGCCTTGATGAAGCTTCTCAATGGGTAGAAAAGTATCAGGCCCGCCCGTTCCTGCCGACATATCGCTTTTACATGCCCCAGTTAACGGCAGTCAAAGTATGGCTGGCTCTGGATACACCGGATCACCGTCGCCATGCCGAAGACCTGCTCAACCAGTTGCACGACTTCCTCGCTTCGATCCACAGCGTCCGTTTTCAAATCGACACCCTCGCCCTTAAAGCGCTGCTTTTCGATTCCCGGAAAGAAACGACTGTTGCGGATAAAGCGTTGGCCGAGTCCCTGACCCTCGCCGAACCGGGAGGTTTTATCCGCCCTTTCATTGACCTGGGGCCCAGGATGGCCGATCTGCTGAAAAGACTGCGCCGGCAGAACGTCGCCGCTGACTACATCAAGAGGATTTTGGCTGCCTTCGAGGAGGAAGGTGAATCCATCGTAGTACCGGAAGCCGCCGATCATGCGCCTGCGTCCCCAGAGCAACCGGCTCCCGGCTCCCCTGCCACCCAGGCACTGATGGAACCGTTGACCAATCGCGAACTCGATGTTCTGGAGCTGCTGGAACAGCGCCTGACCAACAAAGAAATAGCAGCCGAATTGTTCATTTCACCAAAAACCGTCAAGGGGCACCTGCAAAATCTCTACGGGAAACTCAACGTCAGAAAGCGCCGTGACGCGGTGGAGAAGGCGAAGCAAATTGGGATACTTTAATCTATAGCGATTGTCAGAATTCCGTTCCGATTCATTTTACGATCAACGTATCACCGCAAAGTTAATCCGTTGAAAGTCAAGAAAGAATTTTGGGTTAGGTCA
>JGI24672J20091_10000126_pt1 | contig 24348 bp, 23 predicted proteins | sample OlaalgELextract2_FD_20091 | JGI IMG/M metagenome (IMG submission 20091) | reverse complement strand
CCCGCCGTTTTTGTGGCGGGCTCGGCAGCGGGGCAACGGGGGCAGTCTCCACTGCAACTGCCTCCCCTACGGGGGGGCTGACTGATGTCGACCGCTCTCCGGGAATATCACTCACGTGCAAAAACATCATAATAGTGATTGTCATTAATCCTGCCTGTCATATCCGGCCTTTCCCGACCTGTCATCCGATGAACCGGAAAGTTTACCATCTGTTGGAGTTCCCTGGGATTTTCTTCGATGCGTTGGCGAAGTGTGGGGACAGCGGGAACAATGAATCGTAAATATCGTCCTTGATATGGAAATCGCTTCGGCAAACATTTTGTTAAATGGATGATTTCCTACGGTGTGGCCTGCCTCTTATTTTCATTCGAGTCCTCATAAAATCATGATCGATCTGTACATAATATAACGGCAAGACTAACATTTTATATATATTAATTTTTATGAATAAGTCTCAATCACATCCCATATTGTATAAATATATAAATCATATCAAAAAGTTAACAAATTACCATGAAATTGGCGTGGTAATTGCTAAACTACTGTCACAGAGGGGACACACCGCAATTCATGATCCATCTGCAGTTGGTGTTTATCGAAATAGAGCATCATGAAAAGAGGGTAGCTTTTGAATTTTCTGTCCCTTCATTTCCTGATTTTACTGAACGGTGCTCATGCAGACCTGAAGCCCTTGAAACCGAGGGCATTTATTCCGGCAACTCTTTAAAAACGCTGCCGTGTGTTAAGACTGTCACACAAAAAGGCCAAAATATGACAGCAGGCCGTTCAGGCCTTACCATGAAAAATGTGCTATTATTATCGATGAGTTATGACGCTGTATGGTTGATGGATCCCTCGAGAAACATTCCTTTTGGAAAGATTCACTAACAATGTTCATTCAATTTCTCAAACTGGCAATGAAAATCTTTTTCAGAGAGATCACGGTCAGGGGAGTGGACGATCTGCCGGAATCCGGCCCGGTCATATTTACGCCAAACCATCCAAACGCTCTCATCGACCCCATCCTGCTCTTCTTCCTACCACCTGTATATAAAATCCGATTTGTAGCAAAAGCCCCCTTATTCAGGATCCCCCTTCTGGGCTGGATTCTGCGCAAGATGCAGGCCATTCCAGTCGTGCGTCGATTTGAAGCTGATGGAAAGGTTGACTATAATACCTTTTTTTCCGCCTGTGTCGACGCACTGGCCGCAGGGGGATCCATTTCGATTTTTCCGGAAGGCGTCTCGCGCCCTCAGCCTTACATGGCAGACATGCGCACCGGTGCCGCAAGATTATTTTTTATGGCGCATGAGAGGAATATCGATGTCAAAATTGTGCCGGTGGGACTGAATTACGAACATGGATCGATCTTCAGATCGTCTGTCGTGATATGGGCAGGCCAACCGTTGGATACCGAACCCCTGGAAAAAAAGCACCAGGACTTTCCTCAGATTGCGGTACGCGAGTTGACGGATAAGATAAAAAAGAGTCTTGAGAAACATGTGTTTCAGACCGAAAATTACCGGGACAGGGATTTGATGCTTCTTTTGGAACGGATTTACAACCCGGATAAAAACAGTGCCGCCTGGTCGGAAAGGTTCGAGCGGCTGAAGCAATTTGAGAATAGCCTGAATGTCATCAAGGATTCTTGCGCCGATGGAATTGAAAGCCTGCGCGAAGCGCCTATTCGGTATGCACAATTAACAAAATCTCTGGAGCGTATGGAGCCTTCCCGAACCGGCATGGATCCAGTTTCACCCACACGACTGTTCTTGGCTCTGGCCGGATTTCCGCTGGCCACTGTGGGATGGCTCCTCAATATTCTGCCCTATCAACTGTGCAATCTCATTGTAAAGCACATCAAAAAATCTGACGAAGCTGTCACAGCCACCTATAAGGTGACCTATTCAATGCTGCTATTTCCGCTCACCTACGTGCTGGAAGCCGTTCTTGTATATATCTGGTTTGGGGGTATCGCTTCGATTCTATTTGCAGCACTTATTATTCCGCTCAGCTATTTTACTGTCCGTTACTATGAATGGGTTCACGAGGGCGGAGTGGGCAGATCGATGTCATCATCGAAACTGGCAAGGACTCTATCAAATCGCTTCCTGAAACAGCAAAAGGTTCTCCACGCCCGAATCCATGCTTTGGTAGATGAGCTGGCGACAAAGATCGATCTGCCGGCTGACTAACTGAATTCATACAATATCGACGGGGAAAACCATGCCGCAAAAAAATGATCGAAAAACAATTTTCGGATGGTGCATGTACGACTGGGCCAACTCTGCTTTTGCGACCACCGTACTGGCCGCTTTACTGCCGGCCTACTTCGCCGGTGAGGTCGTCGGCCCCGATGGCGTAATGATTGGCGGTACCGTCTACAGCGCTGTGACGCTCTGGGGTTTTGTGGTCGCCTTAGCAGCTTTTCTGATTTTTCTCGTTGCCCCGGTACTCGGCGCCATTTCCGACTTTTCTGCAACCAAAAAGAAGTTTCTGCTTTCTTTCGCGTATGGCGGCTCGCTTTTCACGATTCTTCTATTTTTCTGCCAGTCGGGCGATGTCTTTAAAACGCTGTTGATATTTCTGTTTGCCCAGATCGGCTTTATCGCCGGCAATGTCTTTTATGATGCCTTTTTACCGCAAATCACCACCGAGGACAAAATCGACTGGGTATCGGGAAAGGGGTTTTCATATGGATACCTGGGGGGCGGAATTCAATTTGCGATCGCCCTGGGACTGGTCGCCGGACACCAACAGCTGGGTATTTCGCAGCAGATGGCGGCACGGATCGCCCTTGCCATGGCAGGCGTCTGGTGGGCCGGATTTACGCTTTTTACTCTAAAGTACCTTCGCGAGGCGCCCAGTTCAGAAACCATGCCTGAAGCATACAGGGATAAACCCATGATTGCGGCGTATGTCGCAGTGGGATTTTCCCGACTGATCAAAACAACCCGTAAGGTAGGCCGATTTCGACACATCCTGCTATTTTTGATCGCTTTCATGCTCTACAATGACGGCATACAGACCGTCATCAATATGGCCACCATTTATGGAAAAGATGAATTGGGGCTGAAGACGACGACCCTTATGCTAACGCTGCTGGTCATTCAGTCCATCGCCATTGTCGGTGCCCTCACCTTCAGTCGCCTGGCCGAATTTATCGGAACAAAGCGGGCGGTGATGATTACGCTGGTGATATGGTCTGGCATTGTTATTTACGCTTATTTTATACAGTCGGCCGTTGAATATTTCATACTGGGCATTTGTGTAGGTATTGTATTGGGCGGATCTCAAGCCCTCAGTCGGTCACTGTATGGTTCAATGATTCCCGAGGAAGCCAGCGCAGAGTTTTATGCCTTTTACAGCATATTCAGCAAATTTTCGGCTATTTGGGGTCCTATGGCATTTGCCATCATACGCCAGGTGGCCGGAACATCACGGCTTTCAATCGTTTCCCTTATCGTCTTTTTCATTGCCGGGTTGATACTGCTTGCTTTCGTAGACGAGAAAAAGGCCAGGGAGGCCAAGATAGCCGGTGCATTCTGAATTCAGACCACTGCAGTATGCAAACGCCGCAATCATAGCCCCGGCTTTTTCTCATATGAGGTCTCACACAAATAAAAAAGGCTACAGTCAAAAGACTGTAACCCTTTGATGTTATGGCGCGCCCGTTGGCTTCCTGAATTCACTCATACTGGATATCCAATTCCTTAAAATACTTCTTGTAAAACCCGCGATCCCTGGTCAATAGTTTTTCTGATCGCATTGCGGCGTGCGCGCCGATAAGAAAATCGGCTAAAACACGATTTCGTTTGCCTCCCGTTTTTCGATACTGCTGCCATTTTTTTCCTGCATGGTATGCAACCTCGAGATCCAATGATACGATGCGTATGCTCAATTGCCGAAGTGCATCATCCAGCATTTCTTTTTCTGGAAATTGCGGGGAAAGTTCCGAGTAGATAATTTCATTTAGAATCAGGGCCCCCTGGTTAAACGCGATTTCAAGATTTTTTTTTGATTTTAAGCCCCAATCAGGGTCAGGCAGAAAAACATCCAGTAATACATTGGTGTCCACAAAGGTAATCATCTGCCTCGAATCTCCTCCATATAAGGATCTGTGCTTTCATGTTTTTTTAGGATACCGTAAACTTTTTCAATTGGACTTGCATGGCTTGTTTTTTTGCGTATCAACAATCCGCCTTCATCCTGGACAAACTCAACTTCGACCTTCGGCAATAAGCCGTATTTTTCGCGGATCTCTTTTGGTATGGTCACTTGACCACGGTCGCCTATTTTCATAATTATACCTCCATATTTTCATATTCATATTTACATATTAATTCATAACAATAATTATTGCAACTCATCCGCCAAAACACCCTTCTGCTCAAATCAAAATCCTTTTGGCTACAATAAGAAAAGGATATCAAGCCCGGAAAGCCTGACATCCTTTTTGTTTTTACTGGCGCGCCCGTTGAATCCCGAAAATCACTTTCAAATCAGATGTGAAATCCCGCTATCGCCCGCGATAGCGGGAGCAGAATTGGAAAGCCTGTCCCTTCAGGGATCCCGTTTAGTTAAACGGGGCGACCTACGGATTCGTAGTGGCTCCCGGTAAAAACTCAAAGTAGGAACGGGTAGCCATAAGTAAATGTATTCTAACACTTAATGACCAGCTGTCTTCCGCCGTTTTCACCTTGTTTACCCATATCTAACGTGATTTATGGCAAAATTATGGTAAAAATTCTTTGTTCTTTACCGGCTTTTTGCCAAGGGAAATGGGCATGTTTTTATTATTTTAAAATCGTTGTCTGAACGCGAAGTCAACATTCCAATGAACGCCATCACGTTCTTTTTTGTCGCTCCTGGTACTCTTCCGCCGTCTCTTCCGTAACGGTCAGAACGAGCAGGTCTTTTTCCTTTTTCTTAAGCATCTTTTCAAATTCTATCACCTTCCCTGTCGTTTTTTTTCAAAATAATCTCCTCAATTAGGGCCATTCCAAAAAAATAAGGTTCCGTTTCCTATACGCATCCGGCCGGGACCGCGTGCCGGGTCGACGTGTCCCGTCATAGCTCAAAGAGCTAGGTCGGAAGCCTTGGCGAAGTCCAGTGCCATGCCCTGTATAGCGTCAGAGCCATTGCTCAGGTTCATTCTCAGGGTCCACGTGTTGTGATTCCCCCAAAGTGAATCGGCGAGAACAACGAGATTATGATCGGCACCTGTATAAAGAGCGGCACTTGGTAGAGTGCTTTTTTGCTAAGCTCAAGAAATACCGGCGTATCGCGACCCGTTATGAGAAACTGGCGCAAACCTATCGGGTCGCTGTGATGATAGGAGCATGCTTAACATGGTTGCAGTAGCTTTTTAGAAACAGCTCCTAACATAAATTGTAATTTGAATTGACAGATTATGAATAATTCGGCAGGTTATTGGGTATGATCCGACGTGTTCTGGAAAAGAAGCTGAACGAACTGATGGGTTATTACCCTGTTGTCCTGGTCACCGGCCCACGGCAATCGGGCAAAACCACCCTTTGCCTAATGGCCTACCCGGACAAGGCGTATGTTTCGCTCGAAGCGCTGGATACCCGGGATTTCGCCCAAACCGATCCCCGTGGATTTCTGGCGGAGTACGCAGGCGGCGCGATTATCGACGAGGTTCAGCACGTTCCGGAACTGGTCAACTACTTGCAGAGCGAGATTGATGCCCGCCCGCGTACAGGTCGATTCATCCTCACCGGATCCCAGCATTTAGGATTGTCGCAATCCATATCGCAATCGCTTGCCGGACGCTGCGGCATCCTTGCGTTGTTGCCACCAAACCTGAACGAACTTCTCGAATTTCCTGACGCGCCGGAGGAGTTGTTCACGATCCTCTGGCAGGGGTCCTATCCCAGAATCTATGATCGAGGCATCCCGGCTCACCAGTGGCTGGCGGATTACACCGCCACCTACGTGCAAGGCGACGTTCGGCAGGTGATCAACGTCGGCGATCTTCAAACGTTTTCCGCATTCATGAAACTCTGTGCGGGCCGCACCGCACAGGAAATCAACCTTTCTTCACTCGGCGGCGATGCCGGAATATCGCACAATACGGCACGGTCCTGGTTGTCTGTTCTGGAGACCAGCTATATCATCCACCGGCTGCCTGCTTGGCACGTCAATATCCGTAAACAGGTGGTCAAGGCACCGAAGCTACATTTTTTTGACAGCGGCCTTGTCTGCTATCTGCTGGGTATTCGCGAACCGGGTCAACTTCGCCTTCATCCCCTTCGTGGAGCCATCTTTGAGAGCTGGGTTTTTTCTGAAATCTATAAAGGCAGAGTCCACCGTGGAGAACATCCGAGTTTATTTCACTACAGGGAGGCGCGGGGACCCGAGATCGACTTGCTCGTCGAAAACGGCCAAGACCTGATGGCCATAGAAATCAAATCGGGCTCCACGATCGTCGCGGACTTTTTCAAGCACCTCCGGAGCTTTTTTCAACGGGTGAAAACAAGGGGGGAGACACAAAAAGTCCATAGCTACGTCGTGTATGGCGGTAAAGATACGCAGCGCCGCTCTGACGCCCAGGTTCTCTCGTGGCGCCACCTCGACACAATACTCGAGGGATAGACGGCCCCTCCTGATCCGACTCCTGCAATGGCCCCTTTCCAACGACATTAACGTTTTCGGGCCTCATAACAGTGCCTGTACTCTCGTTCGGTCCGGCTCCAGAGGTCCGTTGCCAAGTTTGCAGGGTTCGTAGAAGAGATGATCAAAAAAACGGTTGCAGGCTTTAAAAAATCCTTGCGGTTTGAAACGGGCCTTCTGATCCAACCGCTCATAGGTAAAGCGAAGGATACTCTGGAAAAATCGAAAGGAAGAAAGACATGATGTAGGATGGGATTCAAGGAAGCGCCGATTCTGTAAACCGATCGCAGGTCGGTAGCGCCAAAGAAAAAGGGACTCACGAACTCCATCGCAAGCCCCTTATAAAACTGGCGCGCCCGGCAGGATTCGAACCTGCGGCCTACGGATTCGTAGTCCGGCACTCTATCCACTGAGCTACGGGCGCGTTGATGTGACTGGATTCATACCAAAGTTTCAGAATGTGTACCAGTCAAAATGTGGGAGGGTCTGTATTGTCCGGTTTCTGGGGTTTTGTCAAGCCGGGATATCCTAATTTATCCGTGTGGGATCCGCTTTCGATAACATGAATACGGACATTCGGCACGGCATCACCCTACCCCGGCCTGTTCCAGGCGAAGATCGACGCGAAGCGATTGGGGCTCTCCAATATTGATTTTTCCGAAGTCCGGATGCATTGGATTTATCAGACAGTTGTATTCTTCAGGGATGACCACGCTGGGTACCTGAAGGACTGCCGAGCGGGAGTCAACAAACCAGGCGTCTCCAAAATCTTTTGATGCCGGCCCGGCCGGCACGGAGTTCCACCCTTCAGGCAACTCAGCCTCTGTGATACTTTCAACCAGATCTACCGGAAATTCAGCCGGGATTAACTTGTAGACGTTCTGAAGAGCTGCGAACGGGGCTTCACGAGTGTTTACCAAAATCTCAAGAACGGCCAGGGATATATGCTCGGCCGTGTAGACCAGAGGATAGCCGGGATTGTTCCAGCGGCTCCCAAATAGACGGGCACCTTCGCCGCTGTATGCCGTTTTAGCCCACTTTGCTTTGGTGAGCCGCCAGACATTCATCAGGCGCCCAGGCCATGCTCGATGCGGCCCAACAGGTTGAACACTTCCTGCGCGCCGGGCTCGGTGTCGGAAAATTCAAGGGGCGTCCTGTCGTCCAGCGAGAATGCCGGCGTTTTGAACCACCGTTGGGCACGATCCCCATCGCCATCGAAAACATCCAGGGCTTTATTCCACAGCCTGCCGATTCGGACGGCGCGCTCGGATTCGTCCTTGGCCAGGCGCCCCTCCTTCTTTCGCCGGGAAAGAGTTCGAGGGGTGATGTCGATCAGCTCTCCGATTTCCCCGGTCGACAGGTCCAGACCGCCTCGAAGCCTTTCCACAAGGGAATAGTCGACTCCCTTTCGGATGAGCTCAATGAGCGTTATCGGGTTTAGTTCCGTCTCCGGTGCCAGCTCGGTCAAGGTGCCCCCTTTGCGCTTTTTCCGAATGAAGCCGGTTGCGGGGGTGGCCTTTCCGGCTGTTTCTTTTTTGACCAGCTTGACTGCCCCTTTACGTGCGGTCTTTTTGCTTGTCTTTTTGGCCTTGGCGGCTTTGGCTGTCATGGGAACGGCCTCCTTAAATAATCTGCCATATGGCATTATAGTATGCGCCATATGGCTGCATGTCAAGAGGGCCTTCATTTCAGACCATAAAAAACGGAACTTTAAAGAAGGAATGAGCCGATTGTACCCCCTCCCTCCTGCTCCCTCTGGTTCGACTCCGCTCACCACAAACCGCCTGGGGAGGGAGACCAATAACGTCCCTCCGAACGATTTCATTTGAAAACGATTTCATTTGAATAGGATCAATTATTATTTCCGAACCACACCAGGCTGAGACATAACGATATCCGAAATGTAGCTCTTAAAATCGGCTCCATGGTGCGAGATCACATCACGCACGAGATGGGGATATGGGTTGCCAGAGCTCCGAATTGAGGAAGTTACTTTTGTGTTGCCAACTTGTTGCCGAAGCAAACCCGTCAATATACCCACGGCGTGTTTGATGGACAGGACATCCGGCATGCTGAAATTCAATCTCAGGGTGTTCCCTCCCCTATCCGGATCCGTGAAAAAATATTTTCCCGGAACAACTGCCACACCGAGCTTTACAGCTTCTTCATAAACCCTGTCCATTTCAAGGTCGGGTGGCCCCTCTAGCCACACGAACATCCCTCCTTCCGGCCGGGACCACTGAAATGAGTCGCTCAACCCAGCATCCAGCGCATCGAGCATGGCCTTTCGCCGCGGCCGATAGCACTCAAGGATTCGTGGAAGATGCTCCTCCAGATATCCTCCCACCAGGTATTCGGCAGCCAGGGCCTGGGAAAGTGTTCCGGTGTGCAAGTCGACCCCCTGTTTGGCCAATATAAGCCACTGGCGAACTTTTTTCGGAGCCAAGCAATAGCCGATTCGTAGTCCGGGTGCGAAGATCTTGGAGAGCGTCCCGACGTACACGACCTGCTCAGGCACAAACAGTTGAAGCGGCGGCACGCTGCCCCCCTCGTATCGCAAATCGCTGTATGGATCGTCCTCCACCACCAGGATTTCATGGCTCTGGATGATGTCGGCCAAGTGTGCTCGTCTGGCCACCGATAGGGTTCTTCCTGTGGGATTCTGAAACGTCGGAACCAGGTACACCAACTTGAGCGGTCCCTGATCTATGGCCTCTTCCAGTGACTCCGGTATGAGGCCTTCCCCGTCTGTCTCCAGGCTGACGTACTCCGGACCGTAGGGATTGAATGCCTGGATGGCACCAAGGTAGGTGGGCGCTTCCACGGCAACACGATCCCCCCGGGAGATGAGGATTTTCCCCAGTGCATCCAGCACTCCCTGGGAACCGGTGGCAATGAGAACATCGTCCTGGCTTGCACACAGCCCCTTTTTTTCCGAAAGGTGTGCCGCCAAGGCCTGACGAAGCGGTGCAAAACCTTCGGTGCAATCATATTGCAGCGCCAGGGAGCCGTATTTCTCGAATACGCGTTCGATCAGATCCTGCAGGATCGATGTAGGAAAAGCTTTTGCCGCAGGGAGCCCGCCGGCCAGAGAAATCACACCCGGCTGTGATGCGACCTTCAGAATTTCCCGAATGGCACTAATACCCATATTTTGTGTGCGATCAGCCAATAGAGTTTCCACGTCAGCCTCCCCGTCATAAAAGATTCAATTCTCTCGAGAGATAAATTCCAAATTTCAAAATCCAAATCTCAAACATAATTCAAATTCCAAAATCCAAACCCCAAACAAAGTCGAAACACATCCGCCGTCGCAAATGCTATGGCGGACAAGTACCAAACACTAAACACTGCCATTTTAATTAAGACCGGTTGGTATATATAAAATAAAAAAATTCAGATTAAATCCTGAAAACCCTCTATACTCTCAGGATTTTAATTGGCCAACATACTGTTGGAGCTGCTTGATGGTGGTATCGAGGATCAGCGGATCACGACTCGATATGTACAATGCGGCCGCTCCGTTTAAGGATATGACGATGAAGTTGGAAATCTCGCGGTGGTCCAATCCGGGTCGGATGAGCCCCTGGTCTTCAGCCTCTTCCAGCCAGTGTTGAATCAATCGGGACATCTGGATGAACCCGCGGAGAATGTGCCGGGTCATGGAGGCCGACTGACCCGACAGCTCCACCAGCATGTTCAGGAAGAAACAGCCGCCGGCGAACACCTCCCCTCCCAGGTAGCGCATCAAATCGTTAACGATGAATTTGTCGATGCGATCCAAAGGGTTTGTGGTGCTCCGGACATTATCGAAGGCGATGCCTTTCCAGACGTCGACCGCCTCCTCATAGACCGCGTACCAGATATCCTCCTTGCTCGGGAAGTGGCCGTAGAGGCCTCCCTTGGTCAATCCCGTGGCATCGAGTATATCGCTGATAGAGGTGTTGTAGTAGCCCTTTACCGAAAACAGCTGGAGGGACTTTTCAACGATATTGCGGCGGGTTCTTTCGCCCTTTTTCGGCATAAGGCCATCCTTTGTATATTATTAATACCGACCGATCTTTTTTATATTCTGCAAGCCAGAATGTCAAGAAAAAACGCAGGGGATCGCATTGAGGCGACAGACAACTCCGGAAAGACGTAATATCTGTCGCCCAAGTTAGTTTTTTAACTTATGATTTCGGATCTAGTGATCTCACAATATACTGATATTATTTCTTTTTTATTTCCTCATAATTTTTTCGGGAGGCTGGCATAGAAATTGTAAAACTGTAAAAAATTTGATGATTTAGTTATTATCGATCAACCGAAATTTGGAGGATAGCATGATTATGTCCCGCCGATATTCTTCTCATGCCCTCAGCCGGAATTGGAAGCGCTCTGCCCCAGGGAAACCCCAATCGGACGTTCGAGCAGAATCGAGGAAACGGTCATTTTTTTTTAGGACGGCTATTTTCGCGCCGATTTTTTTTCTGTCAGTTCTGACCTTCATCGCTCCTGCTCATTCCGGCCCCCAAACCGAAGCGTCAACTCAGGTTCCCCGCCATCGGATTACCTCCAATGCTACTCAGAAATATCAAATCGGAGGACACCGGCAAACGTATCAAATCGATGATTACGTACTTCGCAACCTGCGGACAGAACCTCCAACGTCTACCTGGATTGAAAACGAAAAGGCCTTTTACACCGATCTGTTGAAAGGCAACACGTACGACGTGCTGGTGGTGCCGTGTCAAACGCAGCTTGGGGGGATCGATCGGGCGGGCAGAGCCATCATAACCTACCTGATGTACAGAAGATTAATCGGCACAACCAATCTGAAAATTGCGCCCATGCCGATCGTTCACAGGGCTCTCGGTTACCGTTCCCGATATTATGAGGATAAGGACGTCTACCGCCTTGCAAACTCATTGGGTGTGCAACGGATTGTCTGGAGTTACGCGGGTGCTTTACCAAAGGCAGAAAACATTGGAGGTTTTTACCCCGACCTAAAATTCTCACTCATCGTCCAAGAGGGCTCCATCCCATTCCATAAGGGCTCTCCGAGCAAAATTCGACATTGGGAAAGTTTCGAGCTGGACCGCAGGGAATTGCCTTCATTGGTTTTCGAATCCATCCTGGAAGATGTGCTCGACTTCATCGGCCTTTCCGAAGAAAAATCTGTTCTGAAGAAAGTCGGATCCATGATGGACAACGCGCTCAAGTTCATCGACCCTTCGAAGAGAAAACCGGTCATGCAGGAGACGGCCTCCGGCACGTCGCAATTAGAACTCATCGCCTCTCCGACAGAAATGCTTCATACCGAATTGAACGATCCGGCCCTACAATCGTTATATTTACAGTTTCTGGGAATCCTGACACCGAATAGTGACACAATCACCAGGGAATACTTCTTTGTTCGCTCCTTGGAAGCGCTGTCATGCCTGGAATCAACACATCCCGACTACACTCTGCTCAAAGCCCGCGCCTATCACTACCTCAATCGCCGGCCGGCAGTGCTACAAATTTTAGAGGCACCCCGAACAAATGCTGAAAAAGCGCTACAGGAAATGGCTAACGGCAATTTAACTGAAATGTCGGAATTTGTCCCTCAGATTACAGAGCCGCTAATGCGTCTGATGGCGGATATTGAACTGAGAGACTTAAGGGTACTCTACTTTCCCTCCGAAAACGACAAATATCCGGAGGAGCTCCTGGAGGCGTATCCCGGCTGGAAGTTTTGGCTGGAGCGCCGGTTGAGAGATTCCGATCCCTGGCATGTTTCCGACAATCTCTCGGTAAAATATATGCTGGACAAGGAATTTCCTATCGCCGGTGTCAGCCTTGAAGACACAGTCCAGGCGGCTATGGCCACCGGCGAGTTCGAGTCCCGACGACTGGAATTTGAACTGCTCGTTCACGAGCATATCAAAATTGTGCTCGGCTCCGACACGGTGATGTTATCTGAAGCTATGGGGACACCGGCGCCCGGCTTTTATGACTACCTGATGTTGATTGACGCCATCGGGGAGTCAAACCCGCATGGCCTGGTCCGGTACTATGGATGGATTCAGGGAAAACCCGAAGTGGCAGCGGATCTGGTCAAAGCCATGGAAACGGTTTACAAGGACCATCCGGAGTTCACTGCGATGATTGCCCATTTTCAAAATGTTAGACGAAAAAAACTGAAAAATCCGGAACGACAAATGGTCATAAACGACGCCTATGAGCGGGCACTGTCTGCTCTCTGGTGGTGCGGAGGTCAGGAGAGGATTTCACATAGCGCCATCCCGTGTGTCCGGAAACTCAAGGGCCGGGTCAAGCCTGCCAGGCCATCCTTCCTGCTTTATAACTCTGAAAAGGCGGTATACAAACTAGACTATCCTCCGCGGGCAGATTATGCCTGCCAAAACAAAAAAAACCTTGCAAGGGATTTGAATTGGGCGCACGCTCTATTTCCAGCAGTTAAAAAACTCCAGAACCAACATCTTGAGAAGAGAGAATTCGATCAGACCAGGGCAGTTCTTGAGAAATACAGCCATCGATTTCACGGGCACCCGGATCAATTGTGGCTTGAGGCCCTTCAAGCGGCATGCGAGGGCAACGAGCAAAAAGCCGCTGAAATATACAGTAAGGAGATAGCTGAAGGAAACACCACCTGGACCGCGTATTGGGCTCTCGGGAGGCACTACATACGACAGGGGCAATATGAAAAAGCAGGCGCTCTGTTTTTATCGTATCCCAGAATACAGCCGGAGAGCGAATACAATGCGGTGGGCCAATCGAGCTACGCCGAGCTTGGCGGCAGTCAACTTTTCTGGCGCGGTGCCTATCAGCAGGCCATCCCCTTATATGAAATTAGTGCGGGACTCCAAACGGGAAGCGGGTCCAGTCTGGCCAGTGAAGCACGATTATACATGCTGAAAGGCGACTGGGCGGCATCGGCAAAGACGTTTCTCCAGAACGCGCGCCGTTATAACTACCCTCCCGCATACAGAGACTATATGTCGTTGCTCCATCTCATAGGCCAGGACGAGCCGTCCTGGGCAGTGTTCAACTCCCTCCTCGGCCGGTATAGAACTCCAGAGATATGGACCGCGGCATCTGTCGGTCATCGGATCTTGCAGACGGACACTCAAAAAATCGGCCGGTGGCTGAAAAACATTAACGGCATCCATCATCGCAGCAGAAAGCTTAATTATCCGTCCCGGTATGCGGTACTTTGCATGATCGATCGCCCGCCAAACCGAGAACTTGCGGCACTTGCCGATGAGCTGGACGATCGTTCCGGCTACAATGTTGTTCGCAGTGGCTATTTGAGTGGATCGAACGGTGAGCTGTTGGGCCATCTCGATACCGAAAAGATGGTCGCTTTTTATAAATCCAGAAAAGAGACGCCCTCCTTCTATGGTTCCTTTGCACAAGCCTATGTCGCGCTTCAACAAAAACAGTATCAAAAAGCCTTTGACAGGCTGCAGGCCAGATCCATCTATTATAGCTACACAACCAAGTATTTCGGGAGCTGCCTGCTTTCCTACTATATTTGGGCGGCGGTAAAATCAGGAAATACCGATCAGGCAAAGCTGACACTGGCGGAAGCCGAAAAGGAGCAAAATCCTCTCAATAGCGAATTCAATTTGAAACTTGGGGAAGCGGCTCACGCGGGCGGTTTGGGAAACCATGACGAGGCCATTTCACATCTGAAAAGGGCCTTCGGCGTCCGGCCTCACACCAGACTAAGACCCATTTATCCCTGGTACCAGATTGTGGAAATGTGTGAATGGCTTTACGAAGACAGCGGAAATCAGCAATATCTGGATCTTGCGTTGAAGTGGTCCAGAGAATACCAGATCATCCAACCGATGTTTGCCTGGGCGTACGCCGTGGAGGCGAAATACTCGAAAAATCCGGACGAACGACGCCGTGCCCTTCGCTATGCGCTTTATCTGGACAGACAATCGGCGCGGCTTCAAGGTATCCCCGAAACAGAGAAAGCTGCGGCGGAAACATGGCTCCGGAAAAATAACCTGTTCGCACCAAAACTTTCAAACGAGGCGAAGTTGCGGATGGGAACCTGATTTGAAAATGCAATTACGGGAAGATGGCGTACGGGGTCATCTACGCGAACTAGAAATCAATCATCTGTCAGGTCGACGGAGATAATCGCTTTTAATGGATTTCAGGTACTGCCAGTGGGTTTTTCGAACGCGCGGTGTGCGGGATTTCATGGCACAATCCGCACACCACTGCCTATCCCGATGACGATAAGCATCCTCAGCCTCAACGGGTTTTAGGCACCCGGCGCATGGGATCATCCGGAGTTGTCGGTACGCCACTTTCTTCCTCCTTTCCTGTAGACAGGTACCCACTCCCGGCGGTCAGTGGCACGCATCAGCGAACGTGAAACCACATTGCGAAACGTTCGAACTCCGGTCGCTTCCGACATTCGGGCGCAGGACGAGCCTATCCTCCTTCGCATCCGTGACGGGACACCCCCCTCCAATATAAAAATGATACCCGGTGATACATCCCCCGATTGGGGGATGCGGTCACATACTGATATGTGCTATGAAATTTGAGTAGAGCGCATGAACCGGAATTGATGTCGGATCTTTGTTGTCCATGGAGGCAGGCCCCATGCTCATTCGAGGATATTCGGACGTGTCCATTTCCAGAAGCGGCGTCCGTACCGATCGCTTGTGCGATTTGAACTGGGGGGTCTATTTCAAGCTCGATGCGGATGTCAGGGAGCTGTTCCCCTATATCAACGGCACGGTGGAAGGTGCCCGATACTATGATCGACCGCTTCACGTCCGGTTCGTCCGTGATGGCGCCAATTGTGCCCTGTATCCGATTGAAGCCATGGCCGCGCCGTTCCGAGGGCGTGACCACGTGTTCGATTTTATCGAAGATTTGGTTGTTTTCCTCAACGATATTTATGAGAACCGCTCCGAACTGACGCCCAGCAACAAGATTCACCAGGAGCCGGCCTCCATCGTCGATATCGTCAAGGCGCTGCCCCGGACCAACTGCCGGAAATGCGGCTATGCCACCTGCATGGCCTTTGCCGCCGCGTTGCGAAACGGTGAGACCACCCCGGCTGACTGCCCGGATTTTGCCGAACCGATCTCAGTGTGCGCCGTATATCCGGTATTCGGCCCTGACGGCACCGTCGAATCGACGATCGCGATCGAAACCGACGGCCGTGAGCCGGCAAACCAGGAGGAGGAACCATCCCGACAAACGGAACCATCGACGGAAACGCTTCCGGAACAAACAGAGCCCCTCTATGACCGGTTCGGCATCCGGATCCAGAAAGACCTCACCGGAAGGGAGCTCGAAGTCCTGCGTCTTGTGGCAGACGGTGCCAGCAATTCGGAAATTTCGGAAATGCTGTGCATCAGCCCCCATACCGTAAAATCCCACGTTATCCATATATTCAACAAGCTCAACGTCAACGACCGGACCCAGGCGGCGGTCTGGGCGGTAAGGAATCAAATTATATAAATTCTTCCCCAACTGAGTTGGAGAAGAGGATCCAAGGATCCAAGGGGTCAGGGGTTCGAGGGTCCGAAAACAAGCTAAGTAGTTACAAAAAGAGCAATGCCTGGCAAAGGTCACAGGAAACCTGGCTTCAAATCACTAACAAAGCAATCTTCAAAAGAAAGAGCCGAATTAGCTTTCAAAATCAGAATACCTGCCGTGTGTATACCGTACTATATTACAGGTCATCTCAAAATTACTAAGACAGGGTCGGAATCAGTGATGAAAACACTAGGTGGCCAGAAGCGTTGTCCGCTTTTGAGGGCTTGTCATCCCTTGAATCCTTGGCCCCTTGAATCCTTGAATCCTTCTATACTAAGAAAGAAAAAACTCAATTTCAGAAAAGAGACAGTCAATGTCCAAAGATATTGTTGAGCGGTTTTCCGACCGCCTTGGGTACACTGAGAAGGAAAGAGAGCTGTTTCAGGAAAGTGGCCACCGGATTCGACAGGTCCGCCGCATGTCCGAAGCCGCCCCCCGTTTTTCCATTTTAGCCGAAGTGATCGCGTCTCGGCATTGTAACTCCGGGCACACCAAGGGACAGACGTTGCTGATGGACATCGATGGCAATTTTATCACCAAGCACTGTCCAAAGAAGATGTGTGTCTATCTGATTTCCCAACTGACCATCCCGGTGGCCCTTATCAACGAACGGATCAACGAAGGGCTCGACCCGAACCATTTTCACTTCATGCGACAGGTCAGTTGTCTCGACGTGGGTGTTGAATGCATGGGATATGGACAGGTGATGGTTGCCGTGTCTGTGGTTCCCAGGGATCCCCTGCCCACAACGGTGTAATTTACAGCGAGATCGACTCAAGTCGCGCCTCTGTGATCCCCCTCCCTTTAATTCCCTCCCTCCAGGGGAGGGAAAGTCTTGTGATCTCGTTGTCTTGTGCTAGGTCCTCCCCTGTTTTTAAGGCTATTTTAGGGTTCTATAGCCATTGTCATAACTCCGTTCCGATTGAAACGGCGCAAAAGCACTCGCCGTTGCAGGCGGGTGCGGTGCCCCTCCTTCCTGATGGTCGAATCAAAAAACTCAACACAGAGTCGCTGGGTGCGCAGAGAGGATCATTTGTGTTTCAGAATCTCTGAGGGGGGATTCTGAAACAGCGACGCCGTCTGAAAGATGGGCATTTCGCTATTTTGACGAGCCTCCAGGCTATCCGTGACGGTGGGCCAGCTTCTCGAACATGAGTGCCAGCCCGGCGCCCAGCGTGTATATCGATTCGATGTTCAGGTTTTCTTCTGCGGCTTCGTCAAAAAATAGATGAAGATCCGATCCGAGCCCGTCATCCGGCCTCCAGTAGCAGATGAGCACCGGAATCTTGGGCAGCGGATGGAGCACGACCGAGATATCCGATTCAAAATGGCGTTCCACCTGGTGGCCGCCGAACAGATGAACCATATCGTCGAAAAGTTCCGTGTAGGTGTCGGCAACCTTTTTTATCGGTTTTTCACATCGCTGTTCAAAAAGCCGGTACCAGTCCTTGCCCCCCTTTAACTCCCTCAGCGGCACCCAGTTTCCAGTCACCTTACCCGAGCCGCCGAAGAGGATATAATTCAGCACCGGAACTGCCACCCACATGTGGACATGGATGTCGGTGAAAATAGTTCCCTTCTTATCCACGCTGAAATCTTTGCCCATGATCTTCAGGGTCAGTTTACCATTGTTACAGGTTCCGCCTGTTCTTTGTGCAACCGAAGGAAGGTCTATCTTCTCAATCTCCTGCTGAAGCTGCCTAATCGCCTCTTCCGCCTCCTGCTCCATCGTCTTTACCGTTCCTGAACCGCTGTACCGACCGATAATCTGTGGATCGAGAGTGGGACACTCGGACAGCTGTCGGGCGCCTTTAAACACAGCTGCGGCAAACGCCAGGCACGTGGCCTCGTTGCATTTTCGGCAGTTGGACTTGTCGAGAAGCTTGAAAATTTCCATGGCATTTTGAATTTTCGCCATCGGTGTGTCTCCTAATAAAATCGTGGAACGATTTTATGAAACGCGGCTTTGCCGCTCTCAGGGCAAAAGGTCTGTCCGCCAGATTCCAATGAGACCAATCTACGAAACATAACATAGACGCGCATCACCCAAATGGGGGATTTTATGTTTTTTTGGTCCTCTGAACAAAAATAAGGGGTGAGTCTGTTGTACCCCTCGCTCTGAATCCTGTTTAGCCGCCCGCTCTCCTTCGACTGCTCTCAGGATCGCTCGACGGACGCAGACAATATCCGCCCGACCTGGCCGGATATTATATTCGATGCCCTGCGGGAATTTCCTAATTGCAAACCCAGCCATGGCGAACACTGTTCAACTCGACATAACCAGGCCTTAATGGTACCCGGCCCTCCGCGGAGCGGTGACGGTTTTCAGCCGAGCAGGTCGCTCGGCTGAAATGTCTGTGTTCGTCTGCGACGGTCTGCGGCTATTTTCTTTCGGTGCTGAGAATAAATGGAGAATATGTGCTTGTTGAACTCCTCCCTTTCAATTCCTCCCCATTGCCGAAGCAGGGGTGAATGGTCAAATACCTCATCCTTAAATTTGGTTATGGGCCCGTATTTTTTTAACTGGTTATTCTGGTTTCTCTGTACCGAGTTCGTCAAGAACCTTGAATACGAACCGGGACGGCCAGTCGGCTACCCCGCCGCTCAAGGCCAGGGCCACGGCCGTTGCTTCCAGTATCTCGTTTTGATCGGCACCGGCGTCAACAGCACTGCTGACATGGTATTCGATTCAGCCATAGCATGCCTTGCTGATGCTGATACCCAAGGCGATCAACTCCTTTGTCTTCCGATTGAGCGCACCGTCCTTGAGGGCATCTTCTTCGGCATCCCAAATTTTGCGAAACGTCGAGATGCCGCTGCGCATCATTTTCGCATTGTACTTTTTTCGCACACGTCTGATCTCTTTAACATCCTGGAACATCGAATCTTCCTTTCATCTGTGGGTGATCCGGTTCGCTAAAACAAGCTGCGCGGTATCCAAGCGGAATATCGTCGGTCTTATCCCCCTCACCTTGCCTCTCCCTCCCCCGCGATAAGGGCGGGATCTTCGACACGACAGAGAAATCGCAGGAGACTCGCCGCAGGTCCGGTGAGCGGGATTTCCACTTTTTTACAACGAGTTGCGGGAAATGATGGAGTTTAGTGGGAGTTTTCTCAGAATGTCAATTATCGATGTCACCTTGCTGCCGATAGTGAACGACAAAGTAGGTTCTCACATACCGGTTTATGGGTATCTGTTCGGTCACAAATGAAAACTTCGCCTGCCTTTTTTCGATGTTGGATCGCATGTTCAACTGTTTTCTGCACACGAATCCCTCGTCAATAAGCAGCACCTGGAGCTCAACCTCGTGAGCTTCCGGAGGAACGTACGTTTCTTTGAATTCCATGTGTCCGTCGACCCGGTACAACGTGTTTGATTTCCGGACGTCGTAGGTGATCGTGCAAAGCTTTCGCCTGGCCTGATGCTGCCCTTCTTCGATCAATACACACTGCTGGGGTGAAAATCGCTTGCCAACCCAATAAGACTCCGCCGATTCACCCGTGTAGAGGGCTCCGCCAAACAGCATGGATATGCTGATAACCGAGGGGATTGCCCAGGTTGGAATCATGTTTCTCCCCCTTTTTCCATAATGTCTTCAGTCGACAGCAATGGGATCCGAGAACGATCCGGTTATTGTGTAGGGATTCTGGAAAAAAAGATACCTTCTCTGCGCGCCCTGCGCCTTTGCGCTAAAAATGCTTTTGATAAACTTGGTTCCCAATACGCTTCAAACGGAACATATTTATGGCAACTGTTATAAATTGGTGAAAAGATCAGTTGAATGGCGCAATCAATTCAAGGCTGATGCGTAAACGGCCCCATGAGACCAGGCGAAAATAGCGTCCGCCGAGTCGAACACCTTTTTTCGCCTTTTTTAACGGAATGCGATGCACGTAGGCGTAGGAAGAATCCAGTTCCGGGAGGGTGACCTCAACCCGAATTCGTCCATCCTCGACTCCCCGGTAGACCAGTTTCAGCTTTTTCATCACACAGTCCCTGCCGGCCTCGAGCACAATGCGTTCTCCGATGACAGCGTCTGTGTAGTCCAGCGGGCCTGTGGGAGATTGGGGCCGCCAGTAGTATTCCGGGTCGGTTGTTCCCAGCAGGAAATAAAGCAACGCGCCGGCGATGAAAAAGAGAACGCCGGTAAAAAAGAGACGTGCCGGCCACCGGAGTCTGCGTTCGTCCTCTTCACCTTCCCACATAATTCTCCTCCATTGAGGACGGACGGTCCGGGGCTGCCGAGCCCCGTGACGGTCATCCGAAAACCAGATCTGTTTCAGTTTGGCAAGCAACGCTTCAGATCAGAGCATCGAGCACCTTATCACCCCCACCGCGCCTCCCCCATCAAGGGGGAGGACTTTTTTCTCCCTCCTCTGGCGGCTCGTGGTGAGCCGAGTCGAACCAGAGGGAGACATAGGGGTGCTCTTGAGCGCGGTGTCTCGCTATTGCTCCAAAAAACCACTTTAAAAAATATCCGGGATTATCCGAATATCCCAATCCCAAAACCGGCCGTCCACAGTACGGAGAAGACGACAAGCACCACCATCCAGATATCTTCCTTCTTCATAATGCCTCCTTGCATTTTATGAAATCAGATTATTCTTGGTTGGCTTCTATCCGCCGCAATTCTGTGACCAAACAGATGCAACGATCATAAAAGTGGATTTAAATTGTTCGATCGTATTCAAGATCGCGGCGGGCGGCCGGGCTCAACCGGAGGAATATATGTCAATATTTCGAGGATTGAGCCCGGCCGTCCAACAAATATATTGGATACGAGAGGAGGATTTAAATCCACTTTTTAGGCCTCTTTGACGACCAGGTTGATCTCCCTTTCAGCCCTCTCCAGTTGCTCGTCGGTGATGGTGGACATTTCCGCTTTGAAGCAGAGCGCCCACATCATCACAATCCCGAGAATCCACCAGAAGATCTGCCAGGACCACAAGGGTGGAAATCCGCAGAAGGAAAATGCGTTGTTACCAAGGATACAGGCAGGGCCGATGGCAAAGAAAAACCAGGCGGGAACAACGAATTTCATCGCGTTTCGCCATTTTCGGCCGGATTCGCTGGGTGAGTCGATACTATCGATCCATGCCCGCATCTCGGCCTGCCGTTCGATGGTTTCGGGACTATCCTTGAGTCCGAAAGCTCGACAGGCATAGGCGACGGCAAGACCGACGCCGGTTCCCCATGCCGCCGAGTGCATGGTCAGGGGATACCGTATGGAAGGGATCCCGTATGTCACGTAGACGGCAACCATTCCGGCCAGCACCCCCATCACCGATCCGATAGATGGCCATCGAAATCCCCAGTTTACACCGAGAAGCAGAATGTACATGACAAATCCGAACGCGGTGGCCAAAGCACCGAGCATTACCAGTGCTGCCTGGGATGTCATGCCGACCCAGAGGGCTGCGATTGTCAGACCCGTGGTCAGTAACCGGTTTACCCAGATCTGCTCGCTATGACTCGCCTGTTGTTTCTTGATGTAGCGCCAGTAGACATCCCGCAGCAGGATCGACCCGCCGGTGCCGATATAGGGGGCCGCTGTCGAGTGCATCGCCGCGATGGCCCCGATAAACACGATCCCGAGCATGAACGGCGGCAGGAACTCCTGCATGAGGATGGGAACAGCGGTCCGGTTGGTGACGCCGATAAAGGATTCCACCCCTTGGAGCTCGAGCACTTTGGCCCCCATTCCCTGGAACGCAGAGAAGTAAAACAGGGCGAATCCCACAACGAAGGTGGACATGAAGGCCTGCTGCCAGGGGAACGGCCTCGGGTTTTTGTTGGCGAAATTCCACATGGTAAAGGCCGGGGACGACTGGATTCCCATCAGGGCGAACATATAGGTGAGGATCATGACTGCCGTCCAAGGACCGCCCTTTTTGGTAAAATGAATCACTGCGGGAACCTCCAGATACTTGCTCTCGAGGCCATTAACCGCCTGGGAAAATTCAGTCCAGCCACCAAAACGGCCCAGTACGTAGGCACCGAGGATGACGATGCCGCCGACCAGAAAAACGAACTGGATCACTCCGACCCAGGTGCTGGCCCGAAGTCCGCCCGTGACGACATAAAACCAGACCACAAAAGCGAGAAAGATACAGCCGAAGGTAAACGGAACGCCGGCCACAACCTGGAACAGCGCCCCGGCCGCCATGAGCTGCACCGCGGAATAGAACATGGCGTACAGAAAAGCTGTCAGCACCACCAACCACCGGATGATTTCGCTATTGTAGTAGTATGCAAACATGTCTCCCGGCGTGATGAACCCGTACCGTTTCCCGAAGAGCCAGTTGCGTTTGGCAAAAAAGGTGCCGGTGATGGGGATTGTCAGGACGTAAAAAGACGCAAACGCATAGGCCAGGCCGTCCCGCCAGATCAAACCGGGGTGACCGATAAACGTCCATCCGGAAAAGGAGGCCGCCGTTGCCGCGAGCAGAAAGGCGATCATCGGGATTGACCGACCACCGATGGTGTACCCGGAAGAGGTCTTCTCCGTAAAGTAGCCTTTGAGTCCCCAGTAAAAGCAATAGACGATGTAAATGCCCAGCATGGTATACACCCAAGTATTTCCACTCATAGTTCTTCCCTCCCGAGGAAATTGATGCCGGGCGGCTTGCACCCGGGTTAGGATCCTGGCGCCTGCCCTATCACCTCCTCTCCATCATTAATCTGTGCCGATGTGGATTCCCCTTTGGGGCCTGACTCCGCTCCCGGGAAGAACGGGTTGGTCGGGAAAAGGTGCACGCGGGGGTACCCGGGAGCAGAACGCACCCTCTTCTGAATGGTTGTTAAACTCATTTGTACATATTAATTGTACCTTGTCAAGTACAAAAAATTTATAAAATGTGTATTTGATAAATTATGAATATGTTTTTCAGAAGAAAAATAATTAATATTGAATTTAATTATTTGTTATTTAATATGTTTTTTTCTAAGACGGATCAAGAATATGGGTCCTGTGTTTTCCCTCATCACAATTATTGAATATCGCTAATTGGGTATATAAATTTACTCATTTGAGTAGTTTTTTTGTTTTTGGATGTGTTTTTATCCGTGTGAGATCATCTTTTACGTGTAACCAGATCTGTGGCGGCCGGTATAAATGAAAAATTCGGCGGAGGGCTCTTTAACACGTAAAATACGTGTTACACTCTTTATACGTGTAAATAAGAATGGAGAAATACCATGAAACAAAACATTACCGTCAGCATTGAAAAAGAGCTCATAAAAAAGGGTAAATTCTCGCTGCACAGCGAGATAGTTCCATTAGTGGGATGCTGGGAGAGATGCTGAAGAATATCGTCAATAATGATGATCATTATGAAGCAGCTAAACGCCATGCACTGCAGGTGCTGGAGGAAGGGTTGCATTTAGGGGGGGGCATTTCCTGGACAAGAGAGGAGCTATATGAGCGATAGGACCTTTGTGGACACCAAGATTCTGGTCTATGCCCAATATCTCGATGCCGGGGAAAAGCATATAGTTGCTAAAGGCATCGTAACTGAACTGTGGAATTCTCGCGCAGGTGTTCTAAGCACTCAAGTGTTGCAGGAGTTTTATGTGACGTTGACCCGAAAGATCCCTTCGCCGGTGAAAGTACCGAATGCACGACGGATCATCAGCAATTACCTGAACTGGGATGTGGCCGTAAATGACGGTAGGACCATTCTGCAAGCAAGTGAAATTGAAGAAGCCTATAACCTTTCATTTTGGGATTCCATGATCATTGCTGCGGCCTACAGTAAAAATGCCGCCATCCTACTCACTGAAGATCTAAACGGCGGTCAGAAGATAGAAGGCGTCACCGTGCTGAATCCCTTCTTAGACCCAGCCGCCGCCGAATATGCAGCCCCACGAATATGATATGGAATAGCCATCAGGGAGACCGCCGCGGCAGGTGCTGCCGGAGTTGATAACTCCCGGATCGCGCTTCTTAGCTGCCGCTTGTTCCGGCTGCCTCTCGGATTAGTCCCGTTCCCGTGTGACCGCCTTCCGGTGCTGCTTCAGCCGTCCGCGATACCGTTTGGCGTCCAGCCTCCTCTGCCGTGCGGCGCGGCTCGGGCGGGTTCGGATGCGGTGCCTGGGCGGTTTGGCGGCGCTCCGCACGAGTTCAAGCAGCCGCTCCGTAGCATCCC
>JGI24672J20091_10000108_pt1 | contig 26597 bp, 20 predicted proteins | sample OlaalgELextract2_FD_20091 | JGI IMG/M metagenome (IMG submission 20091) | reverse complement strand
AGCCGATACAGAGTGACGTATCATGCAACACTCCGAAGCTGTCCGGAAATCCGGAAAATTCCCCTTTAGCCGCGGCGCGGGCCGAAGAGCCAACCGTTGTGCCCAGACCGGCGGCACCGAGCCATCCCAGAAACTTTCGTCGTGATATGGTCATGGATGTCACCTCACGCTGTTATTGCGAATCTATTTCTTTTCCTTGTGGCAGGACGCGCATTCCCTCGAGTCCGGCTTCTTCAGTTCCATGGCGGCATGGCACTCCATGCATTGCCGGTGATAGGCACCGGCCAGGCCGGGTTTGAACAGGTCCTTTTCATTGAACGGTTTCCCGTGGCAGCTTGCACACTTCGGCGGCTTCTTGGCCGGCGGGCTGTGATGATGGCAACCCTGGCACAAGGTGCCGGGGTTATCGTGGAAATACGTGGCCAGACCGTTGTCCCGGGTCCCCTGATATAACGTGTTGAAGATCTTCCGATGGGGAAGGATGGCCGGCTCGAAAAGATTGGAAAGACCTCCGATCGTGACCGTCTCCGGAATGTCTTCTTCCGGATAGACCTGTGTGGTGGGTTCCCGATCCTTCAGCATCTGCGCGGCCAGGGTTTTATTATCGGGCCGGAGCGCTTCCACCGGTATGCCGGCTGGAGGCGTCATATGGCAGGTCTGACAGGTGGCCGTATCCGGTTTCCGGTCCTTCGGGATAGCACCATGACATCCAACGCAAGCTTTCTCTCGTTGCTTGTATTCATGGCATCCCAGGCAGCTCTGTTCGTTTCGAAGCTGATGAAACGCTTTCTGGAGGTTAATGTAGTTCCCTTTTTCCGATCCGCCAATCACATGGCATTCACTGCAGGATGTCAGGGACGCATGGTGGCAGACACGGCAGGTGTCATTGTATTTTTCGTGGGCCTGATGGTTGAACGGCACCGGATTTACCTGAAGCCGACTGGCCTGTCCGGGATCCTGGGATACGCCGGTTTTGACAAACACCATGTCCGGCTGATTCCGCTCCATTCGGGGGACCGTCGCCAGCCTTTCGACCATTTGCTGTTCCAGCGGGTCATGGCATCCGCCACAGTCCACCGAGCCGGCTTTTTTCTTCTTGGCTTCGAGCCGCTGATGACAGGCGACACAGGAAAGATGAGACGCTTCCCTCATGGAAATCCGATTTTCTACTTTTTCCTCACCGTGGCAGTATCGGCAGGATCCTTCCTTTCCCTTTTCATAAACCAGCTTTTTGTTCTGCTCGTCGTAAACGTGATGGCAGGTCTCGCACTTCTTATCGAGGGACTTGACGTGGCGAAAGTGAAGGGAATTATCCATGCCCATAGGTTTTCGGACCGATACCACCTTGCTCGTTCCGGTATGGCAGTTGCCGCAGACGACAGGACCGCTCTTTTCACCCGCCGACGCGGTATCCCGATGGCAGGCAATACAGTTCAGATGGTAGATATCCATCAGGGCTTCCTGGTCCACCGCTTCCGTGCGCATATAGAGCGTCGATTGCACATCGTCCCTTTTTATGTGGCAAATGAGGCAGTCCTTATTCTTCTTTTCCAACGCCTCGGTATGCCGGTCATGGAGAAACTCAACCGGCGGACGGCTCAGCGGACCGAAAACCTTCATTGCGTCGATGGTAATCACATCCGCTCTGGGCGGCTCCGATACCGCCGATAGGCGCTCCACCCCGACCGCCTTGATACTGAAGACCATCGCAATGAAAACTCCAGCCAGGATACCAATCCACCTAAACGTGCTCTTTTCCATATGAAGGGTTCCTATATGTTCGGTTTGTCGATCGTTGCCCCGTTCACCAATGCATCGGCGGCCGATAAATCGGTGCCGCTGTTTTCGTTATTCATCAAATCCCTGATGGTGGTGTTATCGTAGATATCGTAGACCGCCGCCTGCACCCGGTTCCACAGGGGTGCCAGGGCACAATTGCCGTAGAAAGGACAGTGCGCATCCGAATCACCGGCAACACACAGAACATTGTTTTTCTCACCCCGCATAAAGCGGAAAATGTCTCCGACGGTGATATCTTCGGGATCCCGGACCAGGGCGTAGCCCCCATAAAAGCCCCGCTTGGAGGCGACCAGGCCGCTCCCTTTGAGTTGACTCAAGATGACCTCGAGAAAGCGTACGGGAATCCGCTGGGCACTGGCGATCTTGGAGATTTTCGTCGGTCCGGTACCTTTCCGTTTGGCCAGTTCGAAAATAGCTCGGAGGGCATATTGATCTCTCTTGTGCGGTCTGAACATAATCCCTTTCTTGATGTTTATGCTCGGGATATTTCTTGATCTCTCAAGTCGATAAACTTTCCGATCTTTTTAGTCAAGATGTTCAGATTCTGTCAATCTTTTTTTTACGTCTCGGGATTCGAGCAGGCGGGATACTTGAGGGGGTTCCCGGCGATTTGCCACAAGCAACTTAACAAACTGTAATTATATCAAAAATATGTTTTCCAAATCTCAACGCTCAAGAAATTTCTTGAGTTTTTTAGTCAAGTAACCAGATTTTGTCAATCACTTTTGGAGATCCCAAACACACCCCGGGGTGCTCCGCGCCATCATCGGTGCCCGCCGGTAAACCGATCCCGCTTTATAGCCGTTGCCATAAATATGTTCCGATTGGAGGTAGGGGTTCAAGGTGTGGCTTTTTCTCTGCAAGATGAATCTTACAGCGTCAGACCGGAGCCTCCCCCCTTGAACGGTTTTGGCAAAGGCACGACACGCTTTCCCGCAAAGGCCCGGGGACCCATCGTTTTCCTCCATCTGATATGTGATGTACGGGTGCCGTCATGAAGGCTGAGCCGAAATTTTCACATCCTGCAGAGAAAAAGCCACACCCTGAACCTTAAGTCAGGTTTCGGAACGGAATTCTGACAATCGCTATAGGTGCGATTCATGGCAGGCCCTGTGTAACGGTTTCATCTGATATCACCCGAAAATTGACATAAACGCCCATTCCCGCTATGGAAAATGACCATCCCAAAAACGATATCGCGCTGCCGCCGCTCCGTTTGTCGCGCCGCTTACTGCCGATCATAAAGAAAAGGCAACCACACCATGAAATGCCCGCAGTGTTTATTCAACAACCCGGAGACGTTCCGATTCTGCGGCCAGTGCGGTTCCAGCCTTGAATACATCCACTACGAAGGGCCCCCACCCGGCGGCGGCGAGACGGATCGGAAATTTGTAAGCGTTCTATATTCGACGCTCCCCGGGTACAACCTCCTGACCGGGGCGACCGATACCGAAGACGTCAAGGCGTTTATGGGCCGCCTGTTTGCCGAAGGCGCCAGAATCGTACAAAAATATTCCGGGACTGTGGAACGTTTTTTCGGTGATGAAATCGTGGCTGTCTTTGGAACGCCGGTATCACATGACGATGACGCTGTCCGGGCGATTCAAGCCGCCAGAGAAATCCATGACACCCTAGAGGATCTGGGACACCGGATCCGACAGCGCATCGGGGAGGACTTAAACCTCAAAACGGGCATTCATACCGGTATGATGGGCACCGGTGACCCAAACGGCGACCTGCTGGGAAAAAGGCGCATCGGCGATGCCATTGATCTTGCCAGACAGCTGCAGAGCGTAGCCCAGCCCGGGGACATCCTCGTTGGCCAGGAAACCTACCAACAGACCGTGGGCCTTTTCTCCTTCGAATTTCTCGAATCCTGTCATGTCACGGGGAAAATCAACCCGATTCCCGTCTACAGGTTCCTCGCAGTGAAGGAAAAACCGGCATCCACACATGGCGAATCGAGACTGCAAGCCGACTTTGTCGGCAGGCAGCCTGAACTGGACAGACTGCTGACCGCCGCGGCTGACCTCCAACAGGGCAAAGTGGGTATCATCTCCATATGTGGCAATGCCGGGACCGGCAAGAGCCGTCTTGTCAAAGAATTCAAAGCGACGCTGAATCTGGACGTCATCCACTGGTGCGAAGGATACGCCTATGCCTATGCCCGGAATATTCGCTATTTTCCGGTCATTGATCTGCTTCAACGCTATTTTCAGATCCTTGAAGGAGACGGGCCGGAGACAATACGGAGCAAGGTGACGACCGGCGTTGCCGAGTACGTCGAAAGTGATGACATCACCCGATACCTGGAAGGGCTTTTTTCCGAAGGCGGAGGAGCCGAAGGGATCGATCCGGACCAATGGGTATCCGGATTCCAGGATGCCATTCGAACATTCTGTGAAGCGGTCGCCCACAAGCAACCGACCATCATCTTTCTGGAAGATCTTCAATGGGCGGATCCGTCGACGATGGAACTGCTTCAATCCATGCTCTCGAATTTCGAGTACCCGGTCCTGTTTCTGATAGCATACCGGCCACCGTTTGCGCCGATCCGCCATTGCCTTACGGCAGGAATCAGGATCCCCCACCAGGAGATCCGGTTAAACGACTTGTCCCCATCGGATACCCAACGCATGGTGAGTTCCATGCTTCGATCGGACCACGTGCCGCCGGGACTCGCGACATTTATAGAGGAACATATCGGAGGCAATCCGTTCTACCTGGAGGAGGTCACCAACTCCCTTGTCGAATCGGATATGCTTCACCAGTCCAGGGGCTCATGGAATTTGGCGAGATCGATCCGCAAATCGGAAATCGCCCGAACCATCAACGGCGTCATCTCCGCACGGCTGGATCGCCTCCGACCCGAAATGAAACATATCCTTCAGGAGGCATCGGTCATTGGTCGCTCATTCGGGTTCGATGTTCTGGACAAAACCACCTTGCACCGGAACCATTTGAAGTCCAGCCTCGATGAGCTGGAAGGCCTTGATCTGATCCGGGCCACCGCGAGGGCTCCGGAACCGGCGTACGAGTTCAAGCACACGTTGACCCGCGACATTGTCTATTCGGGACTGCTTAAAACCGAACGCCAGGAAATCCACGAGCGGATCGGACGGGAAATCGAAGGCCTGTATCCAGATGATCTGGAAGCGTTTTTCGAAACACTGGCGTATCATTTCAAAAAGGGCCGTTCCCTGCATAAAGCTGTGGACTACCTGGTTCAGGCCGGTCGAAAAAGCCTCAAACAGCATGCCGTCGAAAAGTCTCACCTGCATTACACGGAAGCACACAACCTTCTGGCCGGCCGTCCAAACCGGTCCACGGATGAAGACACGCTGATTATCGACGTACTAACCGACTGGGCACCGGTGTTCTATTTCCGGGGCCGGTTTCAGGAGCTTGAAAAGCTCCTGCAGGAGCACATGACTCTGGCCGAGTCCATTGCCGACAGGGAAATCCGGGGGCTATTTCTAGTCGGACTCGGGATTGCCAAGTGGGGTCGTGAAAAATTGAGAGAATCCTACCGCCTGTTGCAGCGGGCCCTGGGTATCGCTAAAGACATCGGCAGCAAACGGCTCCGGGCCTATACCTGCTCATGGCTCCCATGGATCTGTGTGGAACTGGGGCTTTTGGATGACGCCCAGGCCCACGCAGAATCGGCCCTGGCGTTGGCAAAGCATCTGGAGACAGACCATTTCCCGTATTATCAATCCCAGGATGCCTTCGGATTCATCCACTGGACCAGGGGCATGAGCCGCAAGATCCACGAATCCGGCCAGACGCTTCTGACATATGGTGAAACATCTGCCAATGTCAGAGGCATCATCTGGGGGCATGTGGTGAGGGGTTGGGGCTTTCTCTCAGAGGGCGATTTTGAGGAAGCCATTCGCAGTAACCGGCACGCCGTGGAAGCTTCTGCCGATCCATTGTATACGAACATTCCCATGCTGTTTCTCGGTTTGAGTTACGTATCCGACGGTCAGTTTGAGGCGGCCAAGCCGCTGCTGAAGGAAGTCGTGGAGCACTCCCGACATCACGGCAGCGAAGTGCTGGGCAGTCCTGCCCAAGTTTACCTGGCCGTGGTCGCCGTGGCCGAAGGGCACATCAAGGAGGGGATTGAAAAAATACAGCACCTACAGCGGACATGGCTCGAAAACGATGCCCGTCTGCGTTACGGATTCTCGGAACTCGTTCTCGGGAACATTTTCCTGGGAATGACTCGAGCAAAGGCCCGAGTGTCCATTTCGACAATTGTTCGCAGCTTCGGCTTTCTGATTAAGACATCGGCAAATGCGGCCCACCAATGTGAAGCCCATTACCAGCAGGCCATTCAGGTCGCCAAGGCCATCGGCGCAAAAGGAATCCTTGGACAGGCTTATGTGGGCCTGAGCCACCTGTACCATTCCCAGGGGAAGACTGAAATGGCCAGGGAGTCCATTATCGTGGCCATTGACACGCTTATGGAATGTGACGCCGGTGTCTATCTGGAGGAGGCAAGAGCGTTGGGGGCAAGGTTAAAATAGCGGGAGTGTTTCCTCACCGGTGTTGGATTCGGGTCATCCCCAAGTAATACAGATGACGGAGGTGGTTTATTAATAGGGTCCAAGGAGCCAAGGGGTCAAGGGTTCAAGGGTTTGGTTGATGAAATGATGATTCTTTCGACTAACGCTGAAGGTCTCTGATTGAATTATCTAAATATGCTCTTTCAATATTTAGATGCCCCATGTCTTTTTAGTCTTTCACTCGACCCCTTGAACCCTGGAATCCTTGAATCCTATTTCTATCACAAAAACAAATGCCTGAGTTTCGGCTGTAAATACCCCAAAAACGATAACGGAACAGTATAGGGTATTAAAATGAACTCATATCGCAAAGAACTCTGGTTCGAGGTACCCACCCGGCGTGGGTTGATCAATATCACACCACAGGTTGAGGCGTGCCTCCGAGACAGCGGTATCACAGAGGGGCTTGTCCTGGTAAATACGAAGCAAATTACAAACCTCCTTCAATAATAATCCCGTTTAAAAGTAGAGGGCAGATCACAGGAGCCCTTCGAGCAGTCAAGAAAAAGGCTGTTCGAAGGGCTTTTTTACGTTCTGCCGAAGGATGTTCCAAATGAAGTGCAAAATCCAATCAAAAGACGGTCACAAAATCCTAAACTTAACTCGCCGAAGTGCCTGCCGCGAAAAGTGTTTGAACTGCTCGGGATGGTCGCACTCCGAAGTCCGAGACTGCCAACACCGAGACTGCGACCTCCATCAATTCCGGATGGGAAGGGGCAAACAGGATGCGAAAAAGCGCTACAGGGCAATCCGGCACTACTGCCGATGGTGCTGTAACGATCAGACAGCCGAGGTGGCGAAATGCCCTACCCCTGACTGTTCCCTCTGGCCGTATCGGCGAGGGCGGGTCGATAAAACCCACGAAATCCTGCCTCAGTCCTAAAAAGAGCCGCATAGGCGGTGATTTTCCAATAAACGCAGGCTGGGGAATACCCTACTAAGGGTCGGACGGACAAACAACGAAAGGAGGGCCGTATGAAACGATAATCGAAAATACGGAATAAAAGTTTTTATTTGTGCTGCCCCATTGGGGTCAAAGAGCCGGACATCATGGTGATGCCGGCTCGCAGCACAAGCAGAGTGGCGCCAAATGAGGTAGCCATAAATGAAAGGTATTGAAAAATGCATGATGAATTTGGACCGGAGGGAAAGCTTTGCTCACGAGAGGCCATAATATCTTATCTTAATGAAATAGGCCCTCGTTTCTGTACCATTTGTGGAATAAAGGAGCTGGACTATTACGAAGCCACATGTTCGACTTTCCAGTCCCATAAAGATCATATTTGTTGCAGTCGCTGCATGGATGATCTCTTCCTGGCCGAGAAGATTAACTACCTCAAGGAGAAGGGACTTCTCAAGTAGTAGGTCTTGAAACGCGAAAAACCATGGAGCTGGGAACAGGGAGCGCCTTCCCCTGTCCCCCTCCATGGAGTTTCTAATGTGCACACCGCCATATGATTAGTCCCAAAATAAAATACTGTTATTACACCGACAGGTGCCGAGTTATTAGCAGGGTACCACTTGAAACCATCAAAAGGACCCTCCCAGTGGACCTTCTGACAAAGGAGGCTCGTCACTTCGAGGTCAGGTTCGCCTCGAATCCCGCTCGAAAATGGGGCTATAGGACGGCACTGGAAATCACGTGCCCAACGACTCGATTCATTGATCTGTTGTGTGAATTTGATGCCGAGTTAATGCATGATAACGGACGGCGTATTTATCCTTACAAGATCAGCTATATTGAATTTTCGCGGGACATTCCCTGCTCATCCGAGCGGGAAGCGGAGACCGCCATGGACAGAATCGCCGAAACGCTCAATAAGAGATGGCTCTCCACGAGTGGTAGGTATGATGCCTTTGAGGGGAAGACCAGGAACAAATATGCTGATAGGGGGTTGTTCGGGGAAAGGACCTGGTACTATGGTGGACCGACATTTGAATATGTAATGTATCCTCGGTATTCAAAAATCAATCTCAAACCGTGCGTTCATAGTGAATGGTGCATAACCGGGGCTGCTGCTCTTCTGGTGAAAACCGGAATCAAAACACTCAGGGATCTGGCCGCATTCGATATCGAGGCCTTTTTTGAAGCCAACCAGGTAAAACATTTAGCCTATGAACGGATTAACCATCTGAAGCATGGAAAATGGCTCCTAGGCTGGCGAAAGATAAAGCTCACAGAAGTCGAGATCCGAATGGCCGAAATGCAGAGCTACCTGTTTTGTAGAGATCATAAAATCAAAACGCCTGCCGATTTCGTCCGGGTTTACAAGGAAATCAAAGCCGAATTGAAAAACAGGCGTGGACCGAAAAAGGACTTTGAAGAACGGATTTTGAGAATGAGGCCCAGAGACTTTCTCATACGAGTGTAAAATATTATATATTCTTTACGAAACTATATCTTAACATCCCGATTTAACGTAATATTTCCAAAATAATTAATTTCCACGCAACCCCCATGACCCAAGCCCCTATGCTACCTGATACATAATCCTAATGATTCCATATAGATAAACCATGTAACCCTATGATACTTGACCTAAAAAATCATTGGTATCATCCCTATCCATCCCCCTGTAAATTTCCATGTATCATTCCATGATCCTGCTACTTTTTCCTCTGATTATCCGATTAAATGATTGATTCCAGATATTTACTTTCTCTTAAATAATGAAATCCCTTTCTGTAGAAAAAGAAAAGCAGATAAGAATGTAAGATTTCGGACTATTCTTATAATTAAAGCTTGACAAGAATTAATCTTATGGCTATTCTTATTCTAAACTATGAATAGATAAATAGGAGGAGGCCATGAAGACAATTGAAATCGATGACGGAGTTTATAAATTTCTTCAAAGTCAAGCAATCCCTTTTGTCGATAAAACGCCAAATGACACATTAAAAAGGTTATTTAATCTTGAAAAAAAGTCTGATGGGTCAGACAACTTCTCGCCTAAAAAAGATCAGCCTAATCGAAAAATAAGATTTAGAAAGAAACAGCCTAAAACAGACTTGAGTAAACTTATCCAAGCTGGACTCGTTCAAGATGGACAGACCCTATACCTCCACGACTATAGAGGAAATAAGCTGCCCGGTTATGAAGCAACCATTTCAGGAAAACATCTTTTGTGGAATGACGAATTGGTTTCAATGAGTGAACTCGCAAAAAAATGCCTTAAGAAAGAAGGATATAGTAGCGATTCCGTACAGGGACCTAAACGTTGGTACACTACCGACGGAATCGACATTAAGACCTTATGGGACCAATATTTAGCAGGAACTTGATCTTTTCGGAGGGGCGATCATCCCTTTACGTCGAACGTAATGGTATATCCCCCATGACGTGATGATGAATAATGAACTGAACCGAATGATATCACAGTGAATGTTTATAGTGTTCACTAAAATTTATGTAATTGCATGCAACGAAAATTCGACATAAAAATTCCTGTATGGAATTCGGGTGATACATCAGATGATCTATCCTGTATCATGACCGTGTATCAGAGGGTATCACTGGAATAGTTTATGGCGTCTGATGCTCGGTGTTTCCGGAGAATGATCGGAAAATTATGAGATGATTCTGACGTGGGATGGTTATGACGACACCTTGAATAGGGTAGCATCGGCATCGAGGTGGTCGGTGTTATTCTGAAAATCAGTATAATGAAAAGTAAATATTTTTCTTTCCACCGAATTTAACCGATTTTTGCCTCTGAAAGCACCCGTATAATAAATGTTCATTAAATTTCGCTGTTTTTAACTGAGCCATTAAAGAAGTTATTACCAAAAGTAGGACAATTACGGGAACCCAAACGTGTCCCACTTTCTACCTTGCCCCGATAATATGAAAATGATCTGATCCTGGCCCAATTTGTGCAGATTTTGCTTCAAATTCCTTGCGCTTGTTAAAAAATAAAATCGTTGTTATGAAATCATAACCTTCCTAATTTGGCGCAAAAAAGTTTATTATCATTATCATATACTATTTCAAAACCTATTAATATCATTACTAAACCCATTAATTCTGAGAGGTGCGCCATGTCCGATCTTTATTCTACTCTCTCGTCCGCAGTCTCCACTGCATCTGCAATCCGATTGACCGTCAATTTAAAACCAGCAAATGCAGACGGTTTAGTGTTTCCTCCGACCTACGATCAGGGGCAGCATATTTTCAGACCTGCCTGGATCGACGGCGAAAAACGTGATGCGGTTCTACTCGACTCGGTTCAAAGTCAAGCAAACCGGGTTGAAATGGCTGTACTAGATGCCCATAGACGAAATTTTATCCGGTACCCGGACATTGAATTAGTCATTCCCGCGGAAACCGGCGAAGAGCGGTATTCGGTACTCCAGCTATCGCACCGGATATATGATGCGACACTGCGTCTGACGACGATAGATGGTGTACCCTTTGCAAAATCTGAAATCGGAATGGCTATTTATGCAGCGCGCGCCGAGAAGGCAGAGGCACTTTATTCGCACGCACCAATCACCTTGGCCCTTGGCGGCTGGGACAGTCACGGCGGTGGTGGCCCATTGGTGGCGAAGCTTCCGCGTCTGTTGACATCTGAGATAGTCGGGCTGGACGCCCTTCCTATTCAAAGTGGCGCTGTCAAATTCGATCCAATGGATATTCGAAAGGATGCCGGCCCTCTCTATCAATCCAAAGATCCGGATCGCCTGTTTGAGGTCGACGAAGATAAAAAAGCAGCACCCAGGGATAAGGGTGTCGATCCTTCCGTGAAAGGTTTCGGCAGCGTTCCAAACCTATCTGAACGGGGTGCCGTGATCACAGAAGCGATTCAGACAAGCATTGTTTCATGCTCCGGCCTTCGTCGACTTCGATTTGGAGATAACGATGACGGCAACCATGCCTGCCAAACTACGATCGCAGCACTGGGCCTCTATGGACTTCTTGCCCAGATGGACGCCGGGTACAACTTGCGTTCCGGATGTGAATTATTTCCAACAAAGAGTCCAGAGATCGAAATTATTGGCCGTGCACTTGAGGATACAGAAATTTTCCCGATTACCTCAGAAAAGTGCCTTGAAGCCCTTGAAGCTTCTCTTGAGGCGGCTTCAAAATTTGGATTTCAGTGGCGTCAGGAACCACTCATTGCTTATGCAAACAAACGCCTGACCACATTGGTGAATCGGAGCCGAAACGCAAAAAGTGGTGAATAGTCATGTATCTGAAGGTTATTTATCCATCAGGACGCTATTATGCCGCTCGGGCAAATGATCCTTCGATAGCTGAGTGGCCACCGCATCCAGCCCGCTTATTCTCAGCCATGGTGGCGTCGGCCTATCGCAGCGGTATCGGTATGACCCCAGAAAGAAGGAGCGCACTCGAGTGGTTGGAGGCATTACCGGCACCATCCATTTATTCACCACCTGCAGATCTGTCAACAGCTCCGGTAAATTATGTACCGCCTGGTGATTTGATAAAGCGAAAGGGGAAAAAAGGCCAAGAAGAATTCGAAAACCCCGTATATCGCTGGCGTCAACCGCGACATTTCCCATCTGCGGTCATATTGGGAGAGCCAATCCTTTATTACGATTGGAATGTCGATACAAATTCTGAAGCTCTCGCTACACTCGATGAGATCGCAAGTGGTGTCACTCACCTCGGAACATCCCATTCGATGGCGTTGATAACAGCCGCTTCGGGCAGAATGCCCACAAAGGCCTATTGGGTACCTGACGAAAGGGGTACCGAATTCATCAGAACGACTTTACCCGGCCGCCTCAACGAACTTGACTCTGTATTTGAACTCTCAGGGGGTATCCGTCGACCGGTTTCCACATGCGAGACTTTAACCCGGTATCGCCGCAATTTTGAATCCGCGACGACCATAAAAAGCGATGGTACGTTGTTGATCCCCTTACGCATAAGCGGGACCATGCATGGTGCAGATACTGCGGCATATCTTGGGCGTGCACTTCGACGGGCGGTTATGTCTGTACTTGGTGATAATTGCCCTGCAGCGGTACATGGGCATACAAAAGGGGTGCATGTCGGATGGGTTCCTTTGCCCGATGTTGGGCACCGCTATGCAAAAGGTCGGGTCATGGGAATTGGAGTCTCGATTCCGGCATCAGTAGACATGAATGAGCGAGCCGTTTTATTGAGAGCCATAGATCAAATTCACAACCTTCGGTTACCCGATGGGCGAATTGGCCAACTATCCTCTCCCGCTCCGGATGAAGTCCTACCTGCTGCATTAAAGATTCAAACATGGACTCGCCCGTCAAGTGAATGGGCAACGGTTACACCAGTGGTTATTGATCGTCCACCGAAGCGCCTTACAGAGGATCGTTTGCGTCGTGCTTTGCGCCAATCTCTTGAATTTGCAGGCTATCCGGAACCTAAAGAGGTTACCATATCCAGTTTTAGCGTATTTCAGGGAGCACCCCCTGCCTTTCGAGTTCCGGTTAAAAAACCCCGGTATCATGCCACCGTACATTTTGATGAACCGATCGCGGGTCCACTACTGGCGGGAAGACTGCGTTTTTACGGTGTGGGACTGTTTCGCCCATTAAACTGAAGCTTGGTTTATTCCATTATGAACTTCGATCACATGTTTCGGACAATTCACGGGTATGAGCCATTTCCCTGGCAAGCGGAAGCAGCCCACCGATTGACATCTGGCGAAAAATTTAACGCCGTTAATGTGCCCACTGCATCTGGCAAGACAAGCATGATTGATGCTGCAGTTTTCGCGGCCGCCCATGGTGGTGCTCGTCGGATAGCCTTCATTATAGACCGCCGTGTTGTTGTGGACGAGGCATACAACCGTGCCCAGCGGATTGCTAACGCATTATCCGAACCAGCCTTAGATGAATTCAATCAACGGATAGGACCGATTCAAGTTGTTCGCCTCCGTGGTGGAGTGCATGGTGATGACGATTGGGTATTGTACCCGGAGCGAGTAACCGTCCTTGTGTCTACGGTAGACCAGATCGGGTCTAGGTTGCTGCATCGCGGTTATGGAGTGAGTACACGAATGGCTCCACTACACGCCGGATTTGTCGGCAACGATGCCCTATACATTGTTGATGAAGCCCATATCTCGACGCCCTTTATTCAGACGGTGCAGGCCTCTTGCCGCTACGGGGCCAATGTTCGCATGATTACGATGACCGCGACTCCTACGGAGACAGATGTAGATGAAATCAGATTATCAAAGGAAGATACCTCTCACCCTGTTCTGAAAAAACGTCTGAAGTCTTCAAAAAAAGCTCGCTTATTGAACAGTTCCGACGCTGAAAAAGATTTTGTGAAAATTGCGGCGGCAGAGGCTCAGAATTTAGTAAAAGATAGTCGAGTGATCGGAGTGGTCGTTAATAGGGTAGACAGCGCCCGCCGAATCCAGAAGGCCCTTATCAAGCAAAGGCATAGAGCGGAGCTACTCACAGGCCGTATTCGGCCATATGACCGGGATCAACTGATGGCCCGTCTTTTTCCGGAAATCAGGGCTGGGAGAAATCGCACGGATGGAGAGCCAATTTTCATCGTTGCCACCCAAACTGTTGAAGTGGGTGCCGACATCGACTTTGATTCACTGATTACAGAAGCCGCGCCTCTTGATTCCCTTCGTCAGCGCTTTGGTCGGCTAGATCGAATGGGCGAAATTCGGACTGCTAATGCTGTCATTATTTATCGAGATCCGAAGCGCGATAAAAAAGGTTCGCCCGTTCCAGATCCAATTTATGGGATGGCTATCCACCATACTTGGGAGTGGCTCAAACAAGTAGCTCAAGACGGAGTTATAGATTTCGGTATCACCGAACTGGAAAAAATAATTAAGAAGAAAGGTCAGCCGCCTCCGTCTGAACCCGCTCAAGCTCCCGCCCTGCTTCCTCCACACATCAGATTACTGTCGCAGACAGGCCCAGATGCACCAAGGATTGATATTTCTGCTTGGTTGCACGGGGCCGGTAACCGCGCTTCAGACGTATCGATTATCTGGCGTAGTGACCTGCCCATAGAAGATCCTTCCAGTTGGAATGACATCGTTAAGCTACAACCCCCTCTTACAAGGGAATCATTGGAAATACCCTTATACGCAGCGCAATCATGGTTATTGGGACTCCGACAGCAGTACGTAACAGATATTGAAGGGGCCAATTATCTGGTATCTGTACCCCGATCTCAGCTGGTGGAAACGCTTCCGGTTTTACGCTGGCGCGGTCCAGACGATATAGCGTTAGTGTCACCGCGAGATATACAAACAGGGGATACCCTAATAGTTCCTTCCCTCTTCGGAGGTTGCGATGATTATGGTTGGAATCCCAATAGCAAAAATCCGGTTACGGACGTTGCCGAACACTGCCGCCTTGATAGGGGAAAATACCTTGTTATCCGATTGGTGCCAAATTTAACGAACTGGCTCGGCTCAAAGGAAAAACAGATTTCTGAAGCGGTGACCGAGGTTATTGCCGCAGAGACAGAATTGGTGCCTGAGTTTGGAGTTGATAAAGATCGTGTCCAATTCGCCCATTCGACCTTGAGATCTCTTTTAGCCGAAATCAAGCATCCCTTTATTGATGCTTTCAAAGGTAAATTCGAGATCGAGCGATACCCAATGGGAATAGTGCTTCGAGGGCGAATAATCGATGAGGTTAACGCAACCCTGCATTCCGGGGCACGAGTGGAATTGCAGCGGCACCTTGAAGGCGTTACCCGTAAAATTGAACTGATAGCTGACGGACATCACCAACTGGAAAGATTGAAGACCGCAGCGAAACTACACGACAAAGGAAAAGCAGAGCATCGGTTTCAAGTGATGCTATACGGTAATCCCATTGATGCGGCTGCTGGTCCTCTTTTGGCCAAATCTGGTATGCGAAAGCTATCGGAAATATACGCCGCATATGCACAGGCAGATATACCCAAAGGATTTAGGCATGAACTGGCGTCACTGTCGTTATCAAACGAAACGGATCGCTTAGTTCGTTATCTGGTGGGCAGTCATCATGGGTTTGGCAGGCCGTGGTTTCCTCCTTGTGCCGATCCAGATGCCCATGGGGTTGAGGTGGCCACGCTTGGTAGTGGTTGGATCGAGGCTTTTTCGGCCTTGAAAGCCGAGTTGGGTCCATGGACTTTGGCGGAGATGGAGTTGTTGCTGAGAGCATCGGATGCACGACAGTCTATTGCAGAACAGGAGGAATTCCTTGCATGACATAAAAGGAATGGCGGCTGCTTCGCCCATCGGTTTTCTGTCCGCTCTTGGGATGCTGCGGGTGCTGGCATCTGATAGGGGTCTTGATGTTAAACTTGGATGGCAAAATGGCCATGCGGTAATCGAGGGGATCGATCCGGAGAGTGCAATAAATGAGCTTATGGCTAACATGACCTATCGTTCTGAATCGCTAGAGTTTAATTGGGCCGACTCAACGAGAAAAGTTCCTCCAGAGATATACCGCAAGACATGCAAAGGCATGTTAGATGATCGTCGTGCACTTGAATTTATGGCTGGTTGGGCGACGGATGCTGTACTCTACAATGGATATGTTAAGCCCACGCGTATGGATATGACATCGGGTGCGCAGAAATTACTGCGCGACCTACGAGGCCTTGCCCAAAGGGTTGAAAGAAAACATTTTAAAGTGGCGCTCTTGGGCGGAAAGTACGAGGGACAATCTTCCTTCGGATTAGATCCCATTGCCGTCCGATCACATGCCCATGAACGCCAGGCCCCAACAAAAAGTAAGGCTCCGGGTAAGCCGGGATCTGTATGGCTCGCGTTTGAATCGATACCATTGCATCCAGTGATTCCTATATCAGCCAACCGAGCGATAACAACAGGTTGGAGGGCTCACCCAGATTCAGCATATGTCTGGCCCATCTGGGATGCCTTCCTATGCCTTGAAGAAGTCTCACTGCTGCGGACGCTTCCACTCGAAAAATTGCACGAAAGGCCAGGTGTGACTGAAGTCTGGTCAGCCTCCTATGGCTCCAGTGGAAAGTATGGAATGCTTTATCCACCTTGGCGCGAACATTAAACGTACATAGAAAAGCAGGGGGATTCGCGGAAGGATGATATCATTTAAAATCGGTGAATTATCAAATATTATGCGAAACGGATCATCGAAAGAATTCAGAATGAATGGTGGTTCGCAAAAAGTCACAAATATTCGGTGTATATACAAGAGTTTGAGATATATGCAGTGATCTCCCAGTGAATGCTGGGACTACGTTGAAGCAATCGGGTACTTTTCGTACAGCATGTCCGGTGGCGTGATCTCCCAGTGAATGCTGGGACTACGTTGAAGCACTGATGTTCCGGTGGCCCATGGTGGGACCGGCGTGTGATCTCCCGGTGAAAACCGGGACTACGTTGAAGCCCTGTATAATCACCTGCCGGGACACCCAGATAATTGGTGATCTCCCAGCGAATGCTGGGACTGCGTTGAAGCATGGAAAATGCGGCCCGTTATGGCGGTCGCTACAAGTGTTCTCCTGGTGAACTCCGGGACTCCGTTGAAGCTGTTATCGTATGCGTGAAGGGTTTTACGAGCGGTCGTGATCTCCCGGTCAAGGCCGGGACTGCGTTGAAGCTTATGGATTGCATAAGATTAAACTTTACTCGATCCGCACCTTCCACTGTCTGGGTTTCAGCTATTCCAACATTGAAAGGCCTATGAGAGAGTTGACCGCCGGAGTAAGCCTCCGGTTAACACTACAGCAGGCAAGCTATCACTGTATTCTGCTTTAATGGGGTACGCATAGTGGCAAGTTGTCCTCGTACTTGATGTGTGGCATACGAGGTTAAAAGCGTCTCAAGTATCTAAATTCTTTTATTATGTCGCTATGGCATAACACGCATATTAGGAGTGTAAAGCCTCAATCCCAAGTATTAAGATAAGACTCCTTTAGCTTGGAACCGGCAAAAACACACATGTAAACTTAAAGACCCTTCATGCCGGTAGAATGAATAATTGCAGGAAACTGTCTCAAAACTCCAACTGTAGGGAAAGAGACGCAACAACAGAATATAAATGTTGGGCATTCAGAGCTGCATCGGTCATTTAATAATGCCCATGAACCCATTAAGGACAAAAAGAAAGACAATGCGGAGAGGCAATGTATTGCTGCACTGAATGTTTCTCGGTTGAGGAAATCAAAGAATTCATCAAAGATAATAATGAGGTTGGCGATTGCGATTATTGTGGGAGCAAAAGCGTGATTGTTGCCGACGCAAGCGATGTCGGGCAATTTATAATGGACGGTGTCGATAGAGCGTATGAAGATCCAGCAAACCAAGTTGGATATTGCTCAGCTGAGGGCGGATATAATATAAAACCAGATGATCTTTACGAGATTATAGTGTGTACAGAAGAGATATTCAGCGACAAAATAGATGATCCAACAAAATTCATCGATGAGTCTGTTCCGGATGAGATTATGCACTATGTTCAAAGAGACCCATATGGCCCGCCAAGGGGCGATTCAAATACTATATATCATTGGGAAAAATTCTGCAAAACAGTAAAAACCAATCGGAGATACACCGCATTCTCGTCTGAAGTTGAGCCTGATTATGATTTTTTCCAGCCATCAAAATTCATGAAATCATTGGTCAGCACCTTGGCCAACACAAATTTCAACTTTCTCGAACAAGGCACAAAGATTTACAGAGCGAGAATAATAAAACATGACAAAGAATATAAGCATGAAGACTTAACAAGCCCGCCACCGAGGATCGCAAGTAATAATCGGATGAGTCCCACTGGAATATCGCTTTTTAACGGTGCGTTAGAACCAGAGACATGTATAAACGAATTAAGGCCAAGCGTTGGAGAAGATGTAGTTGTTGGAGAATTCGAGGCAAATGAAACTCTCACTGTCCTCGATTTTTCAATAAAAACACAAGAAGCGATAAGCATTTTCAGTGAAGACTACTCATACAACTATGAAAGATGGATCTCTTTTATCCGCGATTTCGTCGCCGATATATCGAGACCGATAAGACCGATGGACCAGGAAATTGACTACGTGCCAACACAAGCATTCACTGAATTCATACGGTTATGGGATTTCAAGGAGCTGATGTATCATACAGAAAACAAGCCTTTCTATATCAACGGAATTCAGTTTAACAGCAGCCTTCGAGATGGCGGAAAGAACGTTGTCCTATTCAGGGGACCAGAAATATCCTTGCCATCAATATGTACAGGGTCGTTGGTTCCACAAAAAAAGATTGATCCGTGGCTGAGTTTCAAAGGATCACGGACATATGAAGTCACCAAAGTTGTTGTTAAGGCGGAGGAAAAATAGACGAGAGGATAGCATCTTAAATATTAATATTTCATACCAAACAGTTGATAATTAGGATGCGCCCCCCTCGCCTTTGTTGAATAACGAATGGTTGAGAATGGGCTTATTTAAGGTAACAGAAAATGTTGCCCAACCCATTTTTGCACAGGACGCCAAACAGCAGGCGCCCGTGAAAAAACCGTTAACGCGGAAAACGGCTATCTTTACGCACCACCAAAAGTCTATAAAGAGCTGCGGAAAATCTAAAATTATTTTCACCAATGTCGGGCTTTCTTTTTCTACCTGGCAATCTTGACTATAGCTCGTGACAGAAAGAATTTGCTTCTTAAAGAAAGGGTCATTATTTTAAAGCACGGCATTTGATGGCCAACGGCAACCTGCTGAGTGCTTCTGAAATCCTGCTGTCCGCCCTAAAAAATATTCGCCTTGGCGCCCATTCGCGTTCAACGTGCTTCAGAAATATTGTTGGCGCGTTGAACGAGATCTATTTGATGGACCCCTCGCTGATCGCGCCTGAAAATGTACGACTCATGGAAGTGGCGCAGGTTGATCTTGCTCTGAAACGATAATACGCGATCCGCGGTTTCGAAAATTCGAGTGGTTGTTGCACCGGATATTCGCACGCCAAATTTGTCAATCCGGGAACGGCTCTTCAAAGAGGGCCGAGACGAACTAAAGATGGCATGATGAATGACGAAAAACCAATTAGATTCAGTGCCGGTGGTGTGTCTGGTAAAATCGAGAAACGATTTTACTCGCCGATAATCTTCACAAGCACCCGTTTTCGTCGCCGCCCATCGAACTCACCGTAGAAAATCTGCTCCCACGTACCGAAATCAAGCCGGCCCTTGGTGATCGCAACGACAACCTCACGACCCATGATCTGACGCTTCATGTGGGCATCGGCATTGTCTTCACCCACATTGTGACGGTATCGGGTGACGGGTTCGTGGGGTGCCAGTTTTTCCAGCCAGACGTCGTAATCGTGATGCAGGCCGGATTCGTCGTCATTGATGAAGACAGAGGCGGTGATATGCATTGCGTTCACCAAGCATATTAGATACTACGATACCATCCTTCTCTCCCCGCCAGGTTTCCCTACTGTCATCATCCAGTGGGGCGATACCCGTATCATTTACCAGGATACCCCTTAATTCATAGATCCAGTTACCCTTTAACCTGGAGTGCGGGCGAACATAGACGCCACACGGATGCCCCTCAGGAGTGAGCCCATCGAATACGCTCTTTACGAGCTGCCTTTTGTCCTCCCATATCATGGAGTCAAGGTGTCTCGAGCAGTGAAGCAACCTTTTTTTGATTCCCAGCTTGATTTTATCAATGTCCGATTCGCTGGGTACATTGGCCAGGATAGTCCTTAAAGCCTCATTCCTGGCCATCTTCAGGCCCTTTGATACTCGGAGAAAATCCATTTTCGCTTTTATTTCCTTGCCACTGAACACTCCCTCTGCCGCCAGGTTAATCAGCCGTTGCATCTGTTGGTCAATACCGGCAATCTCCTTATACAGGGTGGCCATTTCGGCTTCCAATTTTGCCCTTTCCTTAAGATCGGGGGATGCAGCCTCTACAGCCTCCTGGATAGCTGGCTCATCACCGAATAGCCAAAAAAGGTGTTCAATTACCACCGGCTCAATGACTCTGGCCGGTATGGAATTGAAATATTTTGAACATGTCTCTTTTCCCTTGCGGGTATGGCGATAATAGAGGTGTTTCTGGTAGTTTGCCTGTCCCATGAGTGGGCCGCCGCATGTAGCGCAGAAAATTTTTCCCCGACCCAAAAGATAGGGGTGAGTGGCTTTCGATTTGTCGAACGTCTTGTTGAGCTTTGCCTGCACGCGGATACGGTTAATGGTGTGCTCATCCAGCAGAGGAGGCACAATGGTGGGTACAATCTCCTCCGATTTGGATTCTTTCCTCTGAAAAGTTTGATTCCAAACAGGTCCGCAGCGTTCCTTTAGTGTTTTCAAAAGGTTAGGATAGTTTCTCCCGTACTCGGTGGCTATCTCTTTGAGGCTCTCACCTTCGAGATAGCGGCTGGCGATCGATTCGATCTTCTGCTGCTCTTCCGGAATTACCTCCCAGCGTGCCTCTTCCTTGATCCAGCGGCGGCCATAGGGAAGCTTGCCGCAGGTTGGATAACCCCTCTTGGCACGCTCTATGCGGTTGTGGATAGACTTTCGTGTCTGTTCCGCGGCAAAAAACTCATTAATTTCCGTGGCCATTCCCAGGAACAATCTATGCTCCGGCAAAGACAGGTGATATTCCGTTGTGCCGACAAAGAACCTTTTGCCAGCAGTTCGCAAAATTTTTAATCCTTTTTTGCTTTTGGCATTGTCGCGAGACCATCGACTAACATCACAGACAATTACGGCATCCCAGAGATCTTTTTCCGCATCCTGAAGAAGTTGGTCTAATTTTTTGCGCTCTTGGTCAGGGGTGGCGTGCTCCTGGCCACAATAGGCCCAGCTATAATCAGGAATCACTCCATCCAACCGCTCAGTACACCTAATGATATCCTTTTTTTGGGTTTCCAATGATTCGCCCTTGTTTTCTTGTTTCTCAGTAGACACTCGTATCAACGGGGCAAATCTGAGTGCGGGCTTCTTTCCGTTCGTATCGTTCATAGGCATTCCTCCATCTTCATTACAATTTCGTAGCTCTTACCGGTTCAATCGATACTCTAAACAGCCAGCAGATCCATGTCGATATAATATAATAATTTCAATATATTACTTTACTTTTAGTGCATAAAAAAGTAAAGAGAAATAATCCGAAAATGATCCTGGCCCCAGCGGCTATTCGGATCGAAGTTTCTGCGCCTGACGGATCAGATCATCCGGATTGTGGTCCAGGTACAACCGAATGGCGTCATCCAGCACCTCACCCGTTTTCCGTCCCTCTCGGATCGCCTGAATCCTTAACCGACTCCAAATGTCAACACTCACCTCGGAGCCGATGGCCTTCGTGTGCCGTTTTTTAGCTTTATCCGACATTTTCAATTCCCCCATGTATAAATTGATCAAATTGCCGCCATCCCCTCCTGGATCGCGATCACATTTTTCACCGTTTGCGGGTACCATTGGCGGCCCTTTTTCGTTTTCAGCCCCATCCGGTTCAGTTCCCTGGAGATACGGCTGAGGTTCCAGCCCCTATCCCGAAGCTCCAAAACGGTCCGGATGACCTTCTGCTCATCAGGTTTTTCCAACAGCCTGCCCTTGAACCGTTTGTAACCGAACGGAACAACCCCATACACTTCACCATTGGATTTTTTTCGCTGGAGAGCATCTCGGGTCCGTTCGCCGATGATCCCCCGTTCCATTTCAGCCAGAGCAGCGGTGAGGGTGAAATAAAATTTTCCCATGGCGGATTTCGTATCCAGGGTTTCATCTATGGAATGGAATGATACATCCCACTTGTCGAACAGCTCAGTGGTTTCCAGGGCATCAACGGTGCTCCGGAACATCCGATCCAACTTGTACACGACGACGGAATCGGTCATTTTATTCCGGGCCATTTCGATGACCCGCTGGGCACCCGGCCGCCGCAAATTCTTGGCGCTGATTCCGGCATCCTCGATGATTTCCAAAAGGTCTAGATCCTTCAGCTCACAGTAAGCAATTATTTTGCTTTTTTGATTTTCTAAACTTACGCCTTCCTTCGCCTGCTCGTCGGTGCTTACCCGGATGTATCCGATCGCTTTCATGGTAGGCCTCATATAATGTTAACTTATTGTTTTTGGCCAATTTTTTACTATTTACATTTCCCTTACTATTTGCCATTGTTTAAAGTAAAGAAATTTTTTAACTTTTTTAAAATGAAAGTTTTGCAGTGTTATGAGCTATGTCAGGAGGCACTTTTGATACTAGAGAGGGGGGTACAGTAAAGTTGATGCAATCTAATAAAAGCCTATATAGAGGCGTTTTTCGGACGGACGGCGTTTGGTTAAGGCCTACGTATTAGTAAAACTTTATTGTTTGATATTGACTATGTACGTCGATAGTTTTTGGAAAAATAATTCTACAATCATAAATTTCGGTATTAAATAATTGTAAATTTTATCTGAAACTCGTCAAAGGTCTTGACATTGATTTTTTGGTTTTATAACTTCAGCTTTAAGCGTACACAACAAGAAATGATGCTATTTTCACCTTCTGTTCTTTCCGACCGAATTTTCCCCTTCGATCGATTAGTTGATTAAATCTCGGAATCTAAGTCTCAATCCCAAACCAAGTAGATCACCTCCGATGCGACGGCCAATATTAAGTCTGCCTTTTTAATTTACGATAATCATTGTCATTGATAATTAAGCCGTGTTGAGTAGTAGATTTTGCAACATTTAAACAAATCTGTATGTAGCTAAAGGAGGAAGTCCCATGGCGATACCGAAGAATGTACGTGCGGAAATTCTGTGCGATTCAGCGTTCGTTGAAGATTTTGAAAATTTTGCGAGAACCAATAAAACTAAAGTCGAAAAAGTTACTAAAAAAAGACCAAACAGATTTGGATTTTGGACTTGTTGAAATTGCTTCGATCGTAACCATAATTTCCAATGCTATATTAATAGGAAAAGAATTAGCAAATATAATACACCGATGGCTCGAAGATAATAAAAACCAAAAAATCGTTGTAAGGACGATGGTTGCGACGGTGGAGATTACTTCCGACAGGAATAAAGATGAGATTATAAAAGCACTTAAGAAAGCGGGCGGTATCCAATAATGCATTTGAACTCTATACAAGCTGATTATGGGGGGTTCAATCCTAAGTATGCTGGGGTTGTTATTCGTGCTGCTAATCAAAGAAGTTTTGATTGGTTTGAAAAATCGGCTTCTATCTCAGAAAAGCAAATATTATCTCTTCCTAAAGATCAAATGTTTGAAGCGATTTCAATGGTTACGGTTTTACAACATGAAATTCGCCACTTTCATGACTTCCTCCTAACTCCCTATAGCCAAAGATTGTGGCAGCTTAGAATGGAAATACTATTGAATGGAATGCAGATTATATATCATTATCTGCGCGCGAACGAAAAAGGAGATTTTAACTGTATTCCAGTACCTTTTTCCTCGTGGTGTTATCAAAATAAAAAAAAGCGCAAACTATTACTAAAACAGCTGAAAGATTTTGGACCATTTGACGGGGACAAAAAGCTCATTCCTTGCTCTTTACCTTTATTCCCTTCACACAATAAAAAAAATAAATATATTCCCAGTAATTACCATACCTCAACTTTTCCAATTGATGATCTTATATTGCTTACTCTAAATAAATACGATCAAATGGAAGACTTGACTTTTAGACCTGGGGAAAAACTGTATAACTTTGACTATCAACCATATCACGTGTTCGAATTATCCGGACTGATTTGCCAGCTGCAAGCAATTATGTTTGATATAGGCAATACCGCACTTACCGAATTTTCTAATTACATTTTTAAAATGTCCAGAGCACCGTACACATTGCTTTTACAACTTCTCTTTAGCATTTGGGGAAAAGTCGGAGAACCAATGTCTCTAGATATGGCGTCTGCTATTGTTCTGTGGTCTTTACTCGGCTCGTATAAACATGATCAATGGAAAGCATGCCCTACATTAAGGTTTGCATCTTTGGTTCTATATCTGTTGGAGAAAGGCCCCCCAAATTCCTCAATGCCCTACATGAAATTGTTTGATGAATGGAGTTCTGCTACAAAGTTGTCCAAGGTGGAGGTGGCATTAAAGACAGCCCAGAAAGAGGCAATAGATTATCCCAAAAGAGTTAACAAAGCTTTGAGCAATAATCCAATAGGAGAATTTTATAAAACACAAGAAAACTATTTACCTTTTATTGAATCCGTTTGTAAGGCTCAGAGGCATGTGATAGGTGAATTCTTGAAAAAACCTGAATTATATATAGAGAATTCACGTTATCTATATAAAACTCCAATGTACGTGAATCCTCCAGTGCGTATCGACATGATTAAAGGAGGTGTTTTGGTTGACGATAATTTTAAAGCGAAGGGATGCATAAACTATCGAGGCGGCTTAGATAAAAATGGGCAGGAAAATGCCAAGTCATTTTCACTAAACTTTAACCTTAGCAAATTTAATCCAATAATGCCTTTTATAGCATATGATGTCTACATGGATATTGCAATAGTTGACTTTGTCTTCTATGCGCACAAACGCTATGATCCGGACATTATTATGGCACAGGAGCAGTTGCAAAAAAAGGGAGATGTGATTTTTTTTAATGTTGATGTATAGTCAGAAAAATTGTGGTCTTGATCTGACCTTCGGAAACTTAAACCTCTGACCCCAGTATGATGCGGACGGCATATTTTCTGCAATTCCGATCAACTTGTCGGATACGGATAGTACTCGATCTTGATCTTTCGTATATACCGCGGCGGCGAGTTTCAGATCCAGAATCCCCTGATGGTGGTACCCGTGTTCTTCCGACAAATGGGATTCGTAGAGATCGATGACGTCCAGGGCTTGTTTGGGTTGACCGTTATAAATGAGGTAGAGGATGTATTTTTCCATGATGGACCAATCCAACGCCCAAGGCTGGCTCAGAACAGGCAATACTTCATTTTTCCAATCCTCAGCATCCCAGCGAAGGGGGAAAAAGCCATCGTGGAGGAAATAAGACTCGTTCATTTTCAGGCGATCAATGCCGAAGTTTTCGGAAAGGTTGTACCGGTCGTAATCCTTCCAGTAGTTTCCTTTACTCTCATAGTAATCGCTGATGTGGGCTTTCTGCCATAATTGGTAAGAGTCGCCTTAACGGTCGAATTGCGGAAAACGTGCAACAAAATTCTCTTTCTCCTCTTTTGGTATAACGACACTCATTAAAAGCTGCCTACCATCCAGTCTCGCTGCAGGCTCCAGAACGGCTTATCATTCCAGCGATTTGATTGCGCCGTGTCGTAGGTAAAAAACATTTCCACGCGCGAGTCGTATCCATAGACGGTGTACACATGACCGGGGATATAAACGAGGATGGGATAGCCGGCTTCCAAAAGTGAGATTAACGTTTTCTTGCTCTGCCAGTACGTGGTGAGCAGCTCGTAGCCGTTTTTCTTCAGAAAGGATTCAGCCTTCCAGATAAACGTTCCCGATGAAAAACTTTCCTTGATGGCATAACTCAGCTTTCGGGTACTGATCGGTTGTTTCTCATAAAAATTTAAGATGACCGAAAGGGAATTGGGGAAGCATGATGCTGCCTGTTCAAACGTTTTATGCCGAACAACAAGAATTTTTCTTCCGAGCTTCTCTTTGGATCGATTCCTTTCGAAAGCATCCATGTATCTGCGCGCTTTGCTGAAAACTTCGTAATGACCTGAATAATCGGTGAGCACTTTCTTGAAACTGGCGGTGGCGGATTCATGGTCCTGATTCAAAACGTGCAATACGCCTTGCCGATGGTAGAGCGAGGCGAGAAGGTTGTCGTACCGGATGTAGGGAATGGCTTTCGCATAGAGCGTTTTGGCAGAGGAGATCTGCTGCCGATCCTCCAGAATGGAGGCAATGACCAGATTGATCGTCACCGTATAGGTGGACAGGACGATAAGGTGAAGTGCGATAAGCGGGATGCCGACAATAAAGATGCCGCTGCTCTTCAGCGTTCCACGGCGACCGGCCGTCCCCAAAAGGTAGGTGGCGGACAGGATAATGGTGGTCAGCAGCAGGATATAAAACAGGATTTCGGACAATTGGGGATTATACGAGATCGGCGCGAGCCGCTGAAGCGGATAAACAATCAATGCCAGCACAAAACCATTGTACAGGGAAATGAATGCGAATATGAAGAAAATCGATTTGACAACGGCACCCGGATCCCGGTCAGCGTAGTTGTTGTCTGTTCGCAATCCATAGAAAAACCCATATATCAACCCCACCGGGATCCAGAATTTGAAAGCATTTGCCCGGGCGGAAAAATAGACG
>JGI24672J20091_10000062_pt1 | contig 36606 bp, 30 predicted proteins | sample OlaalgELextract2_FD_20091 | JGI IMG/M metagenome (IMG submission 20091) | reverse complement strand
TCTTTCGTATATTTCTTTCTCGTTGTCATCTATCGTTACCTCAGTTAAGTTTCATTATCTCTTAACTGGGTGGTATCAATCTATTGGACCATGTCAAAACCATCATCTGAACTGTGGACTAAAATATCGCCCGACAGGTCGCGCACGACTATCGCCTTAAGTCTGAAATCACTCGCCGCAAGCCGGTAGCGGGAATACCTTTCGCCGAGCAAGGAGTGCAGCTGCGCGGCATCGCGCTTTTCCAGGGCGGCGTTGAATTGCGCTTCGCGGTAGAGCTTGAAGGCAAAGTCTTTTTGGCTTTCGTAAAGCCGCTGAATCGCTTCGGCAGTTTCATGTTTGAGCGTCGACTGCAGCATCTCGATCTGCGCCTGGACTACGTGTTGACGATAAACCTGGGTGCTGTAAATCGTCAAGCCATAGGCAACAGCGCCGAGCCATAACAGCGCGAAACCTATAATGAACTTGAAACTATAGATACGTGAAAGCACGGGACTATCCGATTACATAGGAATAATCCTTATCCTTCCTTTCGACGAATCCACCCCAATTCCGAAAAAACCATTTGTAGCCCCAGCTCGACGCTAAATGTGCGGCCTCGATGCTCGTATCTCCCAGGTTGCTATTACAGTAGAAGACCATAGCCTGTTCCCTGGATTTTGCCAGTTTTGACAAGGTCTAGCCTGCGTATCTCACCGATATCATGCGGACTAGCCGTTCGTATGCCGCCAAAACGGGTTAACTGAGGTTTCGATATGACCCTGTTTATTATCAACCCGCCGGCGCGAGTCGATGATTTTAAGCCTCGTTACCGGTTGCCAGGTTCGATCGCGGTTTCCGCATCGCAATGGCGGTGCGTTATAAGAGTTCGCCCCATAATGTCATCCCCGCGTAAGCCTGCGCGGGGATGACTCTATAGGTTGCGAGTTGTTCCGACTCGAAAGTTTGAGTCTTTTTAAAGTCCCGGCGTCACTCTTTAGGTTCCGATTCAATGCTTACTCGGCAATGCCCCGGTTATTCACACCGGCATAGCCGGTGGTTTCGGGCATTAAATGACGATACCCCTGCCAAGGATGCTCTGACTTACTCAGAGTTTCCCTAAGTGATCGTAATCTAAAGATAGATTAAGAATCTAGCAAGACACTCCGGTGCCTTTCAATCCGCAATACCCCCCGGGATTCTTTTCCAGGTATTGCTGATGATAGTCCTCGCATAATAAAACGGTCCGGCCGGCAGCAGCTCCGTGGTAATGGACGCATAATTTGCCTGCTCCAGGCTTTGCTGGTAGCGCCGCAGGCTGTTTTCTGCGGCCTCGCGCTGGCTATCGCCGCTGTAATAAATGCCCGAACGATACTGCGTGCCCTGATCATTGCCTTGACGCATACCCTGCGTCGGGTCGTGCGACTCCCAGAAAACTCTGAGCAGCGCCTCGAAATCGATTTCCTGCGGTCGATACACTACCAACACGACTTCATTATGTCCGGTCATGCCGGTACAGACTTCCTGGTAGCTTGGATTGGGCGTGTGGCCGGCCGTATAACCGACCGCCGTAGTGAACACCCCGGGCAGATTCCAGAACAGGCGCTCGGCGCCCCAGAAACAGCCAAGCCCGAACACCACCTGCTCGCAATCCTCGGGAAAGGGTTCGACCATCGAAGTACCCAGTACCTTGTGTTTTGGGTCGAATTGAACGCTTTCCGCCCGGCCGGGCAGGGCCTGCGCTGCCGCCGGAATTTCGGTTGGTCGGCCAAACATGATCTTTCTCCTGTCAGTTGATCGGGCGACGGACTCAGGCACCGCGCTTCAGATCCAGTTCGAGCCAGGTCGGAGCGTGATCGGATGGTTTTTCCATCGCGCGAATATCATAGTCTACCCCAGCATCGACCACCATCGGCTTCAGTAGTTCCGAAACCATCAGGTGATCGATACGCAGTCCGCGTTTGGGATCGCGCTCGAAACCGCGGCTGCGATAATCGAACCAGCTAAGGCAGTTGTCCTCGTCGGCGTGACAGAGGCGGAAACCGTCATGCAACCCGAGCCCCGTGAGTTGCGTGAACCATTCGCGCTCCTCCGGCAGAAAGCTGGTCTTCCCGGTTCGCAACCAGCGTTTGGTGTTATCCTCGCCAATGCCGATATCCGAGTCCTGCGGTGCAATATTATAATCACCCATAACTACCAGCCTGGCTTGATCCATATCATAACTGCCCAGGAACTCGATCGTATCCCGGTAAAACCGCTGTTTGGCGGGGAATTTAACCGCGTGCTCACGATTCTCCCCTTGCGGAAAGTAACCGTTGAAAACAAAAATCGAACCGTCTTCGAACTCGTATTCACCGCCGATAAAACGTTTTTGCGCAGCGGCGTCGTCTCCAGGGAAACCGTAGCAAGGTTTGACACAGGTCCGACGCGACAGCAGTGCGACCCCGTAATGGGTCTTTTGTCCCATGTAAATGACCTGGTAACCCATTTTGTTGACGGCTTCGAGCGGAAACTCGTGATCCTGTACTTTGGTCTCCTGCAGCCCGATAAATTCCGGCGCATGCTTATCCACCACGCTTTGCAGTTGATGCAGCCGCTGGCGCAGGCTGTTGACGTTAAACGAGACTATCTTCATGGGTTGTTTCATCCTCGAAGTTGAGCAATAGATCGGCCAGGGTCTTTTCACCCAGATAAGTTTCCAAATTCCGCTCCAGTTCTCCCAGCATGGCCGACACTGGCGGGTCGACGCGCAGGCCCGCGCTGCGATCCGGGTCCTTTGCCTGGCGCGCGCAGCGCAGTATATCGAATAGATAGATTTTCCGTAAGCTCGCTCCCGGCAGGTATTGCGGCGGGTCGTCCGCGGATCGCCGGATCAGACCATCGGCCTGCAGCGCATTCAGTATTCTCTGCAGCACGTCCACCGGAACCCGCTGATACGCCGCCAGGTTGCCAAGGCTGGAGCCCCCCGCGAATTGCCGATCGTCGTGGGCACGGGCGATATTGACCATCGCCTGCAGCGCCAGTTGATCGCGCATACGGGTGCTTAAATGGAGATCCAGCTTTTCCCACTTCAAATACTCGGGATGTTGATGGTAAAACGAAATACCGGAACCGATCAAAAGTATGATCCAACTCAGATAGAGCCAGATCATGAATACCAGTAGGATCGCCAGCCCGGAATAGATCGCTGTATAACTACTCGAACCGCCGACAAATGAGGTGAAAACGATACCTAGTGCTTGCCACAACACGCCGGCAACTACCGCCCCGTAAAACGCGGAGCGGAACTGAACCCGGGTATTCGGCACCAGCATATAGACAAAGGTAAAGGCGGCGATCACCAGCACAAATGGCAACAGCTTTCCGCTGACACGCAACAGATTGTTCATATACGGCAGACCGTTCAGAAAATCGACCACGTGGCTGTTGCCGAGTAATGCCGTTATGCCGACGGCGGCAAACACCAGCACGGGGCCAACCACGATAACGCTGAGGTAATTGCCGAAGCGCTGCATCGGCCTGCGATTGTTTTGTAAACGCCAGCTGTGGTTGAACGCGAATTCAATTTTGCGAATTAGGGAAACCGCGGTGTACAACAGCAACAACAGGCCTACGCTACCGAGCACTCCGAGTTTCATATTTTCGACAAAACCGACGATGCGCGCGCTGATTTCCACGTTTTGCTCGCCTATCGGCTGCAGTAACCGCACCAGCGTCGGTTCCAGCTGATCGTGCACGCCAAACCCTTTCAGCACCGAAATACTCACGGCCAGCAACGGCACGATCGATAACATCGTGGTGTAAACCAGGCTCATTGCGTGCAGCGTTATCATGCCGCCCATCAGGTCGCGTCCAATCATCGCTATCAACTGTAAAAAATGCCGCCAGGCCGACCCGGGCACCGGACCGTCGTCAGCATGGTGCTGCCAGATATACCGGTGGATTCGTTTGCGCATCGGGCGGTTTAACCGGTAAAGGCTTTTTTGGAATTCAGATATTCGATTTCGGCCTCGGTACTGTCGCGTCCCAGGGCTTTGTTGCGATGTGGAAAGCGTCCGAATTCCGCCACGATCGCGTGGTGGTGACGGGCGAAACGCAGGTTGGATTCTAGCCCCGGCTGAGCGAAAAGTTTGAGCCCCAGTTCCTGATCCTCGAGGTTTTCGCTGTGCATGAAAGGCATGTAGAGAAATGCCCTCTCTGCGGGGTCGAGCTCCTCGTCGAAACCGTGCTCGATCGCATGACGGGCGACTTCGCGTGACTGCGCTTCGGTGGCGTAACTTTGCGCCGTATCGCGAAACATGTTCAATGGCAACTGATCGAGGACGATAACCAGGGCAAGGCAGCCGGCGGCGCTTGGCATCCAGTGATCGAGCTCACCCCGGCTGGCCCGCTCCCAGGTCTCCAGGTAGGTCTCGCGCAGGAATTGATCGAACTCGGGCGTCGAGTTAAACCAGAGTTTGCGGCGGTCTTCGGCAAACCAGAAATCGATGATGTCCTGTGGCATAAGCACCTCGCTTTCGGTCATGTTAGCAAGCTTTTCGGAGATCATCGACCAACCCGCGCAAGCGCTGCTGCAGCTGCCTGCGGCCCTCGGCGCCGGACTCACGCTCGAGCAGACTCCAGCGACGGTTCTGCACCGCTTTTTCGATCAACAGGCTATCGGGCTCGAACAGGCTATGCGCAACCCGCTGCATGACAAACTTTTGCAGGCTCGCGAAACAGATTTCAAAGCCCCGGTTACCGCTGGCAAAAGCTTCTATTTCCAGCCGTTCGGACTCACTCGGGGTCGCCTGATAATCGGCATAACGCAACAACGCGACCACCTGGGCGGCATCCATGGTTTGCAAAAACTGGGTCATCCAGATTGGCAACTGCTGCTGGATACGCTGCTGCAGCAGTTTAATCTCCGGCCCCAGTTTATCTCCCACCGGTCGTAACACCGCAATCGAATGACTGCCGCTCGACTTACCGGAGGCATAACTGACATGAACCAGTCGGCACTGAACCTGCCGCCAGAAATTCGCGGTTTCCGCATCGAGCGCGAAGCTGGCCCCGAGATAGTCGAACGATTTTTCCCGTGCATATTGCATCGCTCGGGAAACCAACCGGGTGCCAAGACCCTGGCGGCGACAGGCCGCGGCAACCGCGATGCGATGAATACGCAGACCCCGGTAGCGGCCAAACCCCTTCAACCCGGCTTGCGCAGTCAGCATTTGCGCCAGCAGGTGACCCTGTGGCCGCCGCCGGCCGAAAAATATTTCCTCGCAGAGCGCCGTGTCGAATCCGCCTTCGCGGTTTAACAGGGCCACGCCGAGCACGAAATCATGCCGGCGCGCCACGATTAGCACTTGATCGGGGTTTTCCATCAGCATGCGCAAATCGGACGGCCGCGTGCGGTAGTGTGCCGAATTCAATAATGCGTAAACCTGCCGCAAAACCGGCCAGGCCGTCGCGCTTCCCGGTTCGCGTAAAACGTCAATATCGCAGTCACCAACGGAGATTTGCGACTCCGCCGCCGGGAGAGCTTCCGGTTTCAGCATCAGCGTTCGGTTGAGCCAGGCCTCGAGTAGATCGTCATGGCACCAGCGCACCGGCCTTTCGAGCTGGTAACTTCTCAGGTCTCCAGCTTCGAGCGTAGCCACAAATCGCAGCATGAAACCCTGACCGGTACCCTCGTAGCCGCCGCTGGTGGTGGCTAAAACCTGCCTCGGATAAAGGCGCGCCAGTTGGTGCAACATCGACAACGGTATGGTTGCGGCTTCGTCGATAATGAGCAAATCGGCCGCGGGGCATTCGCGTAACAATTGATCGGGCGCGACGAAATCGGCCGCGGGCGCCTGTCGTAACAACGCCGCCGCACTCTGACGGGAGTTCGCAGATACCAGGATCTTGAATTGGGACCGCAGCCGGTTTACCAGCAAACCGAGACAGGTGCTTTTACCGCGCCCGCGCGCGGCGCTGATCAGCGCAATCGCGGCGCGTTTTGCACCGATCCATTGCTCGATTTGGCGTAACACTGACGATTGTTCCGCGGTTTGTCCGTTTTCGATTGCCGTCGGCTGCAGCTGTGGCAGCGGCGACGGCGCAGCCGGCATGGAGCCCGGTGTCAGCGAGACCCCGATTGACGCATCTTGCTGCAGGGTCGCGAAAAAATATTCGGCGAAATAAGCTCGCGCCGAGCGCTTGTCATCCTGCCAGCGGGCATAGCGGTCGGCTTGCGTATCCCAGTAGCAGGCAGCGGGCGACAACAGCAGCAGCACTCCGCCCGCCTGCACCAGACCGCCGGCAATACAGAGTACGTCCGGGTTGAATCCATCGAACAGGTCGACCGCCACCAACCGGGTTTCGCTTCCCAGACAGGTTTCCGCCTTGCTGAAGGGTATTGCTTCGGGTAACTGTTCGCGATTCGACAACAGCAGCATCCCCGCCTCCAAGGCCGCTATCTCAGCAAGGCGTTGATCGCACCAGCCGCGGGGCCCCTGTAGTAACAGCAACTGGCGTTGCCGGCTGCGCTGCAGGGCCTCGAACAGTGAAGTCATCCAGCTTTTGATATTGATTGCCGGCACCGGTTTTTTTTGTTAAAAAATGCAGCCCATTATAAGTGAGTCCCAAGCCATGACCAAAGATCAGCAAACCCAGGCCGAAGCAGCGGCATTCCGTTCCCTGGTGGCGCATTTGCAACAGCGCAGCGACGTGCAGAATATCGACTTGATGAACCTTGCGGGATTCTGCCGCAACTGCTTGTCAAAATGGTATTCGGCGGAGGTCAAGAAATTGAACCCGGAATTCGATTACGCGGATGCACAACGTCATATTTATGGCATGACCATCGACGAGTGGAAACGGGATTTTCAAACCGACGCTTCGCAAGAACAGCAACAACGCTTCGAAGAAACCCGGGAGCAGCATGCTAAAATCAGCGGTTACTGACTATTAACCCGGCTACGCGTAGCAGTCCGAAATCCAACTCGCCGCTGCCGACAGCACAGATTGCAGGATGTGAGCGGGATTTCCGGGACGGCTCACGCCAATGCCGTATTCGCGGCCCTGGCGGCTAGCGCAATTCTCGTCTCAGTATCTTGCCGACATTGGTTTTGGGTAGCTCATCCCGGAATTCCACTATCTTCGGAATCTTGTATCCAGTTAGATTCTCGCGGCAATGCGCGATCACCGAGGCTTCATCCAGCGCCGGATCTTTCTTCACGATCACCGCCTTGACCACCTCGCCGCAGGCTTCATCGGGCTCGCCGATAACGCCGACCTCGAGTACGCCGTCATGCCCGGCAATCACGGTTTCAATCTCGTTCGGGAAAACGTTAAAGCCGGAGACCAAAATCATATCCTTGAGCCGATCGACGATGCGGAAGTATCCCTGTTCGTCCATTTGCGCCACGTCGCCTGTTTTTAGCCAACCATCGCTGGATAGCACCTTGGCGGTTTCCTCAGGGCGTTGCCAGTAACCCTTCATGACCTGCGGCCCGCGCACGCAGAGTTCACCGGCCTCCCCCTGCGGCAGTATATTGCCGTCATCATCCTGCACCGAGACCTCGGTCGATGACACCGGCAATCCAATGGCGCCGTTGTATTCACTCAGAGTAAGTGGATTAATGCAGACCGCGGGCGAGGTTTCAGTCAGGCCATAGGCTTCCAGTAAAGGGGTGTCGGTCAATTTCTGCCATCGCTCGGCGACCGGCTGCTGTACCGCCATGCCCCCGCCCAGCGCCAACTTCAATGGTTTGAAATCGATCTGTTCGAAGCCCGGAGTATTCATCAATGCGTTAAACAAGGTATTGACCCCGGTGATCGCGGTAAACCTGAGGCCCGTTAGCTCCTTGACGAAACCCGGCATGTCACGCGGATTGGTTATCAGATAATTGAGCGCGCCGACCTTCATAAAGGTCAGGCAGTTGGCGGTCAGCGAAAAGATATGATAGAGCGGTAACGCGGTGATAATGACTTCTTTGCCGTCCTCGACGACATTCTTGATCCAGGCCGAGGCTTGCTGCATGTTGGCGATCATATTGCCATGGGTCAGCATGGCGCCCTTGGCAACGCCGGTGGTGCCGCCGGTATACTGCAGAAAAGCGAGATCGTCGTGATTACAGGGAACCGGCCGATGCGTTTTTGCCGCACCTTGCGCCAGCGCATTTTTGAAAGTCACGCGCTGCGGCAGATCGAATGCGGGTACCATTTTTTTCACATACTTGACCACCAGATTGACAATCACCGACTTGGGAAATTTCAACAAGTCGCCGATCTGCGTGGTAATCACATGCTGAACCGGGGTTTCTTCGATAATCTCATCCAGGGTATGGCAGAAATTTTCCATCACGATGATGGCCTTGGCGCCCGAATCCGACAGCTGGTGCTTGAGTTCGCGCGAAGTGTACAACGGATTGGTATTGACGACGGTAAATCCTGCGCGCAGGGTCGCGAAAATCGAAATCGGATTTTGCAGCAGGTTGGGCATCATGATCGCAACGCGATCGCCCTTGGCCAGGCCGGGCAGGTTTTGCAGATAACTGGCCAGTTGATCGGTATAGCGATCCATCTCATTGTAAGTTATCGTCGTCCCCAAATTACAGAAACAGGGATTTTCTCCAAAACGCGAGATCGCCTGTTCGAATACATCGGTGACCGACTGATAGCTTTCGAGGTCAATTTCTTCCGGGACCCCGGGCGGATAATTCTTTAACCAGACCTTCTCCATTTGCTCGCCCCCCAACCTGGCAACGGGTTAGTAACAACGAAACGGAATCGGGCCGTCATTATTTTGTTCCTGCCGCCCGCTTCTTTTTGACCGCCGCCTTCTTCTTGGCCGCGGCTTTCTTTTTCACCGCCTTTTTAGCAACCGCCGCTTTTTGCGGCGCGCCATTTCGCGCCACCATCTGCTCGGGCGTGAAATCGTCTACCCTGACAACCCTGGCGGTCGCCGCTCGCGCCTGCAGCAGTATCTCGGCTTCCTCGGCATCGATTTGTCCCGCCGCGCGCAACCTGGCGATCCATTGTACATAATCCTCGAGGCCCGGTTGCGTTAACTGTTCGTGGCGTAACCGCCGTTCTACGGGCTCGGCACGAATTACTTTCTGTAACGCATCTTCGAGACAACCGGTTATATCATCGGGATCATCGTTGATATAAATACCATCTGTCAAACGATCCCGCGCCTCGCCGGGGCGGATTAACAGCGAAGCGACCCGGTGGCTGAGCGAATCATTGGGCTGGCGCAGGCTTAAACCCAACGGAAAAATCGCGTGGCGAACAACCACGCCGAGCCATTTGATCGGAAAGTTACGCAGAATTTCGTCGAGTGCAACCTGTACCTGATGCAGGCAATACTTGGCAGACCATTCGACCAGCGGCAAGTCGCTTCTGGGCTGACCGTCGGCATCGAATTTTTTCAAGACCGCGGAGGCGTAGAACATATATGACAATGCGTCCGCAAATCGACCGGAAAGTTTTTCCTTGCGCTTGAAGGCGCCGCCAAGAATCATCAGCACCAGATCGGCCATGACCGCGAAGGCCGCACTCATCTGACCGAGCCTTTGGTAGTAAGCGCCTATGCGTCCGGGGTATGGCGCCGGTGCCAGGTGACTCGCGCTGATGCCGTATACGAAAGCACGGCAGAAATTGGTTAGAAAATACTCGGCATGCCCGCGCAGGGCCTGGTCAAATGCCGCCTCGGCGGCGCTATGGTCTTGCATCGTCGCCGCGTCCATTTCGCGCACCAGATACGGATGACAGCGTATCGCCCCCTGGCCGAAAATAATCATACTGCGCGTCAGGATGTTGGCGCCCTCGACCGTTATTCCGACGGGGATGGTCTGGTAGGCGCGGGCGATATAATTCGACGGTCCCATGCAGATGCCGCGGCCGCCGTGCACGTCCATCGCGTCGTTAAGAACCTGGCGCATTTGTTCGGTGTTAAAACATTTGAGAATTGCGGTAATCACCGACGGCTTTTCCCCGGCATCGAGCCCGCTCAAGGTCAGCAGGCGCCCCGCATCCATCATATAGGTATGCCCGCCGATCCGCGCCAGGGCTTCTTCAACGCCTTCAAATTTCCCGATCGATGTATTGAACTGCTTGCGCACATGGGCATAGGCGCCGGTAGTGCGGGCGCTGGCTTTACCGGCAGCGACACCCACCGCGGGCAGGGATATGCCGCGTCCTACCGAAAGCGATTCGACCAGCATACGCCAGCCCTTGCCGATATTCTGCTGCCCGCCGATGATGAATTCCATCGGGATGAATACATCCTTGCCGCTATTGGGGCCGTTCTGGAAGGCGGAGTTCAACGGAAAATGCCGTTTGCCGATTTCGACTCCCGGCGTGTCGACCGGGATCAGCGCGCAAGTGATTCCGAGTTCTTCCTCGCCACCGAGCAAGGCCTCCGGATCGAATACCTTAAACGCCAGGCCCAGTACCGTCGCCACCGGACCGAGCGTGATATAACGTTTTTCCCAATTGAGGCGCAAACCCAACAGTTTTTCACCCTGATACTCACCCATGCAGACGACACCCGTATCCGGAATCGCACCGGCGTCGGAGCCGGCAGACGGACCGGTGAGGGCAAAACAGGGAATCTCGGAACCGGCGGCCAGCCGCGGTAGATAGTGGTCTTTCTGCGCTTCGGTGCCGTAGTGCAGTAGTAGTTCGGCCGGGCCCAGCGAGTTAGGCACCATCACCGTGACTCCCGCCGAGATGCTGCGCGCCGCGATCTTGGTAACGACGCAGGAGTGTCCATGTGCGCTAAACTCCAGCCCGCCGTAGCGCCGCGGGATTATCATGCCGAAAAAGCCGTGCTGTTTGAGAAACGCCCAGACTTCGGGCGGTAAATCCATGCGGTTGTGGGTAATATCCCAGTCGTCGAGCATCGAACACAGCTGCTCCACCGGTCCATCGACAAAAGCCCGTTCTTCCGCACTGAGTTCAGGCAGCTGATAACCCTGCAACAGATTCCAGTCGGGATTGCCGCGAAACAGTTCCGCCTCCCACCACACGCTACCGGCCTCGATCGCCGCGCGTTCGGTTTCGGACATCGGCGGAAGAACCTTGCGAATGCGCCACAGTAGCGGACGCGACAACCATTGCAGGCGCAGTTGCGGTAACCCGAGCAACAGCGCGGGTAGCAGGAAACCGAGCCAGAAAAGCAGCCCCCAGAACAGGCTGAAGCCCCCGCCAAGCGTGAAAATCAAAAGAAATAACGCGGTGAACAATGCCAGGCTGCGGAACGGAATTTGATGCCGCGCGATCGCGTAAACCAAAACCAACAGGGCAGCTAACAGGAGCAGGACATTCATCGGACTATTTCACTATTATCGAATCTTGCAAGCGAATGGCTAACATTATAATAAATTGACTGCGCCAGCAATATATAGTTTCAAATTGAAACTGTTCTTTGGCACTGGGTCGCGGCAGCCAATCGCCAAGCCAAAAGCTTAAGTTTTTTGCTAATTCGGCCGATGACACCTATGTAAAACTCTGCCAGGACTCGGCTGATTCGGTCCCGGCTTTTCATATGGACCAAATAAGCGATTAAATGCCCGAAGCCAAAATTTTAGTTGTCGATGACACCAATGCCAACCTGGTAGCGCTGCAAGTATTGCTGAAGCCGATCGAGGTGGACATCGTCACCGCCAGCTCGGGCGAGCAAGCGCTGCAGGCCGCGCAGGAAAATGAAGATCACATCGCGCTGATACTGCTCGACGTGCAAATGCCGGAGATGGATGGTTTCGAAGTCGCCCGGCTCCTGCACGAAAACGAAAAAACTCGTTCACTACCGATTATTTTCATCACCGCCAACCAGGACGAGGCGCATATCGAGGAAGCTTATCTGGCAGGCGCGGTCGACTACATTCAGAAACCGATCCGCAAAACCGCGCTGTTATCCAAGGTGAGCGTTTTCCTCGATCTGTGGTCGCTGCGCTTCGGCCTGGAGCAGGAAATCGAGCATCGCCGTGCGGCCGAGCATCGCGTCGAACACCTGGCAACGCATGATCCGTTGACCAATTTACCCAACCGCCGCGGTCTCTACGAAGAATTGAATGAGTTGATATACCGCTCGCGACGCTACCGCTATTCCAGCGCGGTAATTTACGTCGACCTGGATGGCTTCAAAAACGTCAACGATCATTTCGCGCACGAGGCCGGCGACCGACTATTGATCCAGGTTGCCGCCAACTTCAAAAAAATCGTACGTCAAACCGATTCGGTGGCGCGCATCGGGGGTGATGAATTCATTGTTTTGATTACCGACATCAACCGCGAAACAACACTGATCACTAAAATCGAAAGCCTGCTGCGCGAAGCTTCCCGGCCAATCGAATTCAACGGACATCGAGTTTCGGTCAGCGCCAGCATTGGCGTCGCGCTTTTCCCCGAGCACGGCGATAATGTCGAAACGCTGTTGCACCACGCGGATCAGGCCATGTATCAAGCCAAGAACCACGGTAAAAACACCTTTCGCTTTTTTACCGAGGATATTAACGAAAAAGCGCATCGTCAGCGTGAACTCCAGGACAATTTGCGGCGCGCGCTTCCCAACGACGAATTCACGGTTTTTTATCAACCCATCGTCGATGGCAAAACCGGACGGCTAGTCTCGGTCGAAGCCTTGCTGCGCTGGTACAGCGCAGAACTCGGTCAAGTCTTCCCCGACGAATTTATTCCCGCCGCGGAAAGCGCCGGATTGATACCGGAACTGGGTTGCTGGGTACTGAAGAAGGCCGTGGAGACCGGGGCCCAATGGAATCGGCAGTTTGCTATCCGCCTGCGCATCGCGGTCAATGCCTCGACCATTCAATTTCGCAACGACCTGCTGTTCGAAACGATTAAGGAACAAATCGAAACCCATGACTGGAGTCCGGAGTTGCTCGAAGTGGAAATTACCGAAGGCCTCTTGCTGGACGACTCATCGGAGGTAAACACCTATATCGAGGAAATAAGCAATTGCGGGGTAAGGCTGTCGGTGGACGACTTCGGCACCGGTTTTTCGGCACTCAGTTACCTGAAAAATTACCCGGTTAACACGGTAAAGATCGATCGCAGTTTTATCATGGACCTGCCCGGGGACAAGGAAAGCGAAGTCCTGGTGCGCGCAAGGGTATTACTTCGGTAAACCGATGCCGAAGGCTGAATTCGATGCGTATCTCGCCGCGCAACTCGAGCGGTCGGTTATCGCCCAGTATTAGCTCGATCCGAGCAACCGGCCAGTTCATCTCAGCGTTTTTTTACGTCGCGAGGGCGTCGCAGAGACGCTGCGGCGGGATGCACAGCCCGGTGTTCAGTTACACTGCTCGCCGGGACGAAGTTAGCGCACAGGCGCAGTTTACACTAGCTTGAACGGGCTAGCCGTTGCCGGCCGCCGCCAACACCTGGCGCGACAGCAAAAAATCCGCAAACCAATTGGCCAACAATTCGGTATCTGCCGTGGCGCCCTGCATGGAGGCATGCGCTACCGCGGTAACATCCGCCGGCAGCACGCTACCGCCGTAAGCTTCGAGCAGTGCGTTTTCATAGGCCTGGCCGAATTCCGGATGAGCTTGAATGCTGATGATCGAATCGCCGTAACTCAGCCCGGCGTAAGGGCAAAACTCGGAACTCAGGAAAACTTGCGCGTCTGGCGGCAGTTGGACAACCTGGTCTTGATGGAAGGCATATATCCCGGCCTGCCGCGGCTGTTCCTTCATCCACGAATGCCGCTGCTCGACCTGATAACGATGTAAACCGACACCCCAGCCCCGGTCCGACTTAAGCACTTTACCACCCAGCGCTTGAGCGACAATCTGATGGCCGAAGCAAACTCCGATCAGTGGCAGCCCGGCCGCGGCCAGCTCGCGGATAAACGCCTGCAGCGGCGGCATCCAGTCAAGATTATCGTAAACCCCGTGCCTCGACCCGGTAATCAACCATCCCTCGCAATCGTAAATCGAGTGTGCCACTTCCCCGCGAATCACGCTGACGGTTTCGAACTCGAAATCGCGCTGCGCCAGGCCGAGAAAATCCGCAAACATGACTGGATAGGGATCGAAACGAGCCGTCATCCTGTCACGCAGCAGCCCGGTTTCGAGAATTCCAATTTTCATAAGTTTTTACTCTGCAACAAGCGCGCGCAATATAGCATCGGCGCTTAAAAAGCTGATAGCTATCGACAGCCGGATTAGATTAATGTGATCATATTCTACCGGCCATCCCGAATCGCGGCAAATGTTGGCGTTGGTGATATCGCGTTTTTTGTGATTAAATATTTTACTCACCCACCCGTGGAAACGGCTCCATGAAATCAACCGATTCAGCGGAATTAAAACTACTGATGTTCGACAAGTCGGACGACCAGAAAACCCACCAATGGGTTTATCAACTGCTGCGCAACAATCTGTTATGCGGACGGATTAAGCCCGGCAAACCGCTGACGATTCGGGGTCTCGCGGAAATCCTTCACGTCAGTCCGATGCCGGTGCGAGAAGCCCTACACCGACTGGCTTGTGAAGCCGCCGTCGAGGTCAAGAACAATCGCCGGGTCATCGTTCCCTTGATGACGGCGGAAAAATTCGGCGAGCTTTGCGAGTTGCGCATCCTGCTCGAGACTCATGCGGCTGAAGGTGCATTACCTTATATAAATGAAGGCGATATCGAAATTCTAGAGCAACTGGACCGGAAAATCGACGCGGCGGTCGAGGCTAACGATGCCGACCAGATCGGTCTTTGCAATCAGGCATTTCATCGCCATTTGTATAGCGCCAATCCATTCCAGATTTCGGTTCCGCTGATCGAAAGCCTGTGGCTGCAGCTGGGACCCTTCTCGCGAATCGCCATCGCGAAACTGGAAAAAGTCTACCTGGTCGATCGGCATGTCGAAGCACTGGCCGCGTTGAAAAAGAAAAACCGATTCGGCCTGCGGCGCGCCATCGAAGCCGATATCCGCGATGGCATCGCCTCGATAAAAACCGTCGAGGGAATTCACGACTATTTTGAAGGTGTCGCTTGATGGCAGCTTTTCGATTGTATTTAGTGATCACTTTCAGTCATGAAAACAGCGCTCACAGACAAATCGACACCTGGAAGCGGGGTGAATCCGTGATCACAAAATTACATGTCAGATGATCTAAACCGGGCCGATGACCGACAACAACAGCCAATCACTCGGCGCTGAAATCGAGCAATTTTTAGGCGCGAATCCCAAGCTCAAACAGGTCGAAATCCTGGCTACGGACCTGTGCGGTCATTTCTTTGGCAAGCGCTACCCGACTACTAAGCTAAGCGCTTTTGCGCGGGAGGGCCTTACCATGCCGGCCAGCATGTTCGTGCTGAACACACTGGGCGAGCCGCTGGAGGGGATTCGCTACGGCATCGACGACGGTGATCCCGATGTCCACTTCCATCTGATTCCGGGTAGCCTGTGCCTGAACAACTGGGGCAATAAACCACGCGCTCAGATGCTGGCATCTACCTGTGAAGACGACAGCCCGGCCTACTTCGAGCCACGTTACGTACTGCAGCAGGTAGTCGACAACTTCGCCGCCCGGGATTGGCATCCCGTGGTTGCCTTCGAGCTCGAATTTTATCTGTTCGACGCCAGGCGCGACGCCGGCGGCATACTGCAATTAGTGGATAATCCGAAAACCGGTCGCAAAGACACGGCCACGGTGCTGTCCAGCGCCCGCGTCGGCGACTTCGAGGAAATCATTGACGATATTATTCACGCCTGCCAACTGCAAAATATCGACACCGGCGCAATTTCTTCGGAGCTCGGACCCGGTCAGTTCGAAATCAATTTCAACCATCACAAGAATGTTCTCAGGGCGGCCGACGAAACCAGCCTGTTTAAGCGAACCGTTATCGAAGTCGCAAAAAAACACGATATGTGCGCCAGCTTTATCGCGAAACCGATGTTAATGCATGCCGGTAACGGCCTGCATATGCACATCAGTATCATCGATCACGAGGGTCGCAACCTATTCGCCGCTGACGACAGAGCGCACCCACGATTGCAGCACGCCATCGGCGGCCTGTTGGCCACGATGCCGGCCGCGATGTCGTTTTGGGCGCCGAGCGTCAATTCCTACAGGCGCTATCTCGGCGGCACCAGTTGCGCACCGGTCAGCCTGACCTGGGGTAACGAAAACCGTACGGTGGCATTTCGCATTCCGCTCGCCAATCAAGGCGCCTGGCGGGTCGAGAACCGGGTACCGGGGGCGGACGCCAATCCTTACCTGGCAATGGCGGCTACGCTGGGAGGCATTTTGTACGGCATCGAAAATAAAATCGATCCGGGCAGCGAAACCACGGTGGCGGTAGCAGGCCGCGATGAAAACCTGCCGCTGAACATGACTGCGGCTCTGGCCGCGACCGGGGCCAGCGATGCCTTGATGCGGATTATGGGGCACGAATTCATCGATTTATACTGTCGTCATCGCGCTGCCGAGACCCTGGCCTTCGAAAACCACATCAGCGCCCGTGAATACGACTGGTATTTATAAATGAACAGTGAAAATTTTACCGATAGCCACTCGATTTTTGCCAATATTTACGGCTACATGGGCAAACCTCTGACACGCGACCCGGCCGCTGCCGATGTTTTCGTCATCGGACTGCCCTACGATCTGGGCACCAGCGGGCGCGCGGGGACGCGCAGCGGGCCCGGCGCAATTCGCAACGCCAGCGCCAACCTGCGTTGGGAAGAAAAACGCTGGCCCTGGGACTTCAATGTTTTCGAGCGGTTACGAGTCGCCGACTACGGCGACCTGGAATTCGCCACCGGCAACCATGACGCCTTATTCGAAGCGGTGGAAACCCATTACGGCAAGCTGCTGGCCGCCGGCAAAACCGTGCTCAGTTTTGGCGGCGATCATTTCGTCACACTGCCGCTGCTGCGCGCACACCACAAACATTTCGGCAAACTGGCGCTGATTCACTTCGACGCGCATACCGATACCTATGAGGAAAAAGCCGCGGTTTATAATCACGGTTGCATGTTTTATCACGCGCCGCGAGAGGGCCTAATCGACGCCGATAAGAGCATTCAGATCGGGATTCGCACCGAGTACAGCGAGAGTCGGCACGAATTTGAAGTGATCAGCGCTGCGGTGGCTAACGATATCCCGTTCGAATCCATCGTCGAACGAATTCGACAACGTGTCGGCGACAGCCCCTGTTATCTGACTTTCGATATCGACTGCCTCGACCCGGCCTATGCCCCCGGCACCGGAACCCCGGTGGCGGGCGGTCTGACCTCGGACCGGGCGCTCAAGATCATCCGCGGTTTGCGGGGCATAAACTTGGTCGGCATGGACCTGGTCGAGGTCGCGCCTTCTTATGATCATGCCGAAATCACTTCGCTGGCCGGCGCCACACTCGGCCTGGAGATGCTCTATCTGCTCGCCTCCGACAGGGAAATTTGACTCAGAGTAAAAACCCAATGAGTTTTTACTCTGAGTCAAATGTATTGCCGAGAACTTAGTCGCAGGCAGGCATTTCACGCGCGAACAGCGGCGCATAAAAATCCTGTTCCGATTCGAGGGATCGCGCCGCCGCATGGCCATCGTATACCGCCGCCGCGACCGTGCCGGGAGCGTTGCAATCACCGATCGCCCGCAGCGTTTTGAAGCGTTCTTCAAGCGGCAACAGCGCCTGATAAAGTTCGTCTTGCGGCGCCCTCGATGTCACCATCACCAGGCTATCGAAGGTCAGCTTTTGTTCGAGCTGTTCGCTATAGACGTTAGCAATCCTGGCTTCGCCGGCGACCAGTTCGACCAGCCGGTGCGAGACGACGAGCTCGATTCCGAGCGACAATACCCGCGCCTGAATCTTGCCCTGTTCCAGCGTATTTTCGGTCCACATCGAGACGCAGGATTGCGGCGTCAGCAGGCAAACCTCGTGACCCTGGTTGCGGCAAAGCTCGGCCAGGGTGCTGCCCATGTAGTAGTGGTCGTCGTCGTAAATCAATACCCGGCCGTGGAGCTTTGCCCCGTTCATAATATCGTCCGGGGTCATTATATTTAACCCTGCAATACCCGCTGGCGGAAATGAGTGCTGGCGGCCGATCCCATCGCGCCGCCAGGACGATCCCGTCGCCACCAGTACATGCGGAATTTCGAGCGCGACGATATCTTCGGCGCTGAGGCGGTTATTCAAGTAAATTTCCACATTGGGTTTTTGCCGCAGCAATTGTTCGCGGTAATCACGTACGCGCGCATAGCTCGACATCCCCGGCAGCGCGCTTTCGCGCGATATTCTGCCGCCCAGCGCTGGCGCAGACTCCGCCAAGGTTACCGCATAACCGCGATTGGCAAGCTGGAGCGCGCATTCGAGACCGGCCGGGCCGGCGCCGACGACCAGCACTGCGTCATCGCTGACGGCGGCGTCGATGCGTTCCGGATGCCAACCCTGTTTCCATTCCTCGCCCTGGGTGGGATTTTGCGTGCAGCGGATCGGCGCCACCAAATTATCATGCGCCACGCAGATGTTGCAGCCGATACATTCGCGAATCTCGTCAATCCGCCCCTCATCGATTTTGCGCGGTAAAAACGGATCGGCAATCGACGGCCGTGCGGCGCCGATCAAATCGAGCACGCCGCGCTTGATCTGCGACAACATCGCATCGGCGGAAGTGAAACGACCGACCCCGACAACCGGCTTGCTGGTCAAGGTTTTGACAAATGCGGTGTAAACTTCCTGGTAACCTTCGTTCGGCTCGAAACGCGCGCTCGATGAGTCATTCACCCAGTCGCTGATATTCACATCCCACAGATCCGGGATCTCGGCCAGCATGGCGACGATGTCGCGTCCATCCGATTCGGCCTGCAAACCGTCCGGCCCCATCAACTCATCGGTGGCGAAGCGAAACGCGACCGCGCAATCGTGGCCAACCGCTTCCTTGACGTCGAGCAGCACTTCCCGGGTGAACCTAACCCGGTTTTCCAGACTACCGCCATACTCATCGCTGCGCCGATTGTACTGGGGCTTGAGAAAATGCTGTAACAGGGTCATGTCGTGTCCGGCATAGACATAAACGATATCGTATCCCGCTTGCCGGGAGCGTTTGGCCGCCTCGACGTGCCAGCGGCGCACATCGGCGATATCACGTTTGTTCATGGCTCGTGCCTGAATCGGGTTTATCCCGTGGACCGGGGCCGCGCTCGGCGCCATCGGCGCAATGCGGCTGTAGAGGTTGGATGCGTGAAAACCGTTGTAACAGAGTTCGATCCCGGCGAGCGCGCCGTGCTCGTGTACCGCATCGGTCATCAGGCGGTGCTGCGGGATATCGCGCTCGTCCCAGAGTCGGCCCTCAAGATAGGGCGCGACATCGGCGCTAGGATGAATCTCGACCTCCTGAGTACAAACGACGCCCCAACCGCCCTCGGCCTTGACTGCGCGGTTCGCGGCCTCGGCCCGCGGGCGCGCATGTCCCAGCACATTACAATGCGGCACTTGATAGAAACGATTCGGCGCCGTAACCGGACCGATTTGTATCGGCTCAAACAGAATATCGTACTTGGAGTCGCGTCCCATTTAACAACCACACTCGTATTCCAAAGTCCCCGGGAGCGGAAATCTTTTTTTCCAGATCCAGGCTGACAAGATATTAATCAGTGACAACAACAGCGGAATATAATCGAATCCGGCTTCCGAGGTACAAAATGCGACCTAGCCAACCGCGGTCACACTACCCTGCTGTTGCATCCGTGCATTGACTTCGCGCAAGCTTCCGCCTGGCGGTGCTTGCGTCAGTGTAACAACCGGCAACAGCTGACGCAGCCGATTATGAAACGAAGCCACGCCCAGTTCCAGGTCGGACAATAAAAGGCCGTCAAACGCCTGCGATCGCATGCCTTCGGCAGCCCACTTGACCAGTCGAATATCTTCTTCACCGACGCCCATGTTGATTTCGCGATTTAGTGCCCGCGCCCGCTGCATCGCGGGGCGATCGTCGGCTAAGGCATAAGTTGCGCCAACCATCACGCTTTGCTGATTGCCGCCTGGATAAATCTGGTAAATTTCGATCTGGTCCGGAAACAGCGTCAACACGAAACCCGGAAACATACCCCAGTATATCCACAGATTCTTATGCGAGTCAGGCAAATAGCTTTTCCGCAGCAACGCAGCGACATAGTCGCGGTTGCGCTGCATCCGGTGCCTACGCTGATCTATAGCGCCACAGGCGCGATTCAAGCCGCCTTCGAGCTGCTGATCGGTATAGCTCGCGCCCACCAGATCAAACAACTCGGGATGACCCACGGGTATGTGGTAACCCTCGTTATCGATGTCGAGCACGGCCTTCCAGTCGAGATCAAACTGATAGCGGTAAGCTTCGTCGGAAGGCTGCATTTCATCGATCCGATATAGACCGATCTCTGCCGCGGCGGCGGCGAACAGTTCGGTAACCGACGGGCCGTCGCCGCCGAAGCGTACGAAAATCATGCCCTGCCATACCTCGCAATCGATTGCCTTGAGGCTAAATTGGTGGCGCTCGAGTTGCGGAAAGCTGTCGGCCCGGGGAATATTTTTCAGTGAGCCATCAAGGTGGTAAGACCAGCCGTGGAACGGGCAGACGAAGGCCTTACCGCAATGCCCCTTGTCATCGGCAACGATCCGCGATGCGCGGTGGCGGCACAGGTTGTGAAACGCGCGCAGCCGGCCCTGCTCGTCCCGCACCACGAGCGCACGTTCGTTGCCTAGGGCAAAACACTGATAGTCGCCGCAAGCCGGGATATCGGATACATGCGCAACAAACATCCAGTTGCACAGAAACAGCTGTTCGATTTCAAGCTGGGTCAATTCATTGTTGTTATAAGTCCAGGCGGGCAATCCCCCGCGGGATCCGGCCTGGCTGCAAATTTCCTTTGTGGGTACAAATTTCATGACTGGAGCGGGCTAACTCAAGCGGCTGGGGACGAGTGTTTTCTCCGTGTATCGACCGCTTCTGTCTCGGCCGACTCAATCTCTTGCAACGCCAGCAAAATTCCCTGCCGCAGCATGGCGACCATATCGTCGATCTGCGCAGGCGTTATCGTCAGCGGCGGCGACATGACGCACATATTGACCAGCGGCCTGACGATCAGTCCCAGCTGCTGGCAGTGTTTGTCGATCAGTTTACCGATTTCGTAATCTTGCGCGAGATCGTTATCGCCAGGCTCAAGCTCGCACTCGACGCAGGCCATCAATCCCTCGCCGCGCACATCGCGCACGATCGGGATATCGCGCAAGCTCTGCATTTGCTGCTGCAGATAAGGCCCGGTTTCCCGCACCTGTTCAAACAGTTTTTCGCGTTGCATGATTTCCAGGTTCTTGATGCCGGCCGCGGCGGCCACCGGATGACCCGAATAGGTGAAGCCATTCGAAAAAACCGCCGAGTCGCCGCCGTTAGCCTTGATTTCGGCTACCAGCCGATCCGACACCAGGAAGGCGCCCATCGGAATATAACCCGAGGTCAAACCCTTGGCGGTGGTAATAATGTCCGGCACGATCCCGAACACGTCCTCGGAAGCAAAGCAATGGCCGAGGCGTCCGAAGGCGGTTACCACTTCATCCGATAAATACAACATGTCGTTATTACGGCAAACCTCGAGACAACGCCGATGGTAACCCTCGGGCGGCACGATCACGCCGCCGGAAGCGAGGATCGGTTCGGCCACGAACACCGCGCAGTTATCCGCCCCGACCTCGGCAATCCTGGTTTCGAGATTGGCAACGCATTGATCGAGAAACTCAGCATCCGACATCGCCTCGGGTTTCAATAACGGATGCGGCGCGTCGATATGATGGACTAGATGGGACTCGGTCTCGAGGTTGTTCTTGTCGCGCTCTTTGCCCGAGACACTACCACCGAGATAGGTGCTGCCATGGTAACCCCGCCGTTGTGAAATAATCTGATTCTTGCCCGGCTTGCCGCGCAGATTATTATAGAAATGCACGAAACGCAGCGCCGAGTCGACCGCGGTCGAACCGCCGGTGGTAAAGAATACGTGATTCAGATCTCCCGGCGACTGCGCGGCGAGCAGCGCCGCGAATTCGGAGGCGGGACCGGTGGTCATCGACCAGGGAGACACGTAGGTTAGCGCCATGATCTGGTCATAAACCGCCCTGGCCATTTCCTCCCGGCCGTGCCCGATGTTCACGCACCACATCCCGGCAGGCGCATCGAGCAGACGGTTGCCTTCGCTATCGTAGACATAAACACCCTCGCCCTGGTCCAGCAAAGTGCGCCGATGCCCGCCCAGTTTGACGAAATCGTCCCAGGGATGAATGAATAAGTTATCGCTCTGTTTCAATTCTGCCGCCGTACTCATGCTCAGCTCCTTAAATTAGGGAAGCTCTGAATGAATCAGAGTTTCCTTAGTTCGTGCGAAAAGTGCTGAAATTATAATTATTTTTGTTTTTTTATCAAGTATTTTCAATATTATATGTATTTTTATTGACCATTTACTCAAATAACTGTAGGGTTTGGAAATCTCTGGGACAAGGCCGATATTTTGCCGACGACCGTTACCGCAAAGAATTTCGCAAGTCGTAATCGCAGACAGCAAAGCGAGTTCCGCAAGCGCCAGTTGATCGATGCCACTATCGAGTGCATCGACAAGCTCGGGATATCGCAAACCACGCTGGCGAAAATTGCGACCCGAGCCGGGCTCTCTCAAGGTAACCTGGTGTTCCACTTTCAAAGCAAGGAAGCATTGCTCGAACAGACGCTGCACCACCTCAACGACGAATACCAGGCAAACTGGCAACGCGAACTGGCGGCGGCGGATGACGACCCTTATTGCCAGTTACGCGCGATTGTCAAAGCCGCATTCGCGCCTAAAATATGCAACCGCAAAAAAATCAGCGTCTGGTTTGCGTTTTGGGGCGAATCGCGCTCACGCCCGAAATACCGGCAGGTCTGCGGCGCTAACGACCAGGCTTTTTCGGATAAGTTACTGGCCCTGTGTAGCGCTATTGAAACGCAACACCGCGCCCGTTTGAGTGCACAAACCGCGGCGCTCAGCCTGGAGGGCATGATCGATGGCTTGTGGCAAAATTTTCTAATCGGTAATGCAGGGTTCAAACGCGAACGGGCGATTAACGCCGTGTACGAACTACTCGACAGCGTGTATCCCGATTGCTCATCTAATCACTCGGCGTAATTGTGATCACAAAATCCGGTTTTCACGCTAATATCCGATCGAATTGCAGCCATGACGGCTTATTTTCGACCGCACTAACGTTTTCGGCTTGCAATCGCCGTTAAGCTGCGATACAGAATGAAATAATAAAAATAAGTTTGGCATTCAAAACTAGAAAGTATTTCCTGAGGAGGGAACAATGATTAAAGACACTGCCTATAAAACCAGCCTTATCGGTGTAACCGCCGCCGTCCTACTGACGGGCGCGACGCTCGCAGCGGCCGCCGGCAAACTCAACGTCAGCAACTGGGCCGAATACATGGCCGAAGACACGATCGCCAATTTTGCCAAGGAATATGACATCGAGGTCACCTTCACGCCCTACGACTCGGTCGAAGCGATCGATTCAAAGCTACTCGCGGGAAATTCCGGCTACGATGTCGTGTCACATTCCGGTTCGTCGGTTGCGCGCCTGCTTAAGGGCAATATTCTAAAGAAAATCGACAAGAGCAAACTATCCAACTTCAAACATATGAGTGCCGATGTAATGGCCCAACTCGGTACCAATTGGGATCCTGGCCATAACTATATGGTGCCCTATATGTGGGGCACCCACGGCGTAACCTTTAACAAGGAACTGGTGCTGGCAACCTACCCCGATGCTCCAATCGGCGATGTCGACATGATTTTCAATCCGGAACACATGGAGAAATTGGCCAAATGCGGCGTTGCCTTCCTCGACTCACCGGACGATGTTATTTCGCTGGCGCTCGGGTATCTCGGACTGGATCCGAATTCAACCAATAGGGCCGACTACAAGAAAGTCGCCGCCATGCTGAAAAAAATTCGCCCCTATATCAAGACTTTCGATAACTATGCCTACCAGCGGATGCCGGAAAAGGAATTTTGCGTGGCCTTTACCTACGGACCCGATGGCCTGTTGGCGATGTCGCTGGCGGCCGAGGCCAAAACCGGTGTTACGCTCGATTTTTATTTGCCCGCGGTCTCGAATCTCTGGGTCGATGCCTGGGTAATGCCGGCAGATGCGAAGAATGTCGAAAATGCGCACCTGTTCATGAATTATATGATGCGGCCCGAAGTTGCCGCGGCCGATAGCAACTTCACTTGGTACGCCACCGCCAACAAAGACGCGTTCCCGCTGATCGAACCGGAGGTGACCGGCAATCCGGCGGCTTTTCCGACTGCGGCACAGGTATCGACCATGTACACCTTTGAAGTTTTTCCGCCGAAAATCAAACGCTTGCGCACCAGAACCTGGACCAACTTCAAGGCCGGCAACTAGCGAAACCTATTCGGGGTGACAATAGTCACCCCGTTTTTTCATTGACCTATAACGGGGGATATATGGTGAATGCGGCAGAATACGAAGACCGGCCCTGGCTCGACCCCGAGGCCGAGCCCTTCATCAAGGTACAAAGCGTCAGCAAGCAATTCGGCGACTTTACCGCAGTCGATAGCGTCGACCTGGAAATTTATAAGGGCGAGTTGTTTTGCCTGCTGGGCGGATCGGGTTGCGGCAAATCGACCCTGTTGCGCATGCTCGCCGGGTTCGAAACCCCCTCCTCGGGCAGTATTCTGATCGATGGCGTTAATATGAACGACGTGCCGCCCTACGAGCGCCCGGTCAACATGATGTTCCAATCCTATGCGTTATTTCCGCATATGTCGGTCGAGAAGAACGTCGGCTACGGCTTGCGGCGCGACGGCGTCGCGGTATCCGAGATCGAACAACGCGTGCAGGAAATGCTGGCCATGGTCGAACTGAGTCAGTTCGCGAAACGCAAACCCCATCAATTGTCCGGCGGGCAAAAGCAACGCGTTGCGCTGGCGCGTGCGCTGGTCAAACAGCCCAAGGTGTTGCTGCTCGACGAACCCCTGGGCGCTCTCGACAAGCGCCTGCGGGAACAAACCCAGTACGAGTTGATGAATATCCAGGAGCAGCTCGGCGTAACCTTCGTCGTAGTAACCCACGACCAGGAGGAAGCGATGACGCTGTCGACGCGAATTGCGGTCATGGACACCGGGCGCTTCCAGCAAATCGGCACACCCACCGAAATCTACGAATTCCCGAATTCGCGCCTGGTCGCCAACTTCATCGGCAACGCCAACATGTTCGAAGGCCGCGTCGTCGAAAATGGCCAGGATCACGTCATCGTCGAAAGCAGGCACCCCGAATGCAACTTCTACGTCGATCACGGCATGTCTATTGCCGAAGGCAGTAAGGTATGGGTGGCGTTGCGACCCGAAAAGGTCATGATCTCAAAGCAGCAAACGGCCGATGGCAACACCAATACGGTCAAAGGCATGGTGCATGATATCGGATATCTCGGCGGGACTTCGACTTACCGGGTCAAGGTCGGGGACGAACATCTGGTCGAAATAACCTCGCCCAACCAGTTACGCCCGAAAGACGGCAATCCGCCGATCGACTGGGATGAAGAAGTTTACCTGAGCTGGGAGCCATCGAGCTCGGTGGTGCTGGTCAAATGAGTACGCCGGGGGAAACGCTCGCCACCGCCGACGCGGATCCGAAGTCCAGCCTGCTGCAACGACTTACGCGCCTGGCGCAGGATCACTGGCGCACTCTTGTTTTATTCGTTCCATTCGCCTGGCTGCTGATTTTTTTCCTGGCGCCTTTTTTTATCGTCCTAAAGATCAGCATGGCCGAGACCACGGTCGCCAGCCCGCCGTTTACGCCGATGATCCAGTGGGTGGACGAAGGCATCATGCATATCCGGGTCGTAGTCGACAACTTTGCATACTTGTGGGAGGACGATTTATACGTCGATACTTATCTAAATTCGCTCAAAATTTCGGTTACCTCGACTATTCTCTGCCTGTTGCTCGGTTATCCGATTGCTTACGCGATTGCGCGCTCCAGTCATACCACCAAGCATATCCTGTTGATGCTGATCATCCTGCCGTTCTGGACTTCGTTTTTGCTGCGGGTCTACGCCTGGATGGGGCTGCTGGCCGATCAGGGCACAATTAACGACTTGTTGATCGCACTCGGCCTAATCGATGAACCCATTCGCATGCTGTATAACACTTTCGCGGTCTACGTCGGCATTGTATACACCTATGTCCCCTTCATGATTTTGCCGCTGTACGCCAACATGGAAAAACTCGACTGGGAACTGCTCGAAGCCGCCGCCGATCTCGGCGCCAAACCGACGACGACGTTTTTTACCGTGACCCTGCCGATGACCGTACCCGGTATCGTGGCAGGTTCGCTGCTGGTGTTTATTCCCGCCACCGGGGAGTACGTTATCCCCGATCTGCTCGGCGGCGGCAATGTCTTGATGATCGGTCGGGTGCTGTATAACGAATTCAACGCCAATGTCGACTGGCCGGTCGCCTCCGCGGTCGCGATTGCCTTATTGCTGCTGCTGGTGCTGCCGATGATGCTGTACCAGCATATTCAGGCGAAGGAGGCGCAAGGCTCGTGAATAACGGAAAACGATCGATCTTTCTGCTGTCCACGCTGAGTTTCGGCCTTGCGTTCCTATACGTACCGATGATCATGCTCATCATCTACTCGTTCAACAAGTCGAAGATCGTGGCCATCTGGGGCGGCTTTTCAACTAAGTGGTACGCGGTACTGTTCGACAGCCCGGAAGTGTGGGAAGCGGTCGCCCTGAGCTTCAAGATAGCCACCGTCAACGCTTGCTTCGCCACCCTGCTGGGCACGCTCGCCGGCCTCGCCTTGGTACGTTTCGGGCGTTTCAAGGGGCGGACCCTGTTCAGCGGCATGATTTCGGCGCCGCTGGTCATGCCCGAAGTCATAACCGGCCTCTCGCTGCTGCTGTTATTCATTACGCTAAAAGAATTTATCGGCTGGCCCGATGAACGCGGATTCACCACGATCACGATTGCACATATCACCTTTTCGATGGCCTACGTCGCCGTCATTATCCAGTCCCGCCTGGCCGGGATGGTACAGGATCTGGAAGAAGCGGCACAGGACCTCGGCGCCAAGCCGTTACGAGTGTTAATCGATATCACGCTGCCGCTGCTGGCACCGGGCATGGTGGCCGGCTGGCTACTGGCGTTTACCCTGTCGCTGGACGATTTGATCATCGCCAGCTTCGTCACCGGCCCCGAGGCGGTCACGCTCCCCATCCTGATCTACTCGCGTATCAGGCTCGGCTTGCGACCCGATATCAACGCTTTGGCTACTATCATCATCCTGGTGGTGGCGATCGGCGTATTGATTGCCGGTTACATCATGCTGCGCCAACAAAGACAGCGTGAACTCGATTTAAGCATGGTGGCCGAAGAAAAGTAACAGGGTCGCAAAACTAGCCAACCCTGGCAAAATATCGTCAGGCGGCCTGCTGGGTCAGGGGCAATGCAAAACAGAACTTCGCGCCGTCATTTTTACCGTTCGATTCTACCCATACGCTACCGTCGTGTACCTCGATGATGCGCTTTACCAACGCAAGGCCGATCCCGGTACCCTCGTAGGCCTGGTTGAGGCGATTGAAGAGCCCGAAAATCTGTTCCTGAAATTCCGGCTCGATACCGATGCCGTTATCGGTCACGCTGCAGACAACCCGGTTGCCTTCCACCGCCGCACTAATTTCAATTTCGGGCGAGCCTGATTTGCTACTGAATTTGAGCGCGTTTTCCAGCAGGTTCTGCGCCACTTCTGTCATGCGTTGCCGATCGACAAAAATCGGCGGCATTTGCGGCTGAACCCTGAGATCGGCGCCGTGCGCGGTGATCTGAAAATTCATCCTATGGGCCACCGATAAAAATATATCGGTCAGTGAAACGCTTTCAGATTTGTTGACTACCCGCCCCACCCGGGAGAGTTCGAGCAGGTCCTCGAGCAGCTGGCCCATCGTATCGGTCGCGGATACGATAAAATCCATATCTCTTTCGATAAGTTCGGGCTGACCCGACTGCAAGTCCTTTCGCAACAACCCGATATGCCCTTTTACGGTAACCAGAGGGCTTTTCAGGTCATGTGATACGGTGCAGGCAAACTGTTCGAGCTCGGCATTTTTGTCCGAAAGCTGCTCGATCAATTGTTTTGCCTCGTCGGCGGAGACCTGCAAACTGTCCGCCATCTTATCGAAGGTCTGCCCCAGGTCGCTGATTTCGTCCTTGCCGCGAAAGCCGGTGCGCACCGCTTTATCGCCATCGGCAAACCGATGGGCGGCATCGGTGACTACCGACAGGCGCCGGGTCACCAATACGCCGGCCGCCAAACCAACCAGGGCGATTACGAACATTCCGCTAACCGCGATACCGATTCCCAGCTTCCTGGTATCGGCGGTGGCCGCGGTCAACGCGGCATCGGACAGCTCGATTGCCAGGACGCCCAATAACCGGTCTTCGTTTTTAATATCGGTACTGCGCCAGATGCTGCGCGCCTGGGTCGATTCATCGATCGTGACGGCGCCGGAGAAGGCGGAAGGAAAGCGGCCAATCGACTCGGATCGGGTACCGGCGACGACGATGCCACGTTCGTCTACCAGCATGACTTGCTCGATGCGTGAATCCTGCAACAGGTTTTCCAGATAAGGTTGCAGCTCGGCATACTCTCCGGTCAATAACGCGATATGGCTGATGCCACTCATGACTTCGAGAATGGCACGCTCGTTATTGGCAAACTGCTGACGAATGGCGTTTTCGTTGTGGTCGAGAGTAGCCCACAGGACGGCGGTCATCATGATCGCCTCCAGTACGAAAATAATTATTGCAATGCGATATTTAAGCGAAAATCGCAATATCATCTACCTGCTAAATGTCCAGTCCGGGGTGCGGTAAAAGCGCAAACGTTTGCAGCTGTTTTAATTGGCGCCGGCAAAATTCGAATAGGTGGTCCCGATCCATTGCTGGTAGACCTCATCCACGTATCCCTGCGCAAGCAGTTCTGCGAATATGCGATCGAAGTCGCGCTGTAGCTCGGGTTTGGCGGCGTTGAAAGACAAATACAACTTGTCTACGGAAAAAGGCGGCAGAATCGGGTGCGCCTTAATCTTCTGCTGGCGCACGAATACAAAGGTGCTCGCCAGATCGGCAACCACCGTGTCCAACTGCCCTTGCGCCAGGTCTCGAATTATCGTCGGTTCGTCAACACCGTAAACGAGCTCCAGATTTAGCGTTTTTAAATGCGCCAGTAAACGATCGTTATAAACATAACCCTCGACCAGGCCTATTTTGCCGCCGTTTAACTGCTCGTAGCGATTAATATTACTGCTGTTGTTTACCCAGAAAGTGTCGGTGTACATATTGAAGCTGGTCGGTCCCTGCAAAAATTCGTCGCGCTGCGCGGCGTCGAGCACCGCATCGACGGCGCCTTCTTTGACTTTATTCAGGCACTCGTTCCATTCCATTTCAAAAAATACGGCTTCGCGGCCGAGGATTTGCGCAGCCCGTTTTATGATGTTGATCGATATTCCATCCGCTTCACTATCCGTAGTCCTGGTGTAGGGCGGCCAGTCATTAAAACAAAACGTTGTTACCCGATCATTGGATAAAACGCCTATGGGTGAAATCAGAGACGTCAGCGCCAACAGCCACACAACTAGGAGGCGGTAGCGAACCGGATAAAGGAATGACCTCATAAACTGCTTGTTCCTGGATCAGAATATCCGCATCATGCCTGGGAGGTTTTCTGACCCTATTTTTTATTTCATTAGTAACCTCCAGAATATAGCACCGTTTCGGCATTTCGCAGGAACCTCTTTCGGTGGCGAATAAATCGATGCCCTCCGCCGCGAGTTAGACCTGAAACACAATCCACAAACCGGCTCCATAGTTCCCCGCGATCTGGCTGCATCGCATTCAATACAAGCCATTCCCGCGGTCTTGGGGCATCGAGGGCCGACATTTGACATTAATATATTTTGTGATCACAATTGCTCGATCCTTGCAATCCAACCTTGCTCGGGGCGACAGCTCGTCCGTTACGGACCTAGCATAAATGGCAGCCATACGGCATCAAATGAAAGACTGGATCGAACAACATCGGATCACCGAGGTCGAGTGCATTGTCCCCGATCTCGCGGGCGCTGCGCGCGGTAAAATCATGCCGGCCTCCAAGTTCGTCGACGCCACCGCCTTGCGCATGCCGCAGTCGATTTTCATGCAGTCGGTGACGGGGGAGTACCCCGATATCTGGGATGAAATCAACCCGCTTGATGTCGATATGGTGCTGACGCCGGATCCTTACACGATCCGCCTGCTACCCTGGGCGCGCGAACCTTCCGCGCAAGTCATCCACGATTGCTTCGACATGACGGGTAAACCCATCGCATTTTCTCCACGCCAGGTGTTGCGCAGAGTGGTCGAATTTTATCGCGCCGAGGGCTGGAAACCGGTTGTAGCGCCCGAACTCGAGTTTTATCTGCTGCAACCAAACCTCGATCCCAAAAATCCGTTACTGCCCCCTGTCGGCCGCACCGGCCGGACCGAACGCAGCGGGCAAGCCTACAACATCGACTCGGTTAACGATTTCGATCCGATGTTCGACGACATGTACGATTACAGCGAAGCCCAGGGACTGGAAATCGATACCCTGATTCACGAAGAAGGCATGGGTCAGATGGAGATCAACCTGCTGCACGGCGACCCGGTCGAACTCGCCGACCAGGCATTCCTGTTTAAACGCACGGTGCGCGAGTCCGCGCTGCGCCATGATCTTTACGCCACCTTCATGGCCAAACCGATGGAAGCTCAGCCGGGCAGCGCGATGCACATCCATCAAAGCGTCGAAGACCAGGAGACCGGCGAAAACATTTTCTCGACCCCCGAAGGCACGCCTAACCACTTGCTGCTAAGTCATATCGCCGGTTTGCAGCGTTACCTGCCGGAGGCGATGGCGCTGATGACGCCTTATGTCAATTCCTATCGCCGCATCGTCAGGGAAATGTCCGCGCCGATCAACTTCCATTGGGACTACGACAACCGCACCACCGGTTTTCGCGTCCCCGACAATAACCCGAAGGCAATGCGGGTGGAAAACCGTATCGCATCGGCCGATGTCAATCCCTACCTGGCAATCGCAACTTCGCTGGCCTGCGGCTATATCGGCATGAAACAAGGTCTGGAACCTACCCCGGCGCTCGGCGGTAGCGCTTACGACGAACCCATGCAGCTTTCGCGCCACTGGTACGATCCGCTGCAGCGCCTCAAGGATTGCCAGGAATTACGCGACATTCTGGGTGAAACTTTTATCGATGTTTATGTCTCGGTCAAAGAAGTCGAATTCGATAATTTTCTCAATGTAATCAGCCCCTGGGAACGGGAACACTTATTGTTAAAAGTCTGAGGTTAAAACCATGACACAAGCAAGCGCGATGGATTTGGGCAATACCGAAAAATGGCAAAGCCTGGACGGCGCCCATCACCTGCACCCGTTTACCAATCCCAACGACTTATTGCAAAAGCCGGCGCGCATCATCGAGTCGGCGCAAGGCGTTTACCTGACCGATTCCGACGGTAACGAGCTGCTCGATATGATGGCCGGTCTATGGTGTGTCAATATGGGTTACGGGCAATCCGACTTGATCGAGGCCGCCGCGGCGCAAATTCGACGATTACCTTATTACAACGCATTCTTCAAGACTTCGACACCGCCCGCCGCCGAACTGTCGGCGTTATTGGCGGAAGTCACGCCGGCGCACATGAATCATGCGTTCTTCACCAGTTCCGGTTCCGAAGCCAACGATACCGTACTGCGCCTGGTATGGCGCTATTGGGATGTCCTGGGCAAGCCCGGTAAACGCGTCGTGATCAGTCGCAAAAACGCATATCACGGCAGTACCATCGCCGCCTCGAGTCTCGGCGGCATGGAAGACATGCATAAGCAGGGCGGCGTTATTCCGGATATCGTGCATGTCGAGCAACCCAACTGGTTTGCCAGGCGCTGCGAACTCGGCAGCGACCTCGAACGCGACGCATTCGGCCGTCAGGCGGCGCAATCGATCGCCGATAAGATCGAGGAAATCGGCGTCGACCGGGTGGCCGCGTTTATCGCCGAGCCGATCCAGGGCGCCGGCGGCGTTATCGTGCCGCCCGACAGCTACTGGCCGGAAGTGAAAAAGATATGCGAGCACTACGGCATATTGTTGATTGCCGACGAGGTCATCTGCGGTTTCGGTCGTACCGGAGAATGGTTCGGCTCCGACTACTATGACTTGCAGCCTGACTCGATGCCGATCGCGAAGGGTTTATCCTCGGGTTACCTGCCCATCGGCGGCGTCATGGTGGCGGACAAGATCATGGATGTCCTGATTCATCGGGGCGGCGAATTCAATCACGGCTACACCTACTCGGGCCACCCCGTCTGCGCGGCCGTCGCGATTGCCAACGTTAAACTGATGCAGCGCGAAAATATCGTACAAACCGTGCGTGAATCGACCGCGCCTTATCTGCAACGGCGCTTGCGCGAGCTCGGCGAACACCCATTGGTTGGAGAGGTCCGCGGCGTCGGTATGCTCGGCGCGCTGGAGTTGGTCAAGGACAAGAAGCACTATATCAAGTTCGACAAGAAACTCGGCGTTGGCGGGATCTGCCGTGATTTTTGCTTTGACAACAACTTGGTAATGCGCGCGGTTGGCGACTCCATGATTATTTCTCCACCTTTAATCATGCAACGATCCGAAATCGATACTTTCATCGAACGCGCCTGGCAATGCCTCGACCTGACCCAGAAAGCCATCGCCTGAATTCGGCGGTATGGCATTCAAACCAGTCCAGGATCGTAGCGACACCGACGATTACCCCGAATCTTATTATCAGGCCACCCGCAACCGCGCACTGCAACTGGACGCGCTGGCCGACTCGACCCGTGCCGATGTCTGCATCATCGGCGGCGGTTATACCGGCCTGTCATCCGCGCTGCATCTCGCCGAGCGTGGTTACGACGTGGTGTTGCTCGAGGCCCGCAAACCCGGATGGGGCGCTTCCGGGCGCAATGGCGGGCAGGTTTGCAGCGGCCAGCGCAAGGATCAAATCGAACTGACCGAGATGGTCGGCGCCGACACGGCGCGACAGTTTTGGGAACTCGCCGAGGCCGCTAAAGCCTGCGTCAAACAATTGATCGCCGCGCACCGAATCGATTGCGATTTAAAACCAGGCATCGCGCATCCGAATCATAAACCCGGTTATGCACGGGAGACCGAAGCTTACGTCGAGTTTCTGCGGCGCGAATACGATTACCGGAAAATTGAATATCTCGAACGCGACGCCATGGCCGAACTGGTAGGCAGTGCCGGCTACCACGGCGGCAGCCTCGATCTGGGCGCCGGACATCTGCACCCCCTCAATTATGCGCTCGGGCTCAGCGCTGCCGCCTCGGCCGCCGGCGCTCGGATTTACCGCGATACGCCTGTCAGCAGCTACCTCGAAGGTAACCCATGCCGCGTGCAAACCGACCGGGGCGTGGTCGAGGCGGAGCATATCGTGCTCGCCTGCAACGGCTATCTCGGCAAACTCGAAACCAGAGTCGCCGGCAAGATCATGCCGATTAACAACTTCATCATCGCCACCGAACCGCTGAGCGAATCGCTGCTTAACGAAATCAATCCGCGCGACGTCGCGGTCGCCGACTCGCGTTTCGTGGTTAACTATTATCGCCTGTCGGCGGATAAGCGTCTGCTTTTCGGCGGCGGTGAAAACTACCGCCGAAATTTCCCCAACGACATAGCCGGTTTCGTGCGCCAACCGATGCTGCGGGTTTATCCGCAGCTGGCAAATACCCGCATCGACTTCGCCTGGGGCGGCACGCTTGCGGTAACGCTGAACCGCATGCCGCATTTCGGTCGTGTCGGCAACCGGGTCTATTACGCACAGGGTTACTCGGGTCAGGGCGTGGCGATGGCTTCGTTGGCAGGCAAACTGATTGCCGACGCGCTGGCGGGGGAAGCGGAAAGCTTCGATCTGTTCGGCAAGATTCCGACCAGAAGCTTCCCGGGCGGCGCGTTACTGCGCTGGCCGGGTCTGGTACTTGGCATGAGTTACTACGCGTTACGCGATCGACTCTATTAAGAAAGCTCTGCATAAGCCAGCCCTCCTGGGTCCATACATAAGTCACATCCGCTGCGTAGACCTGATCAGGCTGGGGCACATCAAATTGCCGCTGAAGCAGATTGTAACCGCACTGGCGAGTGGAAATAGCACCTCAAATGAAATTCGTATGGTGCTGAAAGATGCAGATGGAAACGTATACAGCATTGCGCCTTTCAAACAATCACTCGGTGAAGGTGTTATTACGTTATCCAATGGTAAAACGGTAGCGCGAATTGCACCGGGTGCGACCTTTAGTTCTGCCTGGACTGAATTACCGATACCTGATAACTCTCCCGATGCAGTTATAGCGATACTAGAGATTGATAACCTCCACTATCATCTCGGGCAAGACCTTGTTGCCCATAGCCATCGGACTGATACTCATCCCAGGTTTATTGGTTACTTTATTGGTATCCACTCGACTCACTCGTTCGGTCGGAGCACTGAATCAAGCAGCGAAAGCTTATACGTCGGGTGACCTCGAATTTCGTACCGAGCTGCTTTTCGAACGTGAGTTTGCCGATCTGGGGCACACGCTCAACCAAATGGCGGAGGAATTGTTGTTACGGCGCCAGGCTGCGGAGAATTCACAGGTATCGCTGGAATCGCAGGTTCGTGCTCGCACGCTCGAGCTCGAATCATTAAACAAGCAGTTGGAAAGCCATGATCGGACTCGGCGCCAATTACTGGCCGATATCAGCCACGAGTTGCGTACGCCGTTAACGGTAATTCAGGGTGAATCGGAAATGGCGTTACGGGGCGGAGCAAAATCGACAGAGGAATACCGGGACGCATTGACGCGGGTGCGCGAACAAACCCTGCATACTGCAAGACTGGTCGACGATGTACTGTTTGTCGCTCGCGCTGAAGAAGGCAAGGCGCGAATCGATAAGCAACCCGTCGTACTCGCGGAAGTTTTGTCCTCCGTTTGCCGTGATTTTCAGACGGTAGCTGCCGGTAAGGATATCGAAATCAACGATTCCTATACCGATAAAAATGCGGTTGTAGTCGTTGATAAAGGCAGGTTGAGGCAGGTGTTCTCCGTTCTCCTCGACAATGCAATCCGCTATTCGCACGTTGGGGATAGTATACAGGTCGACATGTCATTGTCTGCCGACGACGAAAAAGTCGAAATCACTGTCACGGATCAAGGTATCGGATTATCCGAGAAGGAAGCTCAGCAGGCATTTTATCGCTTCTATCGCGGCGACAATGCCGAACGCTATGCCGAGGGGACCGGTCTTGGTCTTCCCGTTGCCAAGGCGATAGTCGACGCCCACAATGGGGAAATTTTCTTAAGCGGTGACTCTGGCAAAGGCGCACGAGCTACCGTGCGGATTCCTGTTGCGAATTGAGCGAGCTATCAAATGAGAATAATGTTAGTCGAAGACGACGACCGCATCGCGGACTTCCTGGTGCGGGCACTCAAATCCGAGGGCCACGCTTGTATTCGAACGGGAGACGGTCGAGAGGGCCTGGAACTGGGTAGAAATTCTGATTTCGATCTTATCTTGCTTGATCTCATGTTGCCGAGTATCTCCGGCCTGGATATCTGCCAGGAATTGCGCATGCGCAAGATATTCACACCGATTATCATGCTGACCGCACTGGATGGTGTCGATGATGTGATCAGCGGCCTGAATATGGGTGCCGACGACTACGTAACCAAACCTTTTGTTATCGACGAACTGCTGGCTCGAATCGAGGCAGTCACGCGTCGCGGCCAGTTACGACATGAGAATAGATCAAGGCTGGTAGTCGGCGAAATCGTAATGGACTGCGAAGCAATGAAGGTCACCTTCGAAGGCAAACCGGTTGCCCTCACAGCCAAGGAGCTAGCAGTTCTGGAACTCCTCATGGCCCATCCCAACCGGCTATTCAGCCGCGAGCGCATTCTCAGCAACGTTTGGGGTATGGACCTCGATCCTCTCACTAACGTCGTCGACGTTTATATTGGTAAATTGCGGCGTAAACTCAAACACAATGACGATTCGTCCTATATCGAAACCGTTCGCGGTATGGGTTATCGAATTTCCGACCAGCGAAGTTAGTATAGATCGCACCCCATCCACCGGGTTGGCATCCACAGGTTCGATAAGGCGAGCCAGTTTTTGATTAACGATTGTCTCCCGGGTCCAAGCTCGCGTAACTGGACATTCCCGGAATGCCCTTATAACCTCGGTGCCGGATCTCGATCAAATCGGATTATTTAAGTGGGCGAAAATCGATTACTGGACAGCGTGTTTCTGCTGGCCTTGCTGGTAGGGTTTTATCCGGCACTTTTCTTTATTTCCAACAACTGGTTCTTTGTCGGCTTCCTGCAAAGCTTTCTGCTGGTGGTCACGCTGTCGCTAGCGACCTTTATCGTGGTATCGATCGTCTTGACATGGTCCAATAGATTGATACCACCCAGTTAAGAGATAATGAAACTTAACTGAGGTAACGATAGATGACAACGAGAAAGAAATATACGAAAGAATTC
>JGI24672J20091_10000016_pt1 | contig 53914 bp, 42 predicted proteins | sample OlaalgELextract2_FD_20091 | JGI IMG/M metagenome (IMG submission 20091) | reverse complement strand
CCCCATCATAATCGGTTACCTCAGTGCTCGAGTGGTTTATGAACACCTAGCAACTAAAACCATGCGATTCAATGGCTATTTGGGCAACAGCCCGTTGACATTTGACACCCTGTTTAGCCAAGAATTGCGCAATGCGGTTTCACAGCCGGTCCAGTCCTATTTTGCGTACCTTGTGTTGCTGGATCTTACCATTGAGTTATCCCAATCCAACAGGATAGAGACTTGGCGCGGCTTGGGTCTACATCCCTATCATGCGACGTACATTTTTCGTATGCTTGGCCGGCGCTGCATCAGCGAACGATATTTAGGCAGCAATTTATACGATGAACATGAGGTTGTCGGACCTGGCTCCCCCCAACAGCTATTGGAGGGATCGGAGATGGTTCGACCATTATACGAAGAGATTCAATCCAACCTTTTACCTACCATTGATCTGAAACAACGCTATCACATTTCCAGCGAACAAGCGTTGAACGAAGCCCTGGTTAACCTGAATGTCGATCACATCGGCGGAATCATCGAAGGCAGCGACGCTGAGGGCACGCTGGTTCGGGATCATTTTTTCACCTCCCCTGAGACTCCGACTGGATTGACCCGGGAGCAACTGAAAAATTATGTCTTTGCCGATCAACCGTCTCCTTTAGCTGCTCTTGATTCATATGATGCAAACAACGAAACTCAACCCGTCTCGCTGGTTCATTTGCCGGATCTTGTTCATTTCCCACGGGAGTCTCCTTTGGTTATAGAAGAAGACTTTGAAAAGTGTTTTGATTTTGAGCCATGTATCTCAGCGGCGCCGTCGGAGGAGGAATTGGGGTTTGTTACGCATTATTCCGAACTGGAAAATACCAGCGGCGTGTTGGATAAACTCGTAGAATTAAAGGATTGGTGTGAACGGAAGGGTGACCGCATCGGCATCGCCAACTTGCTGCCGCAGTTAACTTCCGCTCAAATCGTAGAGTGGTGCCAAAGGCTGAATTCTTCACGATTGGCATTGTATACGCCCTACCTGAATGTGCCCGCCGTTCAAGACGGCCAGCGGTTTGACATCGTTCCTGCCGGCGCCGCCGTATGCGGCATCATTGCCTTCCGAGAGAGAGTGAGCGGGGTTTATTCGGCACCGGCAAATGAAATCATAGCAGACGTTTTCTCTCTTTATGAATCTCAACTGCTGCCGGAGCCAAGTTTCTTGTTCGAAAATAGAATAAACGGCATCCGGGAGACTGAAGTGGGCGTTGCCGTACTGGGGTCTCGTACCTTGAGTTCTGATGAGGAATGGACTCACATTTCCGTGCGTCGGTTAATCGATTATCTGAAGCGGCAGCTGGTGCTTGATACCCAATGGGCCGTTTTTGAACCCAATAATCGTGTCCTCTGGAACGCCATGGTTGACACCGTTGAGGCCAGATTAAGACCTCTGTACGATGTTGGCGCCTTTTCAGGCAATGCGCCCGACCAAGCCTACTTTATTCGTTGCGATGCAAAGATCAACACACAATACACTATCGATAGCGGGCAAGTAATAATTCTAGTCGGTGTTGCTCCGGCGGTACCGACCGAATTTATCGTGTTTCAAATTGTGCATCAAATCGAGAGGGCTGCCACACTGACGACCAATGTCTGATCGGCTGTTAACAACGTTCAATTTTGAAGTGCAGATCTCTGCGACAGGCCAGGAATCGTTAAAAGAATTAACCGGCGCCAGAGGAGCGTTTTCCGAAGTGTCAGGACTCGAGATCAACGTAAAAAGCCGCGAAATCCGCGAGGGTGGATTCAATACCGGGACACGTCAACTGTTAGACAATACGACCCATCCGGCAATCATACTGCGTCGCGGAATGACTATTAATACAGCATTCTGGCGATGGATACAGCGCTGTACACATGGGCCGTATCCCCTGCCGTACATAAATGGACGCATTTTCATCTATCCCCCGTCCGTTCAACGGGACGACGATACAGCAGGGCAATGGCGTTTTGAAAATGGAATTGTCACCAAGGTTAGCGCTGCGAATTTGGACGCGGTATCTGTCAGCGCCGTGCCCATCGAAGAATTGCATATCGCCCATGAGGGACTGACCAGGATATTGGGATGACGCAAACCAGGGAGCAGGAAACGCAGAAATTTGCCAAAGCGGTGTTAATTCCGCTGCCGGATACAATCCCCGTAGACCAACGTAATCAGCTGGATAAGGATAAAATTGAGAATAAAATAGAGCTTGATTTCAATCCGGACACATTGACACTGACGGTTCAAAACGGTCAGGAAAAAGATCGAGGCCGTCGTGGGAAGCAACAAACCCAATTTGTCGGAACGACCACGGCGACACTGTCATTTCAGGCTGTTTTTGACAATACCCGGCCGAAGATAGCGACCCGCGGTCAATCACCCCAATTCCTGGATGTCAGGGTCAAAACGTCCCAAATCGCCAACCTCCTGGCAGACCGCCCCAGGGGTCAAGGCAGCAAACCATCACCGCAACGGGTTCGATTTTGCTGGGGTACGATCATCTTCGACGGTTTAATCAAATCCTATTCCGAAACTCTGGATTATTTTTCTTCCGATGGCATTCCGTTGCGATCAAAAGTATCGATAAGCATAACTGAGCAGACATTTAGATATCAGGTGAATGCAGATACGATGGCATCCCAGGCCCAGCCCCCCGGTACGGGCCCAGGCACTGTCGATTCCTTAACTGGTGGAACGCCGCCCGGACCCGGCAGTGGCCTCACTGCAGAGATCGGTTTAAATGCCGACCTTTCCGCAAGTGCCGATGCCGGCGTTCGCTTATCCGATCAACAAGCAATCGACGTGTTTGGCGGAGCCGCCATCAATGCGGCGTTTACGGGGGATGCAGATCTGGGCCTGATTGGACAAATTGTCAACGAAGTCTTACCATAACGTGTTGATCACCGGCCGAATGTCTCATGGGCTCCTCGTGGATTAAAACCAGGCACCACTGCGTCTGAGCTTGCGGCCTTGGTTAACCAGGTGCGTGCCGCAGGGTTTTCCGACAATTCAATGGCCGGGTTCGATAACAGCTTCAGTGCTTCCACGTCGGCTCCGGCACAAACCATTGCCAAGGACGGCTCAGCTCCGTTGCCATCCACGTCCAGGGCGATCCTTGCATCCGAAACCAGGGAAGCGGGGAAAAAACCGCTACCGGTCCGTGGCTCACCACCACGGGTAGAAAAGCGCTTTGGATTGCCGGCCACGGTCATATACCGGGAAAAAATTAGACCCAGCGCTATTCAGTCGGATGAAAGACGACCGGCATGGGAGGTTTTGCCTGATGCAGAGTCGAATGGAAAATCCACAGCCAAACCGGCTTGCTGCAGAAAAGGAGTCAAAAAATGGTGACGATCCAAACTGTTCAGAGCGATGTGATCGTCGAAGACGGTCCGCGAGTAGATGACGCCGACAAACCGTTTGAAGTCCGTCTGGAGGAGTTGCGTGATTTGGTTCGCGAAATATTACAGGAAGAAATTGAACGATTGGTCCGCACGGAGATCCATTACTAATGGTCGCCAACGTTAAATCCCGAAAACTGGTCTATGTTGCGCGCCCGGAATTTGTCATAGACGGTCAGTTGAATACACGACTGGGCACCGATTTATATCGATTGGAAGCCAATGAAGACGAAGAGGGTATGGCGCGCCTGGAGGCTGTTTTTCTGAATTGGGGAAGAGCCACTGAATCCGCTTCTCCGGATTATCTATATTTCGATGGGCAGATTCTGGATTTCGGAAAAGGCATGGAGATTTATGCCGGAGACGAAGATAACCGCGATAAAATTTTCTCCGGTATCATCACCGGTATCAAAGGGGTATTTTCTGAGCTCAGGCCCCCTGAGCTGATCATATATGCCGAAGACCAGCTGCAATGGCTTCGGATGCGCAACCGTTCACGTTATTATGAGGATAAAACCGAGAACGACATGGCCGCCGATATTAGTCGCGACTACAGTTTTAATGCGGACACCGATGCAGAAGCTCCCACCCATGACGAGTTTCTACAGGTTAATCAAAGCGATTTGGGGTTCCTTCGCGAACGCGCTCGTAACATCGATACACGCCTGGAATTAAAAGGCAATCAGTTACTGTTCCTGAATCGCCGGAACAGTTCCGAACCACCGGTTAAATTGTCCCGGGACACTGAATTGTTGCGGTTTCAGGTCTGCGCGGATCTTACCCATCAGCGGACGCAGGTACGGGTTCACGGTTATTCGATAGAGAATAAAGACGGCATTCATGAATCGGCCGGCGCAGATGTTCTATCCGACGAACAAACGGGTCCCGGGCGGACCGGGCCACAGATATTATCGACTATCAGATCCGAAATAGTTGAAGACCTGCATCTGGAAACGCCCGCCACGGCCGATGAGGCGCGCATCACGGCGCGTTCCTTCATGCGTCAGCGTGCTCGGCGATTTGTCCGAGCTCATGGTATGACCAGCGGGACGCCGGGTCTTCATGTCGGTTCCCGGGTAGATATCGTCGATATCGGTCCCTGGTTCTCCGGGGTGTATCACATTGTCAGCGTACGACATACATTTGATCAACGCGACGGTTTGAGGACACTTTTTTACGGGGAGCGGATAGATTTGGGGGGACGGTAGTGAACGTAACAGAGATAGGACAAGGAATCCGACACAGGCAGCGCTACAGTCTCGCTGGGGTATATCCGGCGCTGGTGGTTGATGTCAGCGATCCGGAAGATCAGGGGCGAGTAAGGGTGGAGCTGCCATGGATTGCCGAAGAAGATATCGGTCAGGCACAAGCCTGGGCGCGGTGTGCAACCTTCATGGCGGGTGCGGATCGCGGATCCTGGTTTATTCCCGAGATTGGAGATGAGGTACTCATCGCATTTATCGCAGGCAACCCGCGATGGCCTGTCGTGGTGGGTGCATTGTGGAACGGAGTGGACAATCCTCCGGAAACTATGGATCCAGGGGGTGAAAACAACATCCGAAGCATTACATCCCGATCCGGACATCGCGTGACGTTGGATGACACGGCGGGTGCGGAACTGGTTAAAATCGAAACCCAGGGCGGGCATGTACTAAATCTGGACGATGGTAACGGCGGTGTCATCACGGTACATCACAGCGGCGGTGCGGAAATCAAAATTGATGCCAGCGGAACCATCTCCATTACGGCCATAAACCAGGTAAACATCGATGCACCGGCGGGGCTCAACGTAACGGCATCCATGGTGGATGTCCAGGCCCCCATGAGCACCTTCTCAGGGGTCGTAAAGGCCGAAACTGTTATTACCAATGCGGTGGTGTCTTCATCCTACACACCGGGAGCTGGAAACGTATGGTAGTCGCCAAGGCTCGGCCTCGGATCGGTATCCCTCTGCAGAAGATCAAGCCCTTTGAGAAGATCTGGAGTGTGTTGCCGTGGTTTTTACGAACACCTGATCAGCCACCTGCGCAGAGTTCCCCACACATCTTGACATTTACCGAGGATCGGTTCATGCCGGCCTTTTTCCGAGCGATTGAAACCATCGATTCGGGGGATTCGCTGGATGGCTTTGAAAAACTGATTCCGTTTCGGGACTACTCCGAACCTCCGGCAAACATGGTGGACGCCTTAAATGTGCCTCTGTATCCGAGCAGTATGCAACGAGAGCCTCCGCTGTTCATAGAGATGCCGGTATCCGCCGATTATGACCAGGAGGAAGATGGAGTGCCGACAGATGACCCTCCATGGTTGCGAAAACTGTATCTTCCCTTGCATCAGCACTTTCATCTGATCACCACCGAGCTTGTCTGCAGGCGGTTTGGGTTTCCCAAAGTGGGTAAACAGCGCATTATCGAATCCGGTATCGTGGTGCGCCGACTGGTGGCGGATCGACATCAAGAGCGCTGGGAGGACTGGATTGCGGGGCCCGAAGGTCACGGCACCTGGCTGGAGATTGCCGATAAGCACATGCAACCGCTTCATGTTGAAAATGCTCCGCCCATTGATCCCGGATCGATGCCTCGAGCCCTGTTCGGGAGCATGATACGGCAAGAGCTGTTGGCCTATCGTCTGGGGCTGGAGACATTGGATCAGCTACCGCAAACCCTGACGACCCATCGCATGAGTCTGATTCCTTCCAGTGTCGGGCAGGCCTGCAAGCATACGGCCTTCTTCGGGTATCTGCCGCTGCAGTCGAAGGATCAGGTGTTACCCGAAATTCCGGACAGCCCTGATACGCTGGGGTGCGTTGGAGAACGACTCAAGCAGCGGGCCCGCCGTGTCCTGGGAGAATTATTTTTTTCCGAACCACAATTCGAGGAATCATTGCCGGCACCCTTGCCGCCGCATATTACCGATCATATCAACAAACTTGATGCGGCTTTGTGGGAGGGATCGGACCATCCAGAACAGAGTTTCAAAGGTCTCCGGACATTGTTTCACAACACCATTCTGCCGAATAAACCGGAAAGCCTGACCAGAAAAACCTTGGTTGACAGAATCGGCGCCATCAATTCTTCTTTTACCCTGCCCATCCGTCCCTTTGACTGGCGCGAGCGCATTGAACGGGCGGCCTTCCTCGGTTTTTTCTCAATGACAACTCTGATGTGGAACCACATCCGGACCAATCATGAAAGCAGTGCATTACAGGAAAGTTGGTGGAATAATGCGGTGGATGCAGGCATCATTAACGCCGTCAGAAGTCAATTAACGAACGAGTGGACCCGGCAAGCGATACTCGAACATCAGCAAGACTTCAAAGACCTTATCAAACTTACCGTTTATCTGGTTCTCGAAGAATTGCGTGATTATCAATCCACAAGCAGATCCTGGGACCACTTAAACTTGTCGGAAAAACCGTCCGTCGATCAGCTGCAACAACTCGTCATCATCGCCCTCATCCGGATCAGAGCCTATCGGAAGCACCTGCTCGGTACGATCTACGATGCATTTCAGCCGGTATATGCGTCGCCCAGAAGAAGCGATTTGGAACAGCCTTTCGAAGAGGTAGATCCGGCTTCGGTTGCCGTAAAGGACCACTGTGATGAATACCCGCCATCTCCGACCCATACGGATACGATCAGCGAGTTTCCGTCATTCACTGTCAGCAGCCACAGCAGCGAAATCACCGCCTGGATCGAAGCCGAAAAAGAACGGGTGCTGGGGCGAAAGCAATGGGAGTGGCCCTCTTTAGATCTGGTTAACGAAGATGGGAGCTTGAACGATTCCTTAGGCAAGTATGCCAAGATTCACCTGGATCATACCGGTCTCGAAGCCTATCTCAGCCGTTTTGAGCAAGCCACAGCCCAAGCCGAAGGAGCCATCACCGATCAGATTAACTTCATCAGCAAGATCGTATTACAACACATTGGGGATTTTTTGCCCGCATGTCTCCGCAAATGGGGTGTCGATATAAATGAACAGACCGCCCGTGGATTGCTGGTCATGCCTGGATTTCCGGTGCAGCCGGATGTTTTGGAACGTATCATCAACGGTATAGTGACCTTCTATGGAAAAATCGCGGATGAGCAAGATCCTGAAGAACAAAAAGCCAGAGCCATTGCAGAAAATGCCCAGCGATTGAGAAGACCAAAATTCGACTCGGACAGCTTGTACGCCGTTTGGGTCTATTATCGGATCGCCGGCCGAAATGACTGCGAGCAGGAGCAAGTCCTGTGGAGCGGACCAAGCGATGTCTTCTCAATCGCGGAGCCAACGGATGTGCTGGGGGCACGCCCCGTATCCTTTCAACTGCCGGATCTGGTGAAACTGATTCGCGATATCCCTCGGATCGCTCGAGCAAAAGCACTTCCTTATGCAGCGGTACATATACCTAAAAATTCCAATGTCCGCGCAACGGGTTTGGAAAATATCTCCAGGACCTGGGGCATGTCGCTGGCATGCACCTACGGAATCCCCGTATTTACCATATGTGCCTGGGTTGCCTTCCAAATCATTTTCAACATTTTGTTATACTTTGGGTTCGGCTGGTTTCTATTGCTGAAGTTTTGCTTCCCGGGCTCATCCAGGAATTGAAAATGGCCAACGGAGTTATCTACGGCAAGGGTATCCGTTTTCCACTAATTCTGTCCCGTCGCTTTGATTGGGTGTCCGGCGACGATGCAGTGGCGCAAGCCATCCGATCGATACTGTTAACTGATCCAGGCGAGCGTATCAATCCTGAATACGGTGCCGGCCTCCGGCGGTTTCTATTCGCTCAAAACAATTTAAGCACGCGGGCGTTGGTCCGGCAAACCGTGAGCGATGCCTTACAGCGAGATGAGCATCGCATTGAATTGATCGATGTGGATGTGACCGCAGATGAGTCCATCGACACCTTGATGCGGATCAGCATCGTTTACCGATTATTGGACAGTCCTACGCCACAGAATCTGGTTTTCCCATTTTACCTGGATAAAGGGATTTTATAGCCGTGACAGTAATAAATCCGCCAATGCTGGATGACCGCACCTACGAGTACTTGCGGCGCGAGCTCATTCGCCGCATTCCGGTTCACAGCAATGACTGGACCGACCACAACGCATCTGACCCGGGCATTGCCTTGCTGGAAGTCTTCGCATGGTTGTCGGAAAACTTGTTAACCAAAATGAATCAGGTGCCGGACAAGGCCCTGCTTGAATTTCTACAACTGCTGAATATATCGCCGCAACCAGCCGCCATCGCCCGAACCATGGTCAAATTCTCACTGCCGGCGAAAAACGATGTCCCGGTGTTATTGCCCTACGGCAATAATGCATCTCCAGTGGTGATATCGGCCCCAGGAGGAATCGATTTTCAAACCCAGGCAGAGCTCGATGTCTTGCCGATTGAATGCCAGGGGTACATCAAGCAACAGATCGATCTGTCCTCCGTGGACACGGTGGGTGAAGAAGAGGTGCAGCAACTTCTTCAGGCGCATTTCAACCAAACGGAACCCGTACCCTACACAGCTTACGAGACGTTTGCCTTACTCCCGGTATCCCAGGGGCTTCTTCCCGAATCGACCTCGATCACCCATAGTATCGATCACACACTCTGGCTGGCGTTGCTGGCACCGGAACCACTGCTTAGCGCAATCGGCGATTCGGAATTTCACCTGCAGAAGCTGCGCCGCACGCTATCGGGGAAAGTCGTATCACTGGGCATTCGGATCGATGATGCACTGTGCGGCCCGCAGGACCATTATCTCTGTCCGGATAACGATATGCTCGAAGCCGAGGCCAGTGTCATATGGGAAGTCGCTACCGGGGGATTTACCGGCAACGACAAACACGTCAGTGAGGCACGGTACCTCCGGCTAAATATCATCGACGATGACGACACCAGGGGACTAACCCGATCGGGCACCGTGCGCTTATATTTGCCCGATCTGGTAAACAATCAACCCAGAATCGGGACTTGGACCGCGGATCAATTTGATCCACCGGCAGAAGAGCTGCTGGGAACTGGACAGTTACCGCCTCGCATTGATGACCCAAAACTTCAAAAGCGGGTATTGACCTGGATTCGATGCCATCGCGAGAAAGAGGCGCTTCCACAGCCAGCGATTCATTTTATCGACGTCAACATGGTAGCTGCTGCCCATGAGGTCACTGCCCCCCAGGAATTCATCAGTTACGGTAACGGCCTTACCGATCAAGTCGTACGGCTGACCCAAACACACGTCATTGTCGAATCTCTTATCATCCAAGTCCGCGTTGGAGACCGTTGGGAAAATTGGCAACGCGTGGACGATCTGGCTGAATCCCGAGCGAACGATCCGCATTATGAACTGGATGCCACTACCGGAGAGGTGCGTTTCGGCGACGGCATCCACGGGCGCATCCCACAGCCCGGAGAAACCATTCGCTGCCTGACCTACAAGTACGGTGGGGGCGCCCGCGGCAATGTGGCGGCAGACACCCTGAATCGCTACCGGGGAAAAGGGGTGACAAGTCGACTGAAGGTGACCAACCCGATTCCCGCAGAAGGTGGCCGGGATGCCGAAACCCAGGAGCAGGCGCGATTGCGGATGCCAAAAGTGCTGCGACACCGGGAGCGTGCGGTCGCTCGGGATGATTTTAGAGACCTGGCACTGGAAACCCCGGGCGCTCATGTGGGTCGTGTGGAAATCTTGCCGAGGCATAAGCCCCACGAGCGTGTGGACGGTGTGCCGGGTGTTGTGACCGTGATCGTTCTACCGGCTTACGATCCACTTCATCCCGACCAGCCCGTACCGGATCGTATGATGTTGCGCAGGGTGTGTGAGCATTTGGAATCCAGACGTCTAATTACCACGGAACTATACGTCACGCCCCCGGAATATGTTTCCATCTGGATATCGGTGGCTATCGAGGCAAAACCGGATTTCGGTTTTGAGACCGTAAGGAGTTGGGTCAACCTGGCTGTTCGTCAAGTGTTTGCGCCTTTACCCCCCTATGGACCGGATGGTCAGGGATGGCCGTTCGGCCGGCAAATCCGGGAACCGGACATCGAAGCCGCCATCCTGGGAGTGGAAGGTGTCCGCCTGGTAACGGATGTAAAACTGGAAGGCACTGAGATAGCGGCAAACGGCAAACGAACGCGCGTTGCCCACTGTGTGCAGTTGAATATATGGCAGTTGCCTGTTGTCTATCATGTTCAGATTGTTAGCGGCAATGCCGCCGAACCCATCCAACGCATCGATGATCCGGATGAACCTGCTGGTGGACAGCCGGACCCGGGAGTCCCACAAGGGCCGGATGGGCCAGGGCCGGCGGTCCACGTTCCAGTGGATCGGGAGGAGTGCTGATGCGCTTGCCACGGTTTCATCATTTGACCGGTGTAAAGGCCTGGATGCATTGCGACCACCAGAATACGCAACTGGACGAAACCCAGGCGGCGGCCAAACTGAGTTACAACATCCCAACGGCGGACCGGACAGATTTCGATCCGACCGTTTTTCAAGATTGGCATGACGCGGTCGGAGGGGCTGTCTTTCACTATTTTTCACCGGACAGCTGTCAAACCGGAACACCACTGGTCTTGAACCGCAAAGATGGCCAGCTCTACATTTTAGATGAACACCACCGGTGGGTATCCCTGCAAGAAACCTATAAGCGTGTCCTCGATGAAACGGTTGAGTTTGTTTTCTCCAAACAGCCGCCAGAAAATTTCCACGCCTTTAAATTCGATACGCCCCGGTCATTGAGCCGGGCTTATTGCGGCGATTACTGGCTGTTGGAAGCGGGAAACCGCCAACTGATCAGGTTGTCTTCTGCGGACTTTTCAATCACTCAGATCGTGACATGGCCGGCGGGGGCCAATCTGATGGATATTGGGGCCACCAGCTGGGGACTGGTAGCCATCGACACAGATAAAAATACCATCTGGCGCCTTCCCAAAGGGGGAACGTGGACATCCGTGGATTTGGCGGTGCAGGCAACCGATCCGCCTGTCGGCTTGGATGAGTTTCGGCCGGTCTCTGTCAGCGGCGGGCCCGTTGCCCATGCGCTGGTGTTGTTACGGCCAAGATCCGTCTTGGACAAGGGTTTCTGGATCGCCGTCATCTGTAAAGACACCATCGAATTCATACAACTCGCCGGAATGCACAATCCATGGCCACTTTTTCTGATCGCTGAGGATCTCTTTCTTGTCGGCGAGATTGGCCATCGCCCGGATGATAAGAAAAAGATGATATTCAAAAAATATAAGCTCGACGTTAACTCACGGAAGGCCATCCTCTTAGACTACTGGGCCGTGTGGAATTACGATGGGCGTGGATTGTTGCTGGACCCTCAAGACAACGCCCTTGCCACAACCTCGACGGGTGTGCGTCCTCTGTATCTTCACCGAAATAAATATGCAACGGACGGCCGAGTGGAAACGTTTGCCCTCGACTCCACCATTTTTGGTTGCCAATGGCATCGCATCTTTATCGATGTATGTCTTCCCAACGGCACGTCTATCGAGGTTCATGCACGCACCTCTGACGAATTGCCGCCCGAGTCCATGCGGCGGAAACCCCAGCCTTATGCCAATAACGCTTCGCAATCCTGGAAAGATTATCCTTTGGGGTCGATTACCGTGGATGATGATGAGCAATGGGTGCCCCTGGGACGCCTTGATGAACGATCACCCCATGCCGATATCATTTTTTCTCCCATATTCAACGCACTGCCCAGCGACGATCCCTTTTTACGCAAAGCAGAAACAGCGCCCGATTTTAACACTCTGGAAGGTCTGGTTAAAAATTCCGTGGGGCGTTACCTGTGGCTGCGCATCAAACTCCGCGGCACGCAAAAAAAATCTCCCATAGTTTACGCGTTACGGGCAACTTATCAACGGCCGTCTTTGCTGGACCATCTGCCGGCATATTGGCGGGCCGATCCCGATACCACGATCATTATCGAGCAAGCATTGGCCCTGTTTGAAGGAAATCTTACCGAAATCGATCAGCGTCTGGAAGACATACGCCATCTATTCAACGCAAAAACCTGCCCGCCGGATGCATTGGAGTGGTTGGCATCTTTTATTGCGATGACGCTGGATCCCCGGCTGAGCGAATCCGTCAAACGGCGATTACTCCTCGAAATGACCCAGTTGTACCGGCAGCGGGGAACCTTGCCCGGCCTGGAGCGCCTTCTCTCCATCCTTTCCGAAGCGAAAATCGCCATTTTAGAAGGCTTTCGCCTGCGTGGTCACAGGTCCGCCTTTATTGGGGCGACAGGAGAAACGAGCAGCTTCATCGGGGGCGGCGCCATTAACCATGATTTGCGTCTCGGTGGATATGAGCGTGGACCGGGCGATGAAACCCGCTGGGAACCTTGGGAAATTGAGTTGATGCAAACTTATGAGAGCAATAAACAGTGGTGGGATTTGCAGAAACGACTGTTTGACGAAACATCTGTAGAAACCGATGCGCCTTGTCCCGGGCGGAAGCCGCGGCCACCTGTTAACACCGATCCTTATATCTCTTTCCATCGGCGTTATGCCCATCGCTTCAGTGTATTGGTGTTTCGTACTCGAGAAGAGCAAATCGCCGACATTTTGGAGCAGGCCACAGAGAATAACAAGCCGGCCCACACACTGCATCGGTTGTGCTGGCTCGATGCCGGCTTCCGTCTGGGGTCCAACGCGTACTTGGGCATCGGCACGCAAATCACGGAAGGGGATGCTTTTCGGCCGCCTGTCCTAAACCAAGCCACCCTGGCCGGTCAAAACCTTCTGGGGTGATTTAAGGGAAAGGTGAAGATTAAGGCACATGAATTACCGAGACGACATATCATGCGAATGTGGCCATCTTGATCACGCAGTTACTGCCGGTTCACCATGGAGCCATGTCCGGTTTCACTACGGCCAACTGCTTGGGGTGGAGGATTTTAACCAGGAACAGATGGCTTTTATCCACGGAAAACAGATCCGCAACGCCCTGTTACATGGATCCGGCACAGTTTGGGGGTTGAAGGTCAAAGATCATGAGGATCTGTCTGAAGTTCTGGCGGTTGAGCCGGGTTTGGCACTTGATGCCCTTGGGCGGGAAATATACCTTCCCGAAGAGTTTTGCCTGGATGTAAGTGGTATCCACAAATCCGACTTATGGGGGAAGCTGGAAACCGTATCACTCCGGCCGTTTATCAAGAGAGCATTTGTGGTGGTTCGGTTTTCACAGTGTCTGAACCAGCGTGTACCCGCCATCCGCCCCCCCTGCAGTCCGGAGGACCAGACCGCTGAATACGCCCGGGTAAATGATTCCTTTCACATCAGCCTTGATATTACCGCTCCGCCGGATCCCCAGCGCTTTCAGAAACAGTGGATGTCCCAGTCTGATCCAAGCCATCAGCCTGGGTGGAGCACCCCGAGGGATCGGCTGGTTGATGTTATCATTAACAATTCACCTGCAGCAATCAGCGATTTCTGGCAAACACTCAACGACGCCCCGCTGTTGCTTGCCGAAGTCCAGTTCGAGCTTCGGCAAAATGGGACAATCGCGATAACCGGTCTGAACAACCGGGTGCGGCCACTATTGCCGTCCGTCCAATTAGCGGCGGAGCAGTTCATGGGCCAACGATTGCTGGGTAAAGACGAGCGACAGCCTCTGAAGGTAATCGCCGTTAACGTGACCGCAGCTCGGCCGAGCCCAAAAAAGATGGCCATTCACATCGATTCCAATTTGCAGTTCGCACCGGAAACCGTCACGACGAGCTCGGTAAAGTTGAATGTGTTGGCAGCAAACAACCCTTGGCTGCCCGTAAACTTCGACGGAAATCCTATTTTCGATAACCAACGCGTTACCATTAACTTGGATTGGAACGGGGCCTGGCCGGATGGAATCATTTACCAACTCTTCCTGAATGGAAGAGGGACCCAGCCGATTGTTTCGAAAACAGGCTCCCCATTGATGGGGTGGTGGGATGAACCGGTGAATATGCTGGGTCGCGGTCGCAACGTCAGCATCGTGCGGCAATGGAACCCAGACCAGCTATGAGGTAAGGCATATGAGTGACATTACATGGGATCACATCAAAGGATTGGTTAACTTGATCGACGGGGCCGATGGTCCGTTGGATACAGCCAAGCTGTCCATGCTGAAGGGAGCCGTAAACGCGATCCAAGCGGAGGCGGCCGGCAGCCAAACCACTGTCAAGGCCAGTGACATTGACCAATGGCGAGCCGCCTTGGCTCAATTTGTTCAGCCCGCACCTCACGTGAAACCTGGTGTGCCGGCCGATCTTCAATGCAAGAGTGCCATATCAGAAGATCAAATCAAGGTGCTGAACGATGCGGTAAATATGTTCAACGTGCTCGTAAAAGCAGCAGAGGCGCCGCCCAGTTTCAGTTATCGCGATACGGAACCGCTTCAGGCAACCTTGCTCGACCAGATCTACTACTGGTCCAGACAATCGGAATTTCCGGAGGGAGACCGCGGGGATGTGTCGGGTGTCAACGGCCTGTTCCGGGTCAACTGGTTTAACGGCCGATTTCTAACCGCAGAGGCTTTGCGACGCCAGGATACCTACCGGGACATCCGAAACCGGTTGCCGGCCCAAATCCATCCGGCCGGTATTGCATGGGGGATGGGGCTCCGGCTTGAGAGGGCACCTTTGCCGGTCCTCCAAATGCCCATGACTGTACCCGTTGGTACCATCAAACCAATTGCGGAGGTAAAAGGCATTCGCAGCGACCAGCAGACCGACACGGTGACCCTGGAAGCTGGACTGGCATTTGATGCAGCGGGCCGTCCCATCGTGGTCGGCAAACCCTTTAGTTTCCCGTTTCGATCCCTTCTGGATAATTATCGCCAACGGCCACAGGAGGTCGCGTTACAGCAAAGGGCGTTTCTGCCGTGCGTCTGCATCCAGAAAATAGATGACATCCCCCCCGGCGATGGTCCAGGGATTACAGAAGGTCCTTACTTGATCGTTATTAAACCAGAAGAGCATCCGGAAGGCGAAGCCAAGGTTTACGGTGAACTGTGCGAGGACCGGGGTAGGGTTTCTTGCCTGGCGGACGGATGGCGCGGCGGTTTCGGTTTGTCCCTGGTCAAATTTCCGGCCCCCTTGGGTGAGGACCCTCCCAATGACCCTTGGATGCTGCGCGGGCTGTTGGCCGCGTACTATTTTGATGTCTTCGAGCACGATCTGCGCCGACGCTGGGACCCCCCGTTTCTACAGGATGACGGGTTTTGCCGGGGCCTTGGCCCCCACGATCATAGAGCGTTTCCCGTTCCGCTGGCGATGGTCTATCTTAAACAGGATGGCTCCATATTTTTCTTCGATCCCTGGATTCCTCGGCGCGCCACGGCTGCGACTGCCGCTCAGACGTGCCACATGCAAACCTTCGGCGCGCCAAAGCCCGCTGCAGCATATGCCCGTGTGCACCAGTTCCAGTGCCAGCTTCGCGAGCATCTGACGCGCTTTCCGTTGGTGGGACTTTCTGAGAAATCAGAGTACGTTCCTGTGCTGGTGATGCAGAAAGAAAAAGAAAGACTTCGGTTTCGTCTGGCTGATTATCCCAATCCTAACCTCATTGAGGTGGGCATACAGGTTGAAATCTATTTTCGGGGTGAAAAAACAGCAGATGCCCAGGTGATTTCTATCACGGATGGTATAGCAGCAACAGATTACTTTGCAGAAACCGTAAACAATGAAGACTATTTGGTCCGCATCACCGCCACCGGGCAGGAACTTAGTTTCCGCAATCTCTACTCTCGGGGTTTCCGGCATATCCCGCCGGTCGGCTTTTTGCCGGTGGAACCAAGATTGCAACACGGGATCGGAGAGATTCAGGAACTATTTCAGTCAAAAATTCCTGTCGATGATCTGCCACCCTACATCAAAGCTCGCCTGTTCTGTTTTGTGAAACACCAGGCGCTGTCCTATTTTTACGGTACAAACGTGTATGCTTATGCGGTTGCGGCCCTGCACGACGATGACATTTTCGAAGATATACAGAATGCATTCTACAAAGACCCCATCACTATTGAACAGGGAAGATCCGCCAGACGATTTGATTTTTGTAACTTGCTGTTTCCGGGAAAGGGCAAAGCGCCCCCCATTCAATCCTTGCTGGAGGGCATTTTCAGGCAATTCGCATCGTATAAATCCCTTGCCGTCGTTGCAACGCAACCCACCATCGTCCTGGCATGGGTGCTTGCCGCCGCAACTCGCCAGTTAAATTTGGACCTATTCATTAACCGCCGGATCGAATTGGTCAAAGTCATCATTCCCCTCCAGGGCGTCCATCGCCGCCATCCCTTGAGTGAGAATTCCGAATTGAACGATCAACTGGTGAAAGAGTGGCTGCAAGGTATCGACGATGCTGTGCTGCGTCAAAAACTCCTTGATTTGCTGCGGGACCCAGGAAGCGGTCTCGGCTCGATGCCAAGACATTTTGCTGTGTATGTGAAGCAGCGAGTGGTGTTGTTGGATGCGCTTTACCTGTTGATCGAGTTGCTCCTGAGTCTACCGCAGCAGGATCCTGCAGTCGGATCGATGATCGGGGGAAACTATAAGGCCTACAAATATCAATCTGTCAATTCCATCAGTGAGGTGTTCAGTGCCCAAGGTGAGGAAAAACGTGCTGTCGTTCAGGCCTTGATGGCGGATGAGAGCGGCCAGGATCTCATCGCGGAAAGCATCATTTCGGCATCGGCCGAGCTGCGCATTTTGGACCGGTGGGAAGACTTCTGGAAGTTGGTGGAGACCACCGAAACCAAGCTGGAAGAAACGATCGTGGATAGTAATGAACGACGACTCGAATCCATGAAAAGTGCGGTGGAAGATTTTTCGGTCGAGCATGAAGAGTACTCGTTGTTGAAACCGATCGTGGCCATGGCACCAGGTTCATTGGCCGCCGAATCAATATTGCGTCGAGCAACACGGAAGGCAAGTTTGAATCCTGCTCTGGATAATCGCGGGCGCGTCAGAGCGGAAGGCATAGGGAAGGCCTTGATTCACCCGGAAGGCTTGAGGCGATTGGACACGGAATCCCGCTTTCTATGGTCGATAGCCCGGGCAGCCATGGTTAAAAGAAAGCTCAGCGATATCGTCGAAACGGAGGACAAAACCCCATTGGATTCTCTGCTGAGATTATCCGAGGAAGAAGCTTCTCAACGGATCGGCAAAAAGAACTATGCCATCATGAAACGCTACATGCCCGCCCTGACCCAGAAGCTCCTGTCAAACATCCGGTATTTCAGTGCCAACCCACCCGATGAGCAGATGGTGAACCATTATCATCAATTGCTGGAGATCGCTGAAAATGATGAAGGGACAGCCTTGGCCAAACTGCAGGAAAAGCTCAGCGGCAATGAAGCGGCCAAAGCGTATCTCGACCGTTTCAACGACATTAAACAGCTTGTCGGCGAAGAGGGGAAAGCTACCCTTGCCAGAGCGGTCTTCCGCAGGGGCAGAGTGCGAGAATGACACAGCCTGGGTTGACCATACAACGCCTGGATAATGTTTGCCGTGTGGCTGAAGCCGTATCCGATTTACCCCTGGTACGTCAACAAGACGATTTTCTTCGATATGACTTGCCGGCACACCTCGAAGAAGCGATGCCGGAGATGCACCAGAGGTTGGGCATTTCAACGGATGACGTTATCATCGTCCGCAAACTGAACGTTCGTCTGCGCCTGCGAATACGCGACCTAAAAAAATCCGACTTGACTTCGGCCTGGGCGGAGGCACTGATCAGAGCTCTAGCTTTCGAGCTGGAAGCCATGGGTACCAAGCGGGCACAGGAAAACATTGCATGGTTCCCCGATCTCCAGACAGCTGAGACGTCTTTCCTGATCTATTTTGCCTCAAAGGGGGTGGCGCCTTGGTGGAGCCCCGCGCTGTCCCCCGAAAAAGGGCCGATATCTCCAATTCAGGTTGCTCTGGGATGGCTGCAAAAATGGCCTTGGAAATTTGCGAACCTGATGTTGGCGGTTGCCGACAGCAGCGATGCGGCAGATCTGACCCTTTTCACGGTACAAGACATTGAGCAATTATGGGATATCTATAATTCCGTTCGTTTCGAGCGTCTAAACCATGTAAAGCCGGGGATGGGCAAAAAATGGGTGCCCCTTGCCTACACAGAGCACTCGGATTTTTCGGGAGTTCGAGTGAGCACCCCACCCAAGTGGATGGCATCATTGGGAGCAACAAATAACAAGCAAGTCTGTTTTTTCTATTATCTATATCTGACCCAAATGAATCCAAATTTATACTTGAACGCTATCGATGACGTCCAATCCTTTTGGCCTTCAGCGCCGCCTCTTCCGAATGCTCCGAACGAGCGTGATCAACAGATGCCCGTTGCTGAAAAAAAGCTCCCATCTGTGGACCATGAGCGAAAGAGCATGATCAGGCAATCTCAACACGATTCAGCTTCGATTACCGCCAACCCTACCAACATGCAACACCAGAGGGTCCAGGATTTTGATGCAACACGGAAACAAGGGCAACGATTGAAAGAGAGTCCGGCGTCCACTGCTCAAATCTCAACTGATGGTAGTACCACGGAGATGTCATTATCCGCGGAACCTCTTCTAAAAACAGGATGCGGGGGGCTGCTTTTTTTGCTGAACGCGCTGACCAGGGTTTTATCCAAAGATCAAATGCATCATGTCGTCATCAATCAGCGATTGCTCCAGTTGGGAGGAGATATTTTCCGGAAATTGTTTTCAAGATTAAATGACGATGCGTCACAAAACGCATATCAACGGGAATTGCCGCTGCTCAGAATTTTTTCCGGCATGGATGAAGTGCCTGAGGTATTGTCTGACTATTGGGCTCGCTCTCATCCGGACGGCCTGCTGCAAAAGCTGATAGATTGTTTACCGGAAGACATTGCTCCTTGCCCTAATGGTTTTGAAATTATCTATGGCGATAGTTATCAAGCAATTGGCGATGATCCAGGCATCGCACGGCTGGCGAAGCTGGTTCTTCGTCTTGGTGATCTTCAATTATCCAATACCCACGCCGATCTGTACTTTCCACAACGAACTATTGACCTGGCGATACGCAGAGCTGGGTTGGATATCAATCCCGGCTGGATTCCTTTTCTCGGTCGGATAATCAAATTTTATTATGTTTGACGGAACAAGCTGGTTCGATAGAAAGAAACCGTTGGAATCCCATTCCGATTTGCTTTCTCAATGGATCGTATATCTTGCTGGAAAGCTCGCATTGCATTTTCCGCAGAATTCATTTCTGGCAAGTATTATCCGAAAGTTTTATCCAGAAGATCTCGGAAGTGAATCCTTTTCCCACGCAGTCGCTGAAGGCGCGGATTTGTTGCAGCAACAGTTGGAAAACCAATCGAACACCCATGATCGCTTGGTGCAGGTCGTCCGCGTTTTTAATTTGAGCCTATTCGACATTGATCTGCTGGTCTTGGCATTCTGGCCGCATCATGATGAACGCTTTGGCACCTTGTTTCCCCAGAAGGACATCAGGATCAGAGATGCAATACCTGTATTGTTTTCCGAAACCATGGATCGTTCCATCATTCGCAGTCATGTCGCCGCAAGCAATTTATGGCATAGCGGTTTATTCACAGCGGATGGACCAGTAACCAACCTGTTTGATCTCCCTTTATCCATAAATCCCATCCTCGTCGACTTTTTAGACGGCCTCCGTCCGTCCTTGGGGAAAAGTGCGAAATGGCTCGGACGAGACTATCGGGAAGATGAATCCGAGCATCGGAGCCGATTTTTTCCGAGCCTGCAGAGGTCTCTGAGAGAATTGGAAACTGATTTCCTTCAAGGCGGTCACACCTTCATAAATTTGTACGGCGAGCACCACGGTCATATTCTTTTTTTGATCGATCTGCTCGCAGAACAGCTCAATCATGAAACAGGTCCAATAATGCTCACATGCCCCAGCAATGGTAGAGGAATGAGGGATGCCGATCTTGTGGCACGACTCTACCGGGCACTGGTTGCTGTAGATGTATGGGCTGATGATCACTTCGCCTGTTTCGATGGTGATCACTTAATGCAGCCGTTACTAATAGTCAGCAAATCTCGCATCGATGGCAACGGATCGATCGGGAATAGAATATCGGGGATTCCTGTTCCTCCACCGAAAATGGGCGAACAAAAGCGAGTATTTAATTATTACTTCCGCAAGATAAATCTGAGACATACCGTTATAAATACACTCTCTAATCATCTTTATTTGAGTGTTTCGCAGATTAAAACCGCTGCCGAGCTTTACCCTAAAATTCAGGGCGAAAATGGAAACAACTCGGATAGCGGATCGGATCACGGACAGTTGCGCACGGTAGCCAGAGCACTGGATCATGTCTCCCCATTTCCGGAGACAGACCTTGCTATGGCTCGACGGCCGGATACAAGTTGGGACAGATTCGTTGCAAATGAAACGACGATTGATAATTTGCGGGACATAATGCGACGGGTTAAACACCGGCTGACCGTGCAGGAACAATGGGGGATGCAGGATAGCGCGCGCCGCGGGGACGGCGTCGTCGCCTTGTTTTATGGTACATCGGGAACCGGTAAGACGTTGGCAGTAGATATCTTGGCAACGGAACTGTGCCTGCCGGTATTGCACGTTGACCTGTCCAAAGTGGTATCCAAATACATCGGGGATACTGAAAAAAATCTGGAAGACCTGTTCAAACAGGCTGAAAGATTCAGGGCCCTTCTCTTTTTCGATGAAGCAGATGCACTTTTCGGACAACGCACGGGTATTAAGGACGCGCACGATCGATACGCCAATATAGAAACGAACTTTATGCTGCAGCGTCTTGAATATTTCGACGGTATTGCCGTGTTGGCCACCAATTTACTTCAGAATATCGACCAGGCGTTTTTACGCCGGGTGCAGCTCTACGTTCATTTTCCGAATCCTTTGCCGGGGGAGCAGATCAGCCTTTGGCAGGTGCATCTCCCGAGTGACAAAGTAGATCCCCATATTGATTTTAGCAGCATCGTCGGCAGGTTTGATCTAACCGGCGGCGAAATCCGGAATGCAAGTCTAACGGCAGCCTATCACGCGGCGGAGCAGGACGAAATGATTTGTGAACGTCATCTTATCGACGCCATTAAAAAAGAATTCTATAAAAAAGGGCAACCCATACCGTAGCAGGAAAAGGAGGTTTCGCATGTCCATACAAACATTGTTGCAAGATTATGATGAGGCCATCAAAAACGAAAATGCCAAGAAAGAAGAAATTTCCGAATTGCAGGAAGACGTGCAAAGTCATCTGGAGGCCGTGAGGCAGGCTATCTTTGATGCCGATAAAGTCATCAACGACCTCCAGGTGGCCAAACAGCGTCTTGAGACAGAAGCCCAGAACCTGGATCAGAGGGACAATACCGCACAGCAATTTGCAGACAGCTATTTTGACGCTATCAATGACGTGCGTGCTGCACTATCGACTGGCGGTGAGTTAGAAGGCAAACTAGACACCGCCAAGGATGATCTTCAGGCCGCGCTGGCCATAGCCGATGCTGATATTGATGGATGGTTAACCGCCATGCTCGCTGAGGTTACCCAATATGACAATGACACACAACAAGTAGTTGATGACGCATCGACCAACCTGAATGATTCAAAACAGGAGTATGAAGTGGCCTTGACGGCATTCCAGGCCCAAAGCGATCAGCTCAGAAAAATCGAGAAAAACCTGGTCAACCTGGTACAAAAGGCCAAGAATCAAATGAGAGATGCTCAGGGAGATGTGCAGTTCGTATCAAATTCCATTTCGGAAAATAAGGCATATGAGGGTGTCGTTTTCTATTTCGATCTGAAAGAGCGCATGGATAGGTTGACGAGCGGCGTCAATTTATCCAGTCCTGATTTCGATGCAGACAACCCCGATAAAACCGCCTTGACCAGCGCACTAAAAACAGCGTGGACGGTAGCTAAAACTCAATACAGCGACGCCTTGGAAACCTTGTACAACAAACACGCGATCATGGTGCAGCGGCACGGTGAACTGGCCCAGGCAAAAATCGAAAAACATCGGCGCATTAGCAATCGATTGGAAGATGCTGCTCGTCTGGTGGAAATTAAGCACGATGAACTGAAAAACCCTTAAAAACCGCCTAACCCTTTTTTATGCCCGGCCTGGCCACCAAAATAAAACCGAAATCAAAGCAACGCGAGCCGACCATCCAGAGAGCAGGCATACGGGTCAGCAAGCCGGGGGATCGGCTCGAGCAGGAGGCAGAACAGGTAGCCAGGCAGGTAACCTCTAACGAGGGCCCTGCAGACATATCCAGCGTCCATTCTCCCTCCGAAGAAATCCAACTCCAGTGTGCTGGCTGCCGGACAGTCAGCCGTGTGTGTGAAGCATGCGAGGCATCCGACAAAACGCTTGGGAGCGCCGAACCTGACTCAGAGCCGATAGCCATCTCCCGAATGAGTGATGCAGATGTGGATGCTCAAACCCAGGCAAGTGACTCGACGCCCCAAGTGACTCCCCAATTAGCCAATCGGATTCGAAACATGGAAGGCAAAGGTGAGCCCCTGACGCCTGAATTGCGCTCCTATTTCGAGCCTCGATTTGGGGCCGACTTCAGCAACGTGCGAATTCATACTGATTCTGAAGCCGAACAGACGAATGAGGAACTCGATGCCATTGCTTTTACCATGGGACGAAATATCTCTTTTTCTCAGGGCCGCTATTCAACGGATACCCACGAAGGCAAACAGTTGCTTGCCCACGAGCTGGTACACGTATCCCAGCAGAAAACACTCGGATCACATCCTCCCATCCTCCAGCGCAAACCAGATCCATCAACGTCGTCATTTAAAATCAAATCGAAAACTCCTGTTCAGGCAGGTAGCCACAGCGAGTTGCTAACAATGCTACAGCTCCCGGAGGGTACCGTTCCTCCCGGCGCCTTCGACGACCCCGAGGTGCTGGCCTACCTTGTGTCGCGTATCCAAGGAGCAAGCGGATCGCTTATCATCCCGGCAACGGGCATCAGTGAAGATTTTCTCGAACAGCTCCCCGAAGGTCAAGTCGTCGAAATGGACTTCGATGTCCTGAAATCCGAACCCGACTTGGCCGCGGACTTGAGGAGCGCCGTCCGAGGCGCAAGCCGAGGAGCCGGCGCAAGGCTAATGCGACAGGGTTTTAATCCCAATGTAAAAAACGCTATCGGCTTGGTTGCATATCCGCAGTCCCGGACAATGAGCGCTTTGACTGGCGCTATGCGCGGCAAAGGTCCTGCCGGCGCGTTGCGACCAGCTCCAGTGCTGCCAACCACCAGTATTGTATTGGGTCACACGGCGGTCTATGCAAAGGTGGACGGAAAGATTGTCTCAGTCCGCAGCTATGCAACCAAAAGCACCTTCGAGGCGTTGCTCCACTTCAAGGGGATCTCGAGTGGAACTAAAGGTGTTCAGGCCGCGATTATCGATCACCTCAAACCCCTCCCGAAGGGTGGTGGCATGTTTGATGTGGCTGGCGCCCGGTCTATGGAGTACCCGGTCTCGGCTCAGATCGCCAAGGAGTTCTCGAAAAGCCTACCGGAGGGCGGTCCTCTCCCCTCGAAATATACGGCTGCCCCGGATGTAGCGGCCTCCAAGCCCGGAAACGTCCGCTTGTGCCATGGAGTCAACTGCGTTCACTGGGCGGTGGATCAACTCGAGGAATTCATAGAAGCAAAAGTGGCGAGTTCTGCCCAACCCAATGTGTCGCTCAGAGACATTGGAGGCAAAGACGCTGCACGTCAAGGTAAGGTCATGGGCTTCATGACAGATGCCGACGGGAAATCAGTTCGCATGCCGGGCGAATCGACTCCCACTAGACCCGTGTTCGGAAGACCGGGTCGCGGCATGAGGCTCTTGCGCTGGGGAGGGCGTGTTTTCCTGGTCTATGACATAGGTGTGGGGGTCTACAATGTGTGGACCGCGCCTCCTGAGCAGAAGATTCCCGTAGCTCTTCGAGAGGGCTCGCGAATCGGCGGAGGTGTCATCGGTGCTGAGCTGGGCGTCGCCGGATGCATCGCATTTGGCATCGCCACCGAAGGCCTCGGTCTCTTGGTCTGCGGCTTGGTTGGAGCTGTCGGTGGTGCAAAGGCTGGTGAGGCCGTAGGTCAAGTGATGGGCAACCTGGTGATGGCGCCTCTTATCGCGGCAGACACCATGGCATTCATGCTCCAGGTCATGGGTGAGACCGCAATCACTGCCGGCAAGCTGGTGCGAGCGCCTTTCGAATGGCTAGCCCGTGCCGTCATTTCGATGCACGCCTCACTTAATCCAAATAACTGGGATGTTCGATATCTACCAGAAGCGGTCCGTATCGACCTCCTGAACGTCGGCTATGACATTTGGGACTCTTTGTACAACCTGAATATGGACGACTTCCTCGAACGCATTGGCGAAACCCTGGAAACCTATCCAATCTCCGGCAAAAAGCTCGCCAGGCTTGTGGAAGGGCTCAACGCAAGCACCGACGAGAACTTCACCGTTGAACAAATTATCAAAATGAAACCCTATGAATTTATTGAGTTCTGGAAGACCAGGAAACTCCACTTCATCCTCAGACCGGACTACATTGCCGGACTTGAAGAAAGAGATACCAGCAGATTCGGAATTTTCCGTGTCCATCGGCTGGTCGCACAGCGCGCTGCGATAAATCCCGAGAATTGGGAGGTCTCGAAGCTACCTGCCATAGAGGGTGAAGGGTATGCCCCTTTTCTACTGGGAGATGAGCTTATATCACTTGGCCGGATCTGGTGGTCTCACCTCGGCAACCTCCCCGAGGAGGACTTTCGAAATCAGGTGGACCTTCCTCTTTCGAACTACCGGATCCCGAGTGACTTACTCGGCAGACTCGCCTATGGTATCCAGTCTGTGGCTCGCGTGCGCTATTCTGGCACCCTCTTTGAAGCATTTACCCTTGAGCCGAATGAGTTCTTGAAAATGACGGCCGACATGACCCCGAACGACTTTGTCCGCTTCGTCCTCGATCATGGAGTGGACTTAGAATATGTTCGCGACCCATATGATATCGGCTTGGCCGCTACCCAATGGGTGAGTCAAGGATATCAGCCATGGTAACATCGGGAGCAAAAGGCTGAATTTCAACCCTACAGTCAGAATTCTCCTCAACCATATTCATTTCCAATTCGGCCTTGGTGGGTACTATCGCATCCAATCTATTCTAAACCGCTTGTCATAAACTTGTTCCGAAATAAGGATGGCGGCATTAGGGAATGTAACAAAAAAACGTCCGTCAATCGGAACGTTTTTTTGACATCCCCCCAATTTTCAACCTTCGGATTTGGAAGAGATGGATATCGGTTTCGCCTCAACTTTTCATCTGGCAGGTGTAGAGACCATAATTCACTTCGATGATAGCGCTCTAGCAACCGGATAGAATAAGCCGCTCGTCTGGCAGAAATTAAGCACGATTAACTGAAAAACCCTTAAAAACCCGCCGAACCCATCGTCATGCCCAGCCTGGCCACAAAAATAAAACCGAAATCAAAGCAACGCGAACCGACCATCCAGAGAGCAGGCCTACGGGTCAGCAAGTCGGGTGATCGGCTCGAGCAGGAGGCTGAGCAGGTCGCCAGGCAGGTAACCTCTAACGAAGGCCCTGCCGACATCTCCCGCGTTCATTCTCCATCCGATGAAATGCAGGCCCAGTGTGCCGGCTGCCAAACGGTCAGCCGCGTGTGCGAAGCATGCGAGGCATCCGACAAGACGCTTGGGAGTGCCGAACCTGACTCAGAGCCGCTATCCATTTCCCGCATGAGTGATGCTGATGTGGATGCTCAAACCCAGGCAAGTGAATCAACGCCCCAAGTGACTCCCCAATTAGCCAATCGGATACGCAACATGGAAGGCAAAGGTGATCCCCTGACGCCTGAATTGCGCTCCTATTTCGAGCCTCGATTTGGGGCTGACTTCAGCAACGTGCGAATTCATACAGATTCTGAATCCGAACAGGCGAATAAGGAACTCGATGCCATTGCCTTTACTATGGGACAGAATATTTCTTTTTCTCAGGGTCGCTACAATCCACGAAGTATCCAAGGCAAACAGCTTATTGCTCATGAGCTCACCCATACGATCCAACAATCTGAAGCCGTTGGTATTGATCGAAGCCTAAAGAAAAATCCGTTGGATCGTCCTCGCGAAAGTAAGGCAGACAGCATCTCGATTGAGACTGACATCGCCAAAAGGGCATCCCCAATCAATGTCGGCAAAGTTTCACCGTTGACCGTTTCTCGTCAGCCTGAGCCCAAAGCAATTGACTCCTCAGTGGCCAGCGACTTCGAGAGGATCAATGATATTCTCTCCCAAGCCAGACAGAAGTTTCCGAGGTTCGCACAGAGTCTTAAGATGGTGACATTTAGATCGATCCTAATGCCCGACCGGGCAATAATAAAGATCGATGGTGATCCAAAAACCCATGTGTTTCCAATTAAGCCTGTCGCAATGACACAAGGTTTTTTTGCTTTTAAGTGGGACAGCAATGGCAACGTAATCGGATTAATTAATCTTGAGACCGGAAAGGCCGAAAATCGTCCAAAGGCAGGAGCTCTTGCAGGTAGATTAGAGCTTTTAGCGCTTAGACAAAATCGTATCGGCGCCGTCTGGGTAAAGCAGACAATTGAAAAGAAGGAGCCGAAACCAACCTCAGCGAGTGCTCTTGAGTTGCCACTCATTACTTTTGAAGTAGATGACGGAACAGCGAAGTGGTTTTTGGAACAAAATCCTCCTCGTCCAATGAGCATCTCCGGTTTAACTGGGGGAGTATTTTATCCTGATCACAAAGGCGAAGGTGGCAAACGCGGTTTCTACGGTCGCCCTCTGAATTTCACCTACCACACCAATAATGGTTATGACTCGCTTGTCAGTCGAAAATTAGTTGAGCGAGACTTCTGGTACCTTGTTCCGATAAAAGAGATCTCCGATTATCTGCGCTTCTACCCGATCATTTATGCCGGTACTTCTGCTCGTGGTGCAGCTATTCTTGCTCAAATTATGGTAGATATCGGAATGAGCTTTGTTCCCGTTATTGGACCACTCTGGGCTCTATTCCAAGTATCTCAACAAGCCTACCACGCCTATAAGAACTGGGATCGGATGAGCGGCTGGGAAAAAGGGCTAATATCAGTCACCGTCCTTTTGCACGCAATACCTATCGTACGAACAGGAGCTAAAATTGCACGAGGCACTGCTGCGTTCAACAAGGGAGTTAAAAGCTTAGTGGCGAGCGGTGTAAGTAGAGCTGACGCGCACCGGCTCATGCTAATGGCCGGTGTTTTCCAGAGCAACAAGGCGGCCCTGAGTATCGTCGACAATCTTGGTGATGCGCTGCGGCATGGCAGGCGACTCACAGCTGCCGAGTTAAAAATGGTAGAAAACGTCTTTCATCTCATGTTGCAAAAGCTTCCAGCAGCTGAGCGAGCCGTTATCTCCGCTTCCTTTGCTACGAGAAATCTGGAGACAGCTCGCCAATTCCTGCACGGTGTCGAGCTCACACCAAAGCAGCTAATGGGGCTCAAGCGCCTTGCACCGGAAGTACTCATTTCCTTGAGGCGGGCAGCACGCACTGAACCAATCCTCGTTCAGAGATTGGCTGTTTGGGCCTCGCGTTCTGATGAAATCGCGATAGGAATGAACAAGCTTCAAAACATCACGAAGATGGAGCATCTCACCAAGGTCCTAACCGAGGCAGGCGAGGATGTCTTAATTCAGATAGGCCGAGGAACAATCGCCATAGGGGACGATCTTGCAGCGTTCGTACGCCGAGCACGTTCTGCAAGCAAGGCCTATACAAGGCTTATGCAAGGTAAAACAACTGGTAAAACAAAGATTCCGGGTCTTAACTCCCTCCTTTCAGGATCAAGAGCTACGAAGCTCTCGTCAGCCCTTTCGGAGATTGAAAAAAGATTCTCCAAAACATTTCTTACTACCAAACAACTACGCGGTCTATCAAATCTTGATGAGACCACGTTGAAAGCTCTTGCATCAGCTTCAGATAGTCAACTGCGTGCTATTGGATCCATGGCTGAGAAATCCATCTTTACGGCCAAAGCGATTAACCACATGGCATCGAAGCTGAAAACCTCTCAGCTGCCGGAAATCGTTTACAATATAGGAAGTGGCTTATTAGAGACAATGGGCCGAATGGGCCTCCATCTTAGTGACGACCTCGTTCGGGCAGCTACGAGAAAGCTGACACCTTTCCAAAAGAGAAAGGTAATTCTCGAAGGCGCAAAAACAAAAGCGGGCCATATAAAAGGTCTCTTAGATAATATCGCGGCTGGAACTCGATCTAAAAAAGGTTTGGAACTTGTGCTAAAGAGACTCGATTACTCCGCCCACCAAGCCGGTATCTTCGCAAAGTGGGCACTTCTTAACCCGAAACTTCTCGAAGGTGCCACCACAATCCTACGGCATCGCCCTAAAGATGCTCAACAAATCATTGCTAAAATTTACCAGGCTTTCCCGGGAAACGGCGCTGGAATTATGAAATCTCTGGCACAAGCAGAGAATATGTATGGCAAAAATATTAATTTCGGTCGCCTCATTGGCGAACTTGGTGCTGGTGGAGAAAAGGCGATGGGCTCAAGTTTTGTCCTTGAGTTTATCGTTAAGCGTAATCTTGGAACCATAACCTCCTTCGAGCATTCAGTCAAGGTCGGAAAGGGGACAAGAGTATATGACATTCTCGCAAATGGAATTTCATACGAGTTCAAGTTTTGGCTCGGTTTTGGTGGAAAACCAGCACGATCTGCTGCGAATCAATTTGCTAAAGGGGTAATTCTTCATGCCGGTACTCATTTTAAGAATCTTCGTTGGGTGATAGCGCATCAGTCTCAGACTAACCTAATAGCAATCGAGAGTATGATGCGAGGCGTCCTTGCCCGTCCTTGGGTGCGAACGGCCCTTAAACGCCAAGGTATTTCTCCAAAAGAGGCTTTAAAACGGCTTGAAATTGCACTTGACAGCGGTCTAATACAGTTTTTCTAACTCACCATTTACAAACTTTTACTTCTTTAAGGGAACAGTTTGTTCCGTATAACTCAAAAATAATTATATTTAAGGATGATTCGCGTGGACAATCTTTTTGCTCCTTCTCACCAATTCACTCCTGTCAGAAGTAACTAAAAATTCAAAGTATTCATTGCTAATTCAAATCGCTCTAAATTCTATCTTAGATCGAAAACCAACAGTGGTGGCTTAAATAACATCCGTCCATTTGTTCTTTTTGGAATCGGTTAAATTATAAAAACCGGAACCGAAAGACGTAATATGCACGCATATTCATTCAATATCATGACAGCTATTCCGGTACCAACATATTATAGAATTAGAAAATGAACATTATATATTGCATTGAAGGACGATCCTTGATCTCAAGCCTGATGAAATTTTGAGTAGTAGAAAGAAACCTTTTATACATCAATTAATTCGCTCTGATTTGTAGAATATTGGATTATGCTTTTCCCCAAAGTGTGGTTTCAAATAAAGGTCTTTTAAGAAACTTAGACAACCAGAAAATAATAAAAAGCTCTCCTAATCCATACAAACATTCCAGCAAAAGCATTTTAATATGAAATTCAAATTACTTTCGTTTTTTTTAATCTTAGTTCATTGTTTTTTGCTTCCTCACCTTTTGAATTACATTTCATTTCTCCTGCGGTTAGAAGAGAAAGGAGGATCAAATGGCGGATAGAAAATCCGGACTATTACACGTTGAAAACAGAATAACCTTAAACACCGTATCGGAGGTTATAGAGGTTATTACCTTACCTCTGCAGGCGGGTATCGGATGGGAGGCGATCACTGCACAAGCGGTACAACATTTCTCTCCCTACGATGGTCAATGTGTGACACTTGAAGGTGATCTCCACGGTGGTATTCTTGCCTCAGCGAGGATCGTTACCGATTGCCAGGAACCTGTCTTCAGCATAAGAAATGGGACTTACCACGGAAGGATTGAGTCAACGACAGGAGAAGTATTGTACGTTGATCTTCGTATGGACGGCGCTTCCGAGGTGATCAGCGCTGACTTTTTCCGTGACGGTCTTTATTATGCCTCAACTCGGACTCGTGCGCAGAAAGAGGGAGAGAGTTGGATTGCACCAAGTCCCCGCTTCATTTTCAACACGGATACTGAATCTGAAATCGGCGGGCACTTGGAGGTAACGCCAAGTGGTGCCGCAACGCTTCAGGTTGATTGTTTGGTTCCAGAGGCCCTGCCGAATCAATACACGGGAGAGATTTCCTTCCAATCGGAGCATTTTCGGGTTCTAAACATTGAGGTAGATAAACTTGATGGCATGCCATGGCCCCCCGAGTATTCTACCCGTGACATCCCACCAAATTCTCAACCTTCGGATTTGGAAGAGATGGATATCAGTCTCTCCTCACTTTTTCGTCAGGCCGGTGTAGAGACAAGAATCCATTTTAATGATGGTGCCTTGGCGGCGGATATCGGAGCAAGCGCTGGCCGCCCCTGGGAAGGGGATCGATGGGATGAACGTGAACTTCATGAAATGATGGACACCAATTATTCCCGGAGCCTAAACGATCGCGAGTGGTGGCTGTACCTGCTCATTGTCACTCGATTTGACGGCGGTCCTGAGACAGACAACAGCGGTTACCTTGTGGTCGACGACCAAGGACTGCCGGTAAACAGCGGAATCGGTACCACGGGCATTATTTTTGATCACAGCACCGGCAACATTCGGGACCCCTGGGCACAATGGACGGATTTTATAGCTACAAATTATCCGCAGTACCTGCATCTTTTTGATTTTGGACGGGGGGGTGCCTTCGGCAATTCCCGAGCTCGCCAGGGAGTGGCCGTATTCTGGAGTGAAACACTGGATTTTTTAGTGAGGAATGAAACATGGTATCGAGACAGACAATTTCTGCGCACCATCGTGCATGAGTTGGGGCATGCCCTTAATCTGGCTCATACCTGGTTGGTTGGAAGGGCCGATACGACCTCCTTTATGAACTATCCGCATAGATATCCGCACGGTGGATCTGCTTTAGATCGTATTTTGAACTACTGGAGGGATTTTGACTATGCTTTTGATCCGGAGGAATTGTTCCACCTAAAACACGGCTTCTACGATGAGATCGTGCCGGGCGGACGCATGGAGTTTATGGAATGGTCGCCTACCTCGGTTTTCAGAGATCCGAATGCCGGCGGGACCCGTGCCAACCTTGCGCTTGGTATTGAACCAACCAAGGAGCTCTTTCGGTTTACAGAGCCGGTGACCGTTAATATTCGTGTATATAACCACTCCTCTGAACCAGTCCCTTTCGGCCGCTTGAGCCCTTCCTATGGTGACGTTGTTTTTTTAATCAGAAAGCCATCGGGTGGGACTGTCCGATACCGCCCCTTGATATACAAATGTCAAATAACCAAAGAGACAATAGCGAATAAGGAAACGAAGACTCACCTTACCTCTCTGGCCGTGGGCAGCGAAGGCTTCATATTCGACACTCCCGGGCGGTACGAAATCACAGCGATGATCCCTGATCCTTCAAGCGGCATCATGGTGGTTGCCCGGCCTTCAACGATATGGGTGAAGTATCCGGAAGGTAATGATGAAAATGTTGCGAAAGTAATCTTCGACCGTGAGCCGGCGTTATACTTGTATATGGGAGGAGGGCACCATTTAAAAAATGGAAGCGCTGCGATGGAGGAGGTGGTTGCCAGATTTCCCGATCATCCCTTTGCGGCTCATGCCAACCTAGTACTTGGCTTAGACAAGGTATCAGGGCAGAAAAAACGCTGTTTCAGGAACGGTCCAGTCGGCAGATCCCATCGCAGGAATTCCCAATCTGCAGAAGGCCCTCGACTCCGGAGTTTTCTCTGACTCTAGCGCAAACAGGCTAAAAGACACTATCGCGTTGTACAGCAAAGAAGAACCCGTAAAAGACCAGTATAAAAGCAAGGAGTAAAATAATGACAGAAGATGGCTTTGATCCAAAAGGCCAGGACCTATATAAAGAGCTGTTCGGCGCTGAACGGAAATTTAACAAAGATAAAGACACTGACCTGGATCGGATGACCGTAAACCACGTTTTTCGCAACGTCTGGAGTCGGAGGACACACCTCTCCATCCAGGAAAGGAGCATGATAACCGTCGCGCTGCTTGCCGCCTTGGGATGGGATCACGAACTGGAGCGGCATGTGCAGGGCGCCATGAATCAGAAAATTACCGTAGAAACGATCGACGAAATCATGATTCATGTTGCCCACTATGCCGGGTGGCCCGCCGGGCACAACGGCAGACGAATCTCTAGAAAAGTGTTCAGTGAGTTCAAACTCTGTGCAGAGCAGACACAATCGGAAAAGCGCATCGTTTTTTGCGACTTTGACGGTACGATTACCACAGAAGAAACCTTTGAAGGGTTGCTGCGCAAGTTTGTACCGCATCTTGCGGATCAAAAAATAGGGGAAATGGCGTGCGGCACGCTATCCTTACAGGAGGGCGTCAAAGGACTGCTGGGCGAAATCGAATCGGATCAATATGAACGGGTTAAAACATATTATCGAAATAGCTCAATCTTACGCACGGGATTCATGGATCTCATGGACCTATTATGCTTGAAAAATGTTGATTTTATTATTCTTTCCGGCGGACTTGAAGAAATGGTGAAATTCGTATGGGAAGAGAAAATCCATACCCTATCGCAGGACAATGATGGTCTCAAAACCTGGCTGGATAAAATCAAGATACTTGGGGGGAAGGTGGACAGGAGTCATTCAAAATTTAAAGCATATAGTAACTACGAGGATTCTCAAAGCACTATAGATCGTGAGTTCGTATCAAAGAAAAAAATAATGAAGGAATACTTAAACGAGGGAAATTTTTACAGTTATGATCTTATATACATCGGTGACGGAATGACGGACAAAAAAGCCGCCAAATGGCTGATTCACGAGATAGAAGACGAAGAAAGCCTGAATAATATATCTATATCAACCATTGTATTCGCCCGCGACAAACTGAAGGACTCTCTTGAACCAGGTACGTTTGTGCCCTGGAAAAATTTTAATGATATACGCAATTGCCTCTCTGTCCGTTGGAAAGGCTTGTCTGAAATAAATAGTGATGGAAGATGCGATTAACAATCAGTAACAATCAAAGTCCATCTTTTACAGACACATTGTAGATCGCTAAGAGTCAAGAAGACCATAGTCCAAATAACAGAATTTTTTAGATTTTTTCCGGAGTTTTGTATACTTCAAATCAAAAAAATATCAGGGCTGTGAAAAGGTTATAAAGGAGGCAAGATGATGGAAAAACCGGTTAAAGAGAGAATAGAGCTGAGGCAAACGTTGGCCAAGAATTTAGAGCTTCCTGAAGAACCTGACAACTATTTTTTCTTTCTCAGGAATATATGGGATCTATATTTTCAAGCAGTTGTTAAATACACCGTCGAAATAGACCGTTTTAGAGATCAAATGGAAGGGAATTGTTATAACGTTTCAAAGAAAATTAAATACAGTTCTCGCCAAGCCATTCATTCTTTGTAAGGCTGTTTATTGTTTTCTCCTCTTATAAGTGGTTAAAAGAACATCTCCATCTCCTTCTTAACAATCTTTCGATTCCACTAAAATTACAGAGAACCAAAAACGAACAAATCAGTTTTATGTATATGGCATTGAAAAGGAGGTACTTATGGGAGCCACCGATTGGGTATTAGCACTGATTTTAGGCGGAATCCTGGGGATGATCGGACAGGGGATTCGCATGGTAATCGGTTTAAAAAAAGCCAGTGATGAGGCTTCGGTAAAAGGGGAGAGACTTCGGGACGCGTTCGAAAGCAACCGGATGATGTTGACCATGCTAATCGGCTTCATCGCCGGTGCGCTCGCGATCATCGGCTTTTCCGGGACTATAGATATGGACGCTTTTTCAAATGAGACTATCGTGACCATCATTGGTGCCGGGTATGCAGGAACCGATTTTATCGAGGGCTTTGTTAAAAAAAGCATCCCGGCAGGCCAATCGAATAAACCTGAGGTCGTGGAAGCAAAAGAAACCGAACAACCAGCAATGGGGTAAACCATGGACTTCCAGTTGAAATACCAAATTAATCAGCGCTATCTGACCAAACCCTCCAAGCGGCGGTCAGGTTTTCCGATGTCGCCGGGGGTAAAATTTCTTGTCGCGCACGATACCGGAAATCCGGGTTCCACTGCATCGGGAAATGTGAACTGGTACGAGGATACCCGGGACGAGCAAAGTGCCTCTGCGCACTTGTTTGTCGACGATCGTCAAATCCTCGAGTGTGTTCCAGCGTTCACGTCGAGTGTGCCGGAAAAGGCCTGGCACGTACGTTATTCCATGCCCACCGACGATCAGCTTTTCGGTCACGATGCCAACGATGCCGCAATCGGTGTGGAATACTGCTTCGGCGGACGGATCGATGATGATGAAGCGTATCGCAAGTATGTGTGGGTTCTGGCGTATGCATGTTTTCGCTATGATTTAGATCCCAGCAATAGTATCGTGGGGCATTTCTTTCTGGATCCCCGCCGCAGAACGGACCCGGTCACAGGTTTGGCACACAGCCGCCGCACCTACGAGCAATTGCTTAGGGATGTGGTTTTCGAGTTCGAAGAGTGCACGACAGACGATACGATTAATCCACCCCCAGGGCCGATGGTGATTGAACAGACCGGAGAAGCTGTCACAACGGTCAGACTCAATATTCGCAGGGGAGCACCGAATACCCGGTCCCCGGTCCATGAGACAGTTCCACGCGGCACGGTCCTTTCCTTTATCGGCTTTGTGGAGGACGGCCAATCGGTGAACGGCAATTCCGTCTGGTACGCCGATAACAACGGCAATTTCTTCTGGAGCGGTGGAGTGATTGTCTAATTGAACACTTTCATGATTGCAAGTATCCTCTAATTAGACACTAAGAAACTCCCAATGAGAAAAAAATACCGTATTTTAATTCTTTTCGGGTTGTGCACGCTGGCTTTCCTGATTCAATGGTCAGCTGCTGGTAACAACCTGTTTGCAGCGAGGGACCCTGCATCGTTGCAGGCTCAGGCGATTGAGCGGATAGAGCGTTACATCGACAACTTTAGGAGGACCGGCGACCAGGAGTCCCTGGGCTTTGAACTCAAAAAGGCAGAAAAGGAATTGCTCTTTACCTATGACCTGTTTATGGCGCAAGAGGACCATAAGAAAGCGGCCTTGTCTTCAATCAAATTAGGACAAGTGTATCGGATGCAAGGGCTCTGGCTTGCGGCGTCCGATTTTTACCGTACTGCCGGAAAATTGGCGACTTCGGAGGGAAAAAAAGATCCCGCAGCCGAAGCACTCGTGGCGGAAGCGCTTATTGGGCTTGCTCGAACAGAATTTTACGGATTTCAAAGCTATGAAAACGCCAAAAGGACGATCACTCGTGCCTTAACGCTCACTGTAAAACCTGAGGATAAAAGCAAACACTTTGAAGCTCTCGAACTTCTGTCTCAAATACAAGCTCAGAGTGGAAACTTAAGCGAAGCAAATAATACCATTGAAACGGCCTTCATTCATTCCGGGCAGGTGAAAAACCAGAAAATATTGTACTACGGTCATATTGATAAAGCAGAAATCCTACTGAAACTCGCAGATGAATGCCGGCAGCGGAAACAGCTTGAATGCTACCAAAATTACTTGAGAAGAGCGGGGTTCGAGTATGAAAAGGCCTTAAAAATCTCGCAAAAATTCGAATTCCATTATCTCACAGAGACAGTGGAGTTCTTTCTTCAAGAAATAAATATGAAACGGCGTGTCATACAAAAAAAATAATCGTTGTATTAACCAGTGGTAACACCCAAGAAAGAACATCAAATCATGCAAAACCAATCTGTGCAATGGATAATTTCCAATAAGTACTTCAAATAGTTTGTTTAACGTATGATTCATAAATCTCTAAACAAGGTGTGGTCCTTCCTGGTTCAAAAGTTTTCCATAAAGAATATAGCGCCATTTTCATCTCGAATTGGCGAGATACGCAAAATCCTGGTCGATTTACTCATTTTGATCATATGTATTTTATCTATCATTATCGTATATCGAGAACTGAAGACCCCTTACGTCATTTTTGAACCTTTCCAGGTCCCTGAAGAGATTGAAAAGCAAGGGCTAACCGGAAGAGCTGTTGCGAGCAAACTGATTGACCAAATTGTTGTGATGCGGGCCAATCCAGAGACAACCATGTTCGCTCCAAGAGAAAAGGGGTCGACCTTCATACAATCGTGGCGACAGGTAAAATTCGAAGCCGTGATTCCGGGGTCCGGCATCACCCTGGACTCCATTTTAATTTACGTTAAAGGCTTGATAGGACGACAGCCCATTAGTATTTCCGGGGAGATCGTTAAACAGGAACGGATAGTTGAGGTATCCGTGCGCGTGGACGGAAATTACGCCAAATTTCCATCTGCGACAGACACCTTGGAAGACGGGCTTCACCAGGCCGCGCGCCATGTTCTTAAATACACCCAACCTTCAATACTTGCTACCTATCTCTATCAAGTCGATAAGCATGACTGCCTTAACACTATTAAACACCTTCTACAAAACACCCGAGATGAAGATGATTCTTTAGCATATATTTTGTGGGGCAAGATATTAAGCGACCAGAAAGATTTTGAGGGGGCGACCGAAAAATTCAAGATCGTTCAAAATATCGACCCGAAGCAACATTATCTCTATAACAATTGGGGCGTGTCGCTGCTCCGAAAAGGCGACTATAAGGAAGCCGTTGACAAGTTCATGCGCGCCATATTTATCGATCCGTTAAATCCGAACAACTACATCGTATACGCCAATTGGGGATCAGCCCTGTTGCAGGATGGAAAGCTGTCGGAGGCAGATTTGAAATTCCGGAAAACCAGAGAACTCAGACCGGATATCGATTTTAGCGATATAGAAAGGAAAAGCATCAGACAGCTTAGATAAGGACGTCGAACCAGATAATTAATGAACACCTTTTAGTTTATGACTGATACCTAAAACCCCGCCATTATCGGCGGGGNTTTCTATTTTAAGGCCGTGTCAAAAAGCCGACTTAATTTAAGCCGGCTCTGGTTTGTTGACCATTGAAAACCGCTAACGCCTTATTCAGAATCCGGGCCAGGGTCTCGTTGTCGATACCGTAATGATCCACCAGCGGTTTGAATTCTTTTGATTTCTTGCTCGGTAGGGTCCGGCCCTGGTTGAAGTATTGTTCCGACAGGAACATCTGGATGACCTCGTCGTCCTGGTGCAAAATTTTCTTGTCACCAAGATAGTGCCCGACCTGAAAGTGGGTAAAATCCGACCAGGCATATCTCATTTTCCGGTACATGGATTTGACGGTCAATCCTTTGGGGGTGATTTCAAGATAACCGGCCTTAGGGAAAACCGCAAACAGGATAATTACCGCTGCAATGCCGACGAATACCAATTCAACCCGATCAAATACGTCCATGTACCAGTCTTCCCAGAAATAGGGAATCAGTGCGGCACCCATCAGCAGGATCAGCAGATACCGCGCCCGCCCCATTTTGAGTGTCACCGTGGGGATCCGCTTGGCCCGGCTGTCATTTAAGAATTGGTGCAGGTCGGGATAACGTTCGCTGAGGCGGCGGGTGTTTCTTTTGGACTCTTTTTTGACGACCCACCAATAAGCCGCGGCGGCGGCAATGGCGACCCCCAGATAGATCATTTCCATATCCGGCATGAACATAAGCCCGTGAGCTCGCTTCGTTGGATTATCGATTCGATTCGGAATCTCGATGGACATTATACATTAGGATTCGGAAATGCCCAACTATGAGTGAGCAACTCAAGCTATCATTTGTAGTTGCATGCATGTTTAATGAGATCGAAGGACGGGCCGGCTTTGCGATTAAGATCGGTTTCAGGGACGTTTGGGAAATCCAGGATGTAGGGATCGACTCACTCCGATATTAATCTTGCTGTTTTCAAAGATATCGGCGACTGGCGTTGGCTTTTGACCATTACAGGCAATGATGGCCGGCTCCGCGGAAGCGAAACCGGCCATCGACATGACGCGACAATCTGCAACTCCGGGTGAGTCTGCTTATTAGTTAATTCAGAGGGATTTTAATCGGGTCGGAATGACCGCGATTCATGAACAGACCCCACTCGGGATTGAACGGAAACAGATCAGGGTAATCCAAATGGTTCCAGTAATCATTGTCCAGGGTGCGGTAGACAATTACGATCTGTGCCTCTGTGAAGCCATCAGCAATGAGAGAGTCTTTCAGTTCCTGCCATTTATCCTTGGGGATGAGCAGCTTGTGAATCTGGGCCGGGCAATCAATCCAGAAGAACCGCTCATACTGATTGGCCAATCCATTGCTATGAGCGTTGCCGACGTACACCCGAAGCTGAATATATGGTCTCTGAATGTCTTTGAATTTCGGATCGTTCCAGGTAATCTTCAGCCCCGATTTGATCTCCTTTGCGCGGATGGTCATCCTCAAGCCATCGTCCGTTTCCTTCGTGGCGGCGACGGTCGGCATGGGATCCAGGGTGGTCACGTTATACACAAGGGTTTTTTCAACAACACCGTTGATGATGAACTCAAAATGCTGCAATCCAGGGGAATCCGGCAAAACATAACCGAAGTCTGCATTGTAGTCCGTTCCCGGGCTCCAATTTCTGTTCCAGTCCCAAAAATTGATCGGATACAGTTTGTATTTCGGAAACAAACCATCATAAGGGCGTTCATAATAGTCTACGGCCAGGTCTTTTTCTACCCAGCGGACCTGAACGACTGAGGGATCGACAGGTTCAAAATCAACCTCCTCCATTCGTGACTTCGCGTTTTCGTCCGCATCCATGAAAAAGGCTTCCTGACCAGGAGGACATTCGTTGGGGTCTCCTTCCCCTGTCACTCCATCATAAATACAGGTGACACTCCAAAGAACCGGAGCGAACGTCTGCTTACCCGCTTTTGTACTGATTCGGGTCAAATTCTGCTCTCCAGGCCTGGGTGTGGCATATGAGCGGATCTGCATCCAGCCATTTTCAATGTCGAACTGCTTAAAGGGTGCAATGACATTGCCGCTGTCCCATGCCATGATATCCGCCCATAAATCACCGTCAGCCAGGAAATTGTCATAATCGTCAAAGCCGCCCATATCGGACAATTCAACACGACCGTTGCAATGCCATTGGGGGCCAAACCAGCCGGGGCAATCGTTTGGGTTCATTCCAAATGCAGCGCCACACCACGTCATCATTACCGCTACCATCAGCAAGACTGCCTTTTTCATAAATCCTCCTCTGTTTGCCGGCACCATGTCTGGCTTCCGGCTCGCTCCAATACGGTGAAATTCCGCGCCCATGCCCCGAGTTTCACTTGGTTACAAACTATCTTGATGCTGATTAAATATGGATTTCCACATAGAGTATAATTAGACGGTATGCTAAGAAAAACTGCCTGCTAATACGCGATATCTGTGACAAGAATGTAACTTTCTGAAATCAGATCTATAGCGATTGTCAGAATTTCGATCCGAAACCACACGCAAGGACCGGGGTCTGGATTTTTCACTGCACAGCTTCCTGTGCAAGCTGCACAAAAAATTGTGAAAGTACCTGCCGGCAATCCTAGAAAAAGGTTTCGTGCTTCTTATTTCAATTAAGTTTGCTGCCGACAAAGAAAGCTTTTGGGCACAAAAAAGCAATTTATGTACCGAAATGGCAAAGCATGATATTTTTGATGCAATATCTGTCGATTACGATCAATAGGAGAAAAGCGACACATGAGATTGGGTAGGCAGAGTACTACCGTTGAGAAAAGAATTGCCTAAAAGAGGAACTATTTATTCAAGAGCCCGACTGCTTGATTTATCAGCATCGCCGTGACCGACAGCTTGGTCCGATCATTCTCATTAAAATAAACGCCCGAATTGAAAGAAATTCAATTCAGGCGTTTATGTTTTGGAATAACATCAGTTCCAGAAAGTGGCGCCCAAGCGGCCGATACCCCCCTCGGCTTCTAATTAGGCCATCCGGGCCAAGGGGAGAATTACATTGACGTCCTGGCAGATGGGGGTGCAATTGATATGGAGATAATTGAACGTTATATCAATTTCTTTCGTATCCCGGGGCAGTTTTCGAAAAGAGGGGTCGCTCCATGTAGGCTCCTGCTTTTCCCGTTCCATGTCAACGGGAGGATCGGATTTGAGGCTGATCCCCGCGCTGGTCACCAGGGCAAAGGTGGTCTGATTGACCGTTTTTGAAAGGGGCGTCCATGTTGGCAGAGGACCGCCTCGTATTTCCGAAGCGTTCTAAACTGAATGAAGCAATCGCAAAAGGGCTTTCTCATCCTGTAAATTGGATGCCGGACGCTATTTCACTGCGACGGCCGCATCCGGAATGGCAACATACCCGATATTTTCAAAAGACAAGACGGGATATCCTACTCACATGGTAGCATCCGGAAGCGGGCACTTTTCAGCAGTTTCCAATATAGCGGAGTCTTCGGAGTGATTGCTAAGAGATTTTGATTTCAGCTACCCATAGATCGCGACGCGGTCGATGATGGCGGTGAGCCGCTCGAGGGGCACCGGCTTGACCAGGTACTCCCCGGCAAAATTCCCCTGCGCCTCGGAACGGCTCTCGGCATTGTCCAGGGCGGTGAGCATAACCACCGGGATTTCGTAGGTCTTGACGGTCCCCTTGATCTGCGCGAGCACCTCAAAACCATCCATGCCCGGCATCATAATATCCAGCAACACCACATTCGGCTTTTTCCGCCGGGCCGTCTTGACCCCCGCAATTCCGTCGTTCGCCGTGTAGACCTTGTACCGGCCGGTGTTTTCAAGGTTCAGCTTGAGAAAGTGGGCGAAATCTTTCTCGTCATCGATGATCAGGACCTTCGTCTTGAATTTCATGACCCGCTGCGGCCTCCTTTTTTGGCTGGTAGGCTAAGAATGACCCGTGTCCCCTTCCCGGGCTCGCTTTCAAAGCGCAGGCTGCCGCGATGCCTCTCCACAATCCCCTGGCTGACGGAAAGCCCGAGGCCCGTGTTCAGAGACTTGGTTTTTGTGCTAAAAAACGGTTCGGCCACCCGCTGGAGAATCTCCGCGGCCATGCCCGGCCCGGTGTCGGAAACCATGACCTGAACCCATTCTCCGTTATCGGCCAGTTCGGTTTCGAGGATTAACTTGCCGCCCTTGGTCATGGCTTCGGCGGCGTTGACCAGAAGGTTGACAAACACCTGTTTGATCTGGTTGACGTCGACATTAAGCCGGTGATTCCCGGCAGCCGGACGCTCCTCAATCTCAATGCCACCGGCATGAAGATGGTGCTCGACCAGGCTGAGGCTGTCACGCAGCACCTCGAGAAGATCGGCTTCGACAAATTCGGGTGTTGTCTGCCGGGAAAAATCGAGAAGCCCTTCGACGATCTTGTTGGCCCGCAAAGCGGCGTTTTGAATCCGTTCGATGCAGTCAGCGATCACCGCCCGTCTAAAGCCGCTGTCCAGGCCGGTGTGGAGCGTTTCCAACCCCTGGAGAATGATGGCCAGGGGATTTTTAATTTCGTGGGCCACGCCGGCAGCCATGACGCCGAAAGAAGCAATTTTTTTCAGCATGATAGAGCTGCTGCTGGAGCTGTTCGACCTCCCGGATGTCGTGAGCGATGCAGATGATACCGAGAAGGTTTCGCGTTTCCGCTTCTGTTTCGTACATGGCCGAAGCGAGGAAACTGACCGGAATCCGTTCCCCGGATCGGTCTTTGTACGCCATGTTCGGATTGGTCACCCGGCCTGTTTGAATCACCCGGTCGTACATCGCCTCTTCGAAGGACGTCGGCTCGAAAAAGAGACGATCGATCTGCTTGCCGTATAACTCGTGGGGAGAGTAACCGAGCATCTCGCAGGTGGAGCGGTTGGTGAAATGGATGCTCAGGTCCGTTTTCAGCACCACCAGCGCATCGGCCATGGTGTTCAGGATGTTGTCACTGTACTCCATGGCTTCTTTCAGGGCCCGCTGCACCGACTTGTATTTGGTGACATCGGTCAGGATCATCAGCAGCGAGCCGACTTCCGCCAGGGCCAGGCACTTGAGGATGATCTCGCGGCTATGGATGGCCAGCGGCCGATCCTGCCCAAATTCAGCAATCTCCCCGGGCCGCGTCTCCAGCAGAGGGGCGATCCTGTGGTGCAGGCGTCGGGGAAACAATTCCACAAACGCACGCCCCAGAATTGCTTCAGGCTTCATTTCGACCATGACGGCTGCCATCGAATTGGCATAGACGACGTTCCCTTCCCGGATTTCCATCACCCCGTCCGGGATGCTCTCCAAAACGGACTCCAGGTGGTGACACTCCGAAAGCGGCTCCCGGGTATGGTGTCGAGCGGCCTTTGTTTCGATTCCGCCAGCGGCCGTTTCCGGGTCGATAGGCCGCACCTCGTCCGCTTGCCGGACCACCTCCAGGATGCGGGGGCGCATCAGGTCGAGCGGGCCCTTGGCGATGCAGTCATCGGCGCCAACCCGCCGGTAATCGAATTCCTGCTCCACCACGGCGGCAGAGATCACCACCAGGAAGCAGTCCTTCAGATGGGGCATCTTTCGGATCAGCCGACAAAGGTTGTCGCCGCCGATGTTGGGCATGATTAGGTCGATAAAGACGATGTCCGGCGTCAGGGAGGCGAGCATGTTCAGCGCCGAAAACCCGTCTAGAGCCGTGGCCACCTGGTGCCCTTCAGCCTCCAGCAGCAAGGTCATCTGACTGAGCAACACCGGATTGTCATCGACGACTAGTATTCGCTTTTCCATGTCTGCTGTCTACTGTGGGCCTGTCGTATCGGTTCATGCGCCCTGCCCCGCCCGAAATACGCATCGATTATCGCCCAGTGCGGCCGGAAAACTGCGGTAGACCTCATTGCCAGTTTCCTTTTTAATTCGTGAGCATGGATGCGGGGAAAAATGAATCAGAATTCCCTTTTCGAGATCGGAAAAGGGAGAACTCACCGTGGTGAGCCGTAAGAAACTGAATTTTTTATATTAATACCAGATATTGGGCGTTATGTCAAAAAAAATAGACTTTGCAGACCCGGATGCCATGTTCGGGGCTATGTTTTTCGCGCCGCTTTGATATCCGCCAGATACATCTTGATGATCGGGCTCATGGCCGGCGGATGCCAGTGGGTATCCTTGGGCGCTTCCGGCCAGATAAAAGACAGGTGGCGCACTTCTCCGGGCTGCCGGGCGGTCTCGAGCGCCGCCAGAGTCGCTTCGAGCACCTTTCGCTGGCCGCGGCTGTCTCCCACTTCCCCGAACACCCGCCCATAGGGGTATTCGATGGCTGCAGAACGGGGGATGCCGACCGCCCTGTGAAACTCCCAGGTCGGCGTGAGAACGACGGCCGAAAATCCCTTTTCCTCCAAAAACCGTGCAGCCAGTCCCACGGACCGGCAGCAGAACGGTCAGGCGGGGGTCAGCACAACGGCGTCGACCCCTTCTTCGGCCATGGTGTCGCCCATGGGTGCAATGGCGGTTTCGATGAATGCGTCGCTGTCCCATTGAAAGCCGTAGAACGAATACGCCGTAGGGGCCAGGCGGCCGATGGCGACCTCGGCTTCAAGTTCAGCCATCCGGGCCAGCGGCAGAATCACGTTGATATCCTCGCAGATGGGGCTGCAATTAATGTGCAGGTGGTTGACGCTGATGTCGCTTCCGGTGGTGCCCTTGGGAAGTTTTCGGAAGGTGGGATCCCCCCAGGTGGGCTCCCGCTGTTCCCGCTCCATGTCAAAGGGCGGATCCGATGTAAGGCTGATTCCGGCACTGGTCACCAGAGCGAACGTGGTCTGCTCGATCGGTTTTGAAAGGGGCGTCCAGGGGATCTCCCCGACAAAATCTTCCGGAATGTAGGTTTGCATCCACGCCGCCAGGCTCGGAGGCAGAAAACGAAATCCGTCGCAGGTATGCTGCCCGTCGTCCATCATGGTATCCTCCTTGCGTCTATCTCAAAAAATACTTGGACCCTCCGTGTATAACACAAAGAAAAAATTTCATGCAATGATCTAGAGTGGTTGACAGAATTCCGTTCCAGTCATGTTTTGAGACAGGTTCTATATTTTGGATCGGTACAGCCGCAGGCTGTTGGACACGACGGTGACGCTGCTCATGGACATGGCCAACGCGGCCAGGATCGGATGGAGCTGTCGGAGGACATCCGGCATGCCGGTAAACGGATAGAGCGCGCCGGCCGCCAGGGGAATCAGCAGGATATTATAGATAAACGCCCAGAAAAGGTTCTGGCGAATGGTGCGCATGGTGGCCCGGCTCAATTGAACGGCCCGAGGGACCCCCTTGAGGCTGCCCGATGAGAGGATGACATCCCCGGTCTCTATCGCCACGTCGGTCCCGGTGCCGATGGCCATACCCACATCGGCCTGGGCCAGGGCCGGGGCATCGTTGATCCCATCGCCGACCATGGCCACGGATTTTCCGGATGTCTGAATCTCTTTAATGCGCGTTGCTTTTTCGTCCGGCCGGACTTCCGAAACGATATCGACAATCCCCAACGGTTCGGCAATGGCCCGGGCGGTCTGGTGATTATCCCCGGTCAGCATCACCACCTGGAGATGTTGACGCCGCAGTTGATGGACAGCAGCCTCGGAATCCGGTTTGACCCTGTCGGACACGGCAATCACACCTCTGGGCCGGCCATTTTCCACAACCGCCATAACGGTTTTCCCGCCGCCCTGCAGCCCGTCGATCTTTTGGCGAATGGCCTCCAGAACCACGCCCTCGGCCTCGATCCACCCGGGTTTGCCGACCCGGACCACGGAGTCGCCGATTCTCGCCTCCACCCCGTCGCCACCGTAGGCTTTAAAGCTCTCAGGGGGTTCAAGGGGTGTCTTTCGAAGTTTTGCCTCGGCGACGATGGCCTTGCCCAAGGGGTGCTCGGATCCCTGTTCCACCGAGGCCGCCATTCCGAGCAGCGCATCTTTGGAGAGGTGATCATCGCCCCATGGTACGATTTCAGTGACCGCAGGTCGTCCCTCGGTTATGGTTCCGGTTTTGTCCAGGACCACCGTCTGGAGCCCTGCGGATCTTTCCAAAGCTTCACTGTTCTTGAACAGAACGCCGTTTTCCGCCCCTTTCCCGGTCCCGGCCATAATCGCCGTCGGGGTCGCGAGTCCCAGGGCACAGGGACACGCGATGATCAGAACGGCCACCAACCGGATCATGGCCGGCACAAATTCACCGCCGAGAACCCACCATATGACGAAGGTGACCAGCGCAATGGCAATCACCGAAGGTACAAACACCGCGGCCACCCGGTCCGCGAGAGCCTGTATCGGGGCCTTGCTTCCCTGGGCCTCGCGCACCATCCGGATAATCTGGGCCAGCGCGGTCTCCGTTCCCACACGGGTGGCCCGAAGCTTCAGAAGCCCTTCCCGGTTGAGGGTGCCCCCGACGACCGGGTCTCCCGGAGATTTGTCGACCGGTATCGGCTCTCCGGTCAGCATGGATTCATCCACGGCCGAACGCCCCTCGATGACCACCCCGTCAACCGGGACGCTCTGGCCCGGCCTCAAGACCAGGATGTTATCCACCTGGACCTGACCGACCGGCACCTCCTGTTCTGTTTCGTCCACCAGCACGGTGGCGGTTTTGGGATTCAGGTCCATCAACTTTCGGATGGCGGCTCCGGATCGGCCCTTGGTCCTGGCTTCGAGCATTTTACCGAGTTTGATGAGCGTAATGATCACCGCCGAAGTCTCAAAATACGCGTGGGTGCCGAGCGCCGGAAAGAAAATAACGGCGACCGAATAGAAATACGCCACAGAAGACCCCATGGCCACCAGAACATCCATGTTGGCCGTGCCGTTGCGAAGGTTTTTCCACGCCCCCACGTAGTAATCCCAGCCGGTGTAGAACTGCACGGGGGTCGCCAGAATCCAGAAGAGAACATTCACCCAGGGCGCGTGACTCCACGTTCCGAGCAGACCGAAATCCCGCGACATGCTCAAGAGAAAAAGGGGAAGCGAACACACCACACCCACAACAAACTTGCGGGTCTGGTCCCGGATGTCGGCCTCCCGCGCCGCTTTCTCGACATCCTCCGGATCGGCTGCATCGCTCGGCAGAATGGCCTCGAAACCGATTTTGCTCAGGGCGTCGGCCATACCCTGCAAAGAGGTTTCCGAAGGTAGATACGTCACCGCAACCCGCTCACTGGCGAAATTGACCGAAGCCGTCACAACGCCGGGAACCTTTTGTTGCAAGGTCCGTTCGATGTTCATAGCGCAATTGGCACAGGTCATGCCGCGCACCGGAAACTCAGCACTGGCGGTGCCCACGGTGAATCCGGCTTTTTCGATCTTGTCAACGATGCCGGGTACGTCCACGGCCCCGGGATCGAAGGCCACCGTCGCTTGCTCCGATGCAAAGTTGACATTGGCCCCGGCAATGCCCGGAAGTTTCCTGACATTGCGCTCGATGTTCATGGCGCAATTGGCACAGGTCATACCGGAAACGGGAAGTGTGATGGTTTGTTCGGTCATGGTTCTACAATCGATTTCGAAAATGAGTCAATTTTTTGCATCATTGCCTAAAAGTGGTTTCAGAAGTTTGGATCAGGTTCGAGAGCAAGGCGTCAAACCGCTAAAAAAGCGGAGCATACACGATAGTATGTGAGCATTTTTTAGTGGTTTGCAACGCAGCCATCGGGCCTGAGACGAGGTTCTGAAACCACTTTTACGCAGCCGGATAATTTATCTCCTTAAGCTTCGCGACAATCTGATCCCGGTCAGTCGGCGCATCCCACTCGACGGTAACCGATTTGGCCTCGATGTTTCCGTCCACCTTGGCCACGCCGGCCAGCTCGCCAAGCTCGTTCTGGATGGCCATCGTGCAATGTCCGCAGGAAATGTTCGGAATTGAAAAAGTTTCTTTTTGCATGTTACGCTCCTTCAGATTAAAAATGGGGGCAACCTTAAATAACCAACCTTGAGAATAGTCATTTAATCCACAAAGTCGACCGGAGCCCATCCTGGCCGGCACATTCACAGATGTTTGCCAAATAGATGATTTCATTCAACTAGCGGAATAGGAGGAGCTGTAACGTGCAACGTTATGACGTGGTCGTCATCGGCGGCGGCATCGTGGGCCTGGCGACAGCCATGGCTTTGGCAACGCGGACCCGACTGAACATCGGTCTTTTGGAAGCCGAGTCGAGTCTGGCCGCTCACCAGACGGGAAACAACAGCGGCGTCATCCATTCGGGACTTTACTATAAACCGGGATCTCTGAAGGCCAAAAACTGCGTTGAAGGCCGCCGCCGCATGGTTGACTTCTGCCAGGAACACAACATCGATTATGATCCATGCGGCAAGGTCGTGGTGGCCACATCCCCCGAAGAAATACCCCCGCTGGATGAGCTGGAAAAGAGGGGAATCGCCAACGGTCTGCGGGGGATGCGCCGACTGGGGCCGGAAGCCCTCAAAGAGATCGAGCCCCATGTCGCCGGGGTGGACGGCCTCCTGGTCCCGGAAACCGGAATTGTCGATTATGTGCTGGTTGCCGAGGCGTTTGCCCGCATCATCCGGGAACAGGGTGGACGGATTTTCACGGGAACCCGGTTTTTGAATCGCCGTCAACTATCCGGGAGTCAGGTTGTCGAAACCAGCATGGGAGAGATTCAGACCAGCTACCTGATTAACTGCGCGGGGCTGCAGAGCGATCGGGTTGCGCGTCGATGCGGGGTCGACCCCGGCGTGCGCATTGTCCCGTTCCGGGGGGAATACTACAAGCTCCGTTCCGATCGCCGAGGGCTTGTGCGGAACCTGATCTACCCGGTACCGAACCCGGAGTTCCCGTTCCTTGGGGTCCATTTCACCCGAATGGTCCGAGGAGATGTCGAAGCCGGTCCCAATGCCGTTCTGGCGTTCAAGCGGGAAGGATACACCAGGACGAGCTTTTCAGCGAAAGATACGATGGACACGTTGACGTGTCCCGGTTTTATGTCGCTGGCAGCCCGCTACTGGCGAATCGGAGTCGGCGAGTTCTATCGGTCGTTCAGTAAAACGGCATTTGTAAAGGCCCTGCAAAAACTAATACCGGCGATCACGTCAGCCGATCTCGTTCCCGGCGGCGCGGGGGTCCGTGCCCAGGCCCTGTCCCCGAGCGGCGGGCTGCTGGATGACTTTCACATCGTGCAGGACCGGGCCAGCATCCATGTTCTCAATGCGCCCTCCCCGGCGGCCACCGCGTCCATCTGCATCGGAGAGACGGTGGCAGGTCTTGTTGAAAAAGCTATGGGGAGTAAATAAGGAATTCACCCATTCAATTATTAATAGCCGCCCGTTCGCATCGCTCACTCGACAAACGCAGACAATAGCCGGCCGACGTGGCCGGCGATTACGCTCGATGCCCTTTGGGCATATCAGGTCATGTTAACATTTAGGCAAGGGTGAGGCAGTGCGATAGATAGGTATACCTTTATGAAGTTTCGAGAAGCGATGACCTCTTTGAGCCGAGCAAGTCGCTCGGCTCAAATGTCTTGTGTCTGTCTGCGTGCGTCCGCGGCCAATTATTTTTAGGAGAGTTGCAAATCATAACTCCCAGCGGTCGCTGTCCCCCTTCTGCTTCAAATCAATGACCTCCACCGTTCCCTGTTCGCTGACAAACGAGTTGAGCAGCCAGCTCACCAGACTGATTACCAGCGATCCGCCAAGGGCCGACCAGAAATCGGCTACCTGAAATCCGGAAAGCAACCCGGACACCATCTTGAGCAGCACCGCGTTGATGACAAACGTGAAAAGACCGAGGGTGAGAAGATTGATCGGAAGCGTGAGGATGAAGAGAATGGGTCTAAAAAACGCGTTTAAAAAACCCAATACGGCCGCTGCGAAAAGGGCCGAAAAAAAACCGGTCACGTGGATCCCTTCCAAAAGATAGGCGGCCATCATGATTGCCGCCGTCAGTACTAACCAGCGTATGAATAATCCTCTCATGGAGTTTCTTTCCGTTTAAACGTAACGCCGTTTTGTTAAGTATTCAGTGCCGAGGTCTGTTCATCAATTACTGATCCACGATCTCACCGATCCGCCATTGATCCGATTTGGGAAGATATCTCACGGCAACGACAAGCCGTCCCGTGTCCTGAGCGTTAAACGTCCACACCTCCCATTGATAGGTCGCCCGGAATCGAGCGGAAAGGGAAGAATTTTCGATAAGCTCCAGATCCAGACACGTTACCACTTTTTTGTGGATGACCTGGCCCGGGTAGCGACGCATCAGGGTTGCGTTCACCTCCGGATCGATCGCCCGCGATAACGGCCCGATCATTTCTTTAAAATGACGCCGTTGATCGCGATAGGTTACAAACTCCTTGCGATAGATATCCGGCGGCACCCAGCGATTACGGTAATGAACATATCCCCGGCCGCCGTACACAATTTCGTCACGAGCCATGCCAATGTCAATCATGGTTTTGCGCGCACGAAGGCCCGCGGCCGGCTGGGCGTCAGTTTCGGAAACCAGGGCAAGGGCCGACTCATATGCGGCACGTGATTCCGGATAATGTCCGGCCGCAAGCAGAGACTCGGCCTGTTCGATCAGTTTGTCGATGACGGCAACCTGCTCGTTACCCCCCCGCGCATCGCCCCCCGGGCCGGTGTGGATACCGGTCTCCCCCCTGCTGCCCCGTTCCGGCATGTTGACCGTCATTTTTGTCACCGGATGTGGCGTTTCAGCGGCTTTTGGTGCCGGGACGACGGGCGCCGTCTCAGTGGGCGCGGTGACCGGCAGGTTCTTTATCAGTTCTCGGGTTTGTGTATCCGAAAGTTCCAGACGTTCCCTGGCCACCGAGTGTCCCATGTCGATCCTGAGCAGAGAATGGTAATAGTGGAATCCGGCAGCTGCCATAACGACGGTAACCAAAAACAGGACCACCGGAAACCGCCGCCGGGGCCACGAAGCAACATCCGGACCGGGTGGTTTGGGATTTCCACCAGATTCAGGGGCTTCTCCGGTGTGGGATGGGAACGGCATTTGACCGGTGCTTTTAACATGCGATGACAGGAGCTGGTAGGCTGAGTTGATCTCTTTGAGACGTTCTTCCGCCTTTTTCTGGAGGCGTGGATTTTTGGCGGACACCCGATCCGGATGCCACACCGACGCCAAATCCCGATATGCCCTTTTGGCGTCATCGAAAGTCGCCCCGGTCGGCAAATCCAGGATATCGTAGCATCTCTGCATCATTGTTTCAGGTTGCATGGGTAGGAGTCCCTGCCCGAGAACCGTCGTTTATCGTCATTGTCAAAAATATGTTCCGTCGGAATGGATTTTTGACAATTGCTATAGGGGTGAATCTCGACAAGGATCGATTTGCCGGTCGGAAGAAGAATGGCGGGAATGTATACCCCGGAGAGCGTGCCGATATCCCGGTTATAAGCCCCGGTAGCGACCATACCACATGCGTCCCAATACCCGCTTGAGATCGAAATCCGTGATGAGCCCCTTTTCGATCAGTATCTTACCCAGCTTCCGGTTGATCCGATGGTAGGCCCATTGAACATCCTTTTCGGTGCAATGGCCGAGCTCGATGAGAAGGGTTCCCAATCGTCTGTTGGGCCGAACCGTTTGGATCTTCAAGGCCTGTTCCAATTCGGTCTCGGTGATCCGCTTGTGTTGAACGAGAACGTCTCCAAGCCGTAGTTTTTTGCTCTTCAAGGGCATCTTCGAGCTCTTCCCTGCTGATGTAGCCACTGGCAATCAGGATTTCACCAAGCCGGGGTCGAAACCACTTCAGGCGACGCACTTGCTGGTAGACCAATTCCGACAAATCGGTCAGGCCGATCGAAAACGCCAGAAAAATGATCATTAGAAAAACCAGGTTGGCGGGCTCGCTGGAAAATGGCTCGAGCAAAGGGGCAATGTCCCTCTGCGCTGCGAAACCGGGCAGCATCAGATAGAGCATCCAACATAAGGCAAAAATGGCAATCACAAGTTGCCACTTCACCTTTTGATCCATTCGGCCTCCAGTTGGGAAAAAAATATACATGTCGGGTATTTGACCATGAGGGTAATCGGTTGTGTTTTGATAAATTCAAGTTCCGTGCCAGACGAACCGTCCCTTTCCGATGGTCACAAGCGCTGATTGGACAGGCTAAATCCGCGTATTTAGCAAACGAACCCTTAGTGTCGCAGGTTCGGCACAACATAATTGCACAGAAATTTGGGCACCGTGCACAATAAATTGGGCAATCCCAATCGGTGCCATTGACCCGGCAGTCATCAATACCCCGCAAGCGTTAAATGATCGCTTCAAAACTATTAATTTTTACTAAAATCACAGGGTTTTGTCAAACCACCTGCCGGTGCAGACCATAGAGACGATGACGGACATCGGTTATGTCCGTGTTCCGTAATATTGCCGGGATAGATACCTCGGAGGGTCGTAAATGAATTGATATTTCAAAAGAAGCGGTTAGGTTATTTAGTGACAATATAATGCGACCGGATTGTTTTAAATTCCAATGGGGAGACGCAACATATGAAACGCGATCTGACGCAACGATTAGAAGACGGCGGCGTAATCTGCGCCGAGGGGTATCTATTTGAGCTGGAGCGCCGCGGATATCTGCAAGCCGGAAGCTTTGTACCTGAAGTCGCGCTGGAGCATCCCGAAGCGCTGAAACAGCTTCATCATGATTTTCTGTGGGCGGGCTCGGATGTCGTCGAAGCGTTCACATACAATGGTCATCGGGAAAAGATGAGAATCATCGGCAAGGAAGACCTGCTGGAACCGCTAAATCGCCAGGCGCTTCAAATCGCCAGGGAAGCGGCCCATGAGTGGGACGGCGAAATCCCTCTTGTAGCCGGCAACATTTCAAACACAAATATCTTCGATCCAGCCGATAATTCGGCGCAACGCGAAGCCCGGAAGATGTTTCATGAGATGGTGTCCTGGGCGGTCGAAGAAGGGGCGGATTATGTCGTTGGGGAGACCTTCTATTACCATGGAGAGGCGTCGATCGCCCTGGATGTCATAAAGGATGCCGGGCTTCCGGCAGTCATCACCCTCGGGCTGATGGGCGAAAACAAGCTTCTGGATGGCTTTTCTGTGGAGGAATCCTGTAAGCGGTTGGAAGACCAGGGGGCGGATGTGGTCGGAATGAACTGTTTTCGGGGACCCGAGACCATGATGCCCTATCTTGAAAGAATTCGACAGGCTGTGAAGGGGCCGGTGGCCGGTCTGCCGGTGCCGTATCGTACCACGGAAGCCGAGCCCACATTCTTCAACATGGAAAACAGTCACTGCCATTGCCCTGTTCCCCATCCCACGGCATTTCCGACGGCGCTGGATCCGTTTTACTGCAACCGCTACGAGATTCGGGAGTGGGCGCGAAAATCCTATGAAATGGGGGTTCGGTATCTGGGTGTGTGCTGTGGTGCCGCTCCGATCCACATTCGGGAGGTCGCCGAGGCCATCGGAAGAACGCCGCCAGCGTCCCGTTATTCACCGGACATGTCAAAACACTTCCTGTTCGGGACAGATTCAACCTTGAAAGAGCACATGACCGAATATGCGCACAAGGCATAAATCGAGATGTTCATCATAATAGGGCGGCGGTTTGCCTCGTATCAATATCGCCTTGCTAAAGCCCTTGGCCGGGCATCATCACACAGCCGGGAGATTGTCGTGGCCCCGTGGCATCTATGGATCGATGAGATCGTACGTGTGATTCCGAAGCAGAGGAGGTACACGGAGGTGCGGAAAAAGATGTCGGACAACGTTCAGTCGTGTTAGCGGATAAGATTTGCCGCAGCAAGGATCAAAAGGACAAAGGAAGCGAGTAGACCGATGGCACCAAAGAGGAGGGGATGCCGGAGAAACACATGATCGACTTCCGGAATGGGTGCACTCAACTTCTGGGCCAAGAGGTCGGTATCGAACCAGGAATCGAGTTTTAGCTCCAGTTTCTTTATCTTATCCGGTACAAATAACAAGGCAAGGCCGATGGCAATCCCGCAGAAACAGGCTAATTTGCCTGTGAGGACAAAGGCTTCAAATAAAATTTCCCCGAAAAGCCCCGTGAATTGGGGTGTTTCCAGCTGGAAGAACAGAAAATTCAGGACGAAGAAGGATCCGATCAACAGCATGATTCCGAAAATAATCGGGTGTTTATAGGCAAAGCCATTGGTGGCAACGGGCCGGTCCAACATCGGAACGAATCGGTCCAGATCGATCCATCGGTTTAAAATACCGCTCCACTTGACGATGGTGAGAGGACTGAAGAGCAATAGCGCCGAGAAAATCACCCCCAGCACCCCGATGACAACCGTCAAGACTTCCGTTGCTGCCAAAAAAATTTCAACAAGGACCTGCATCACATACCCTTTGGTAAATAGATTATATTTTCTAGCGGGAAAGTTATCAGTTGTCACCGGGCTGTTGCCCAAATAGCCATTGAATCGCATGGTTTTAGTTGCTAGGTGTTCATAAACCACTCGAGCACTGAGGTAACCGATTATGATGGGGCGT
>JGI24672J20091_10000014_pt1 | contig 54823 bp, 58 predicted proteins | sample OlaalgELextract2_FD_20091 | JGI IMG/M metagenome (IMG submission 20091) | reverse complement strand
TCGAGGTCGGAAAAACTGGGCTGCTTCGTCATGGATCAGGCTCGAAATTCTTGTCCCGCCAATTTTATCCCCTTAGCATGCCTTTTGCAGAGGTTCCTTAACAATAAACAAAAGTGAGAATTCAGCCATGATTACCCGGCGCAGTGTATTGAAATCAAGCGCGTTCGCTTTTGCCTCCGCGATGTTGTCCAAACCGAACCTGTCGCTGGCCGCCGCGTCCAATTACGGGATTCGGGGGCGCGTCGCACCCGAGCTGCAGGTGGATTACTGGATCGATGAAAACGGCGATCCTTCCGCATTTAACCTGGCCGACCACGAGGGCAGGTGGGTCTTCCTGAAGTGTTTTCAAAGCTGGTGCCCCGGGTGCCACTCGCATGGATTCCCGTCACTCAAAAAAATATCGGATGCGCTGGCGGGCAACCCGAACATTGTCTTTGCCGGAATACAAACCGTGTTCGAGGGGCATTACACCAATACCATCGATAAGGTCCGTAAAATTCAGCTGCAGTACGATCTCCGGATGCCGATGGGACATGATCCCGGCCCCGACGGCGGTAGCCCCAAAACGATGTTGAGTTACCGCACCGGCGGCACGCCATGGATGGTTCTGATCGGCCCCGACCGTCGGGTCATCTTCAATGATTTCGGCATTGACGCAGACAAGGCAATCGATTTTCTCGCAGAGCAAACCGCCTGAACGAGAATTTGCCCGGCATTCGGCGCCAATCTCGTATCCGGTGATTGCTTAAAGCCGCTTCAATCCAGCGACCGGTTCGTTTTAGATTTTATCGCTATCAGTTTTGCTTCGAGATAATCGATTTCCCGATTCAGGTCGGTGAGTCGCTTGATCTGGTTGCTATTGCGGTCGGCTTGCGCCGAAGTAACGCGCCCCTTTAGTAGCGAGCGGATCATTTTGGCTTCGGCGATTGCAAGTCCGAGACTGGTCAGCAGCTTGTCATTCGAGGTGATTTCGTAGAGCGAGGATAGGTTCATAGCGGCTTCTCGTTGAGTCTGGTTGGCAATATCTCAGGAAGCGACGCCTAACGGAATCGGACAATTCCCAGAATTTTGTAGGAATCTTCTTACACCGGCGCCGAAAACCGGTGCGACGGCAAGTCGAAATCAACCGCGTTGGCGCAGGGCGGCTACAATCGAACGCACGTCGGTTCGTTCCTCGCGCAAGGTAAACGTGATCAGGATTTCCTCGATACCGGCGATTACGGCCAGAATCGCGGCTAGCTTGAAGGGCCAGGCCGCGAGCCCTGAGTAGAGCGAGATATAGCCGACGAAGGTGACGAATACCGCGATTTTAACGCTCCAGGTGTGATAACCGGTTAGCTTGCCGAACTTGATCAGGCCGATCAGCGCCGGCAGCAGGAAGCTGAACAGCAACAGTGTGTAGTAGAGCAGCTCGCGCTGAGTGAGTTCCGGCCACAGAATCAAGGCGCAGATTGCCATGGTGGTGTAGATGGTGAAATCACCCCAGCTGTCGAGGTGCGCGCCGAGCGCCGTAATCATGTTTAGCTTGCGCGCGAGAAATCCGTCAAGCACGTCGGTGAGCCCGGAAAAAATCAGCGCCGCCAAAAACCAGATTTCCATTTGCAAAAAGGCGAATCCGAACAACAGCGGCGCGATCAGGATGCGGATCAAGCTGATCAGATTGGGTATTTTTAACAGATCTTGTTTAAGGCTCATTATGCTATTGACCCAAGCGGGGTTGGCGCTTCGGCAGCGTCCAATTACAGCACTTAAAAATCGACCTGTACTGCTTTATCATCGACCGCCTCTGGTTTAAATTGTCGCTATTATGCAATACAAACTCATCATGGGTAACCAGGCCTACTCAAGCTGGTCACTTCGCGCCTGGCTGTTGCTGCGGGCATTCGATATAAAATTCGAGCAGGAAGTGGTGCCGCTCTATGGGCCGGAATGGCGCGATTATCAGATAAATGTCGCGCCGGCCAATACGGTACCGACGCTGTTGGCGGGTGAGGGCGCTGATCAAATCACGGTCTGGGACAGCCTGGCGATTGCCGAGTTTTTGCATGAGCGACATCCCGAAGCCCGGATCTGGCCACGCGAAACGCACGCTCGCGCCGCTGCTCGCAGTCTGTGCGCGGAAATGCATTCGAGTTATGTCGCGTTGCGCTCGGCCCTGCCGATGAACGTCAGGCGTGAATACCGCACGGTGAAGGCGGACGCCGAGACGCTGGCCGACATCGCTCGCATCGAATCCTTGTGGGCCTGGGCCGCAGCGCGGTGGGGCGGGACGGGACCGTACCTGTTCGGTGAACGCATGACGGCCGCGGATGCCTTTTACGCGCCGGTGGCGAGCCGTATCCGGACTTACCATGTGCCGCTAAAGCCGGTGTCGCAGGCCTATTGCGATACTCTGCTGGCGCATCCGGCGACGCAGGAGTTCTACCGCGCCGGGCGGCGCGAATCCTGGGTGCTCGAGCAGGTCGAGTTCGATCAGGAATAACGCCCCGATAAGCAACGATCACCAGGAGTCAGGCATGAAATATGCGGTTTTATTTGAAGACAACGAAGAATTTGCGCACATGCGGCCGCGTTACATGGCCGATCATTTGCAATTCCTCGCCGATAACGGCGCTTGCATCAATGCCGCCGGGCCGCTCAAGGATGCGGTCAGCGCCGATCCGGCCGGTGGGATCTGGATCGTCGAAGCCGACGACGCCGATCAGGTTCAAGCGCTGGTCGAGCAGGATCCGTTTTACCCCACCGGCCTGCGTAAATCGATCCGTATACTCGAATGGACTCGGGTTTTCGCCGACGGAACCCGGCTTATTTGATGCCGCTAACGCCGTTGTCAGTCGCCGATCCAGATGTAGTTAGCCTGGTATTCGCCGGGACCCCGAATGCTATCGGCGCTGATTAGCAGGCGCAGATGCGAACCGGGAACTATATTTTGCTGGGTTAAGGTCAGCTCGTAGTTTTCCGGGTCGAATATGGTATTGGCCGATGCAAAGCGGACCGTGATGCGCGCGCCGACAAGGTCGATAAATTCCGGTTTGACTTGCAGTTCGAAGCAATAGTTTTCCGTGGGGCAAAGTTCGTCGACAAACCCCAGTAAATGCACCGGTTCGGCGCCGTGCGCCGAAAATGGCAACATCAGCGCCAGCGCAAACCGGAGGTGCCGCCGAGTCGGCACTGGTGCGCCAGCCGCGGGATAACGTACAATCAGCGCCATTACTCTACCTCACCCGGCGGCAAGCCCGGAGTATCGATAGCGATAGTCGACGAATTATGGACAAAGAAAGCGCGCTCTTTTATGTGGTCCTGGTCCTGTTTGCGGTAACCGGCATCGTCACCATTCTCGGTCTGGTGCAAAAGGTCGTGATCGAGAAAAAATACCTGAATGCGCTGTTTTCCGCCCTGATTCTCGAGCTGATCGCGGCCGTGCTTTACCTGTTTTCCAATACCGAGTTCTTTGACCGGGAACCGAACATTGAAGAACTGGTGTTGCAGCGTACCGAATTGCCGCCGGCGCAGCGGGATATCTCGGCCGGTGAATTGATCGAAATCGTGGCGACTCATGATGACAACCGAGCGAAACTGCAATTGATGGAACAGGAGCTCATGTCGCTTAGAGACCAGATAGCAGACCAGGTTCCCCCGTATGCCGATGTCACCCTGGCACTCGACGCTAGAATACGCGAAATCAGTGAGTTGCAGAAAGATCTCGCGCGTTTGAATACCGAACAACAGGACTTTATGAAAGTCAGGGAAAATTTCCTGGTACGCATGGCCGAGTTAAATACGCGGATGTCGGACGTCGGCACCACGATCAATCTGATTTACCGGCCCGCGCAAAAACGCGAAATCGCGGGTATGCTGCAGTCGGCCTTCAAACAGATCGGCTTCATGCCCGCCGACGAGACGCCCGATGACGATCCCGTCAGGGCGCATGAAATGCTGGTCCGTTATCAGCGCTCCAAAAATTTCGGGCAAACCGGCTATCTGACGGCGCAGGTCGTCGCGTTAATTATTCTCGATTATCTGTCACCGATCTCGCAAAACGGCAACAACTAGCCTGCATATTGCACGAAGGCGGCACCAACTTCGGAGAAATGGCATCGATATCAAAGTATTATTAACCCGGCGACTACTCCGCCGCGCTTGCCTTGCTGGCGAACATACCGAGTGCTTGCGCTACTTTTTTCAGTACCGCATCGCAACCCCGGGTGTCATGGCGTAGCGCAAGAAACTGCGGGTCGTTATAGGAAAACCAGACCTGTCCGCCGGCGTCTTCCCAGATCAGCGCCTTTTGCGGTAAGTCGATGGCGATGCTGCGGCTGCACTGCATCAATGGAGTGCCGACCTTGGGATTGCCGAAGATCACCAGTTCGGTCGGTCTCAATTCCTTGCCGACCTTGGCGGCGCCGGCCGCATGGTTGACGCGTTTGAACACCGTCATGCCCTTGCTGGCGAGTATTTTTTCGAGTCGATCGGTGGTGACGCCGACCGAGTGGGCGCTCTTGACGCTGATCATGCCTTCGCTGGCATACAGATTGGAATTGATCAGGCCGAATAACGCGATGGCCATCAGAAACTTACGCATTTTAAATTCTCCATTGTTTGCTTCGGATAAAGACAAGCCGGATCCTGCATTATCCCGACAAAGTCGTTCGACGCAAATGCCGGGTGCATTTTTTTGTCGAGGCAGAGGGCGGAAGGATGACGGGGCGTGAGCGGCGGGGCGTCAGTGGCGATAACGTGCGACGAAACGATGCAGGATTTCGCGCGCATAAGGCGTATCCGTGCGGTTTACCGCGACGGTCAGCGCCGCGGCTTCCTCGGGCGGAAAATAGCCATGATGCTTATAGGCGTCGATTCTGACGCTGAAACCGGCGCCGTCGCCTTCAGGGTGAAACTGGGTGGCGTAGACGTTTTTGCCGACACGAAACATCTGCACCGGGCAGGCGGCGCCGGTTAACAGCAAGGTCGCATCCCGGGGCACCCGGTCGCAGGCTTCCTTGTGCCCGCACAGGACATCGATCTGCGCGGGGAAATCGCTCAGCAGCGGATCTTCGGCACCCGCGTCGGTTAGGTTGACCCGCGTGCCGCCCACCGGTTCGGCGTATTTACCGGAAATCGGGGTATCGAGATAGGAACCCAATAGCCCGCAACCCGAGCAGGCGCCCAGGAAGGGGAAGTCGCCCGGCACAATTTCATCGAACAGTCTGCGGAAATTATCTTCGATCTTGACCTGAATCGGGCTTTTGTTTGCCTGCGGCGTACTGATATCGAATGGACTGCCGCCGACGATAACCGCCGCATAATCCTTGAGCACAAGCACCGGTATGCCGGTTTTTTCGATACGAATGCGCCGCGTATCGGATGCCGCTAGAGCGCCATACTTCAAAATAGCCTCAAATTCATTATTCGAGGTGTCGTCTTCGGGGCGTAACTGCAATATCAGGAAAGGCTTCGCGCTGCTCATGGGGCGGTTTTGAAATAATGGGTTAACAACTGCAGTGTATACTAGAGCAGGATTTGCGGCCGATGTCGACGCCTCTATCGAATTTTGGCCGGGAATAGTGAGAAATCATTGTCGGTAATCCCAAATACCTGCAAAAGTCAGATTCTCAATGGTTGCTGGCTAAGACGCAGCCGGATCGAATCATCAACCAGCCGATGACCAGCATCTGGGGAACCGTTATTAACGCTAGGAAAGTGCGATCTTCCAGGGATTTATCCTGTCTTTGACCACCATCACTCGCTATTGTCGCCGGGTTAATATGCCGGCGAATCACGGGCAGCGGTTATTGATTCCGATCAAATACAGGCTTAACCCAGGTTATGCCGGGTCGTGATAAAACTCGGTTCATCGTTGAGCCATCGATCGAGCAGGTCGGCAAGTTCGTGTTTACGGTAGGGTTTGGTAATCACTTCGTCCATGCCGGCCTTATGGCATTTGGCGCGATCTTTTTTAGAGGCGTTGGCGGTTAGTGCGATTATCGGAATCCTGCTACTGCCGTTTTCTTCCATGCGGATTTTCTTGGTGGCCTGATAACCGTCCATGTTCGGCATCAGGCAATCCATCAGAATCAAATCGTAAACCCGTTCCCGCCACAAGCGTATGGCTTCGCGCCCATTTTCGGCGATGTCCGTGTTGTAACCCATTTTCGACAACAGTAGCGAAGCAAACTTCTGGTTCGTCAGATTGTCTTCCACCAACAGAATATTGCCGCGCGACGTCTTGGACAGCGTGAAATCGGTGGCGTTTTCGCCGCCGACCGGTAGATTCTGAATATCATTATCCGACTGCATCGAAGTGTTCAGTGCATAATAAAACTGATAATTGGTAAACGGTTTCTGCATGAAAGTGGTATATCCCTGTAAATGGCGTGCGCGCTTGCGGAATCGGTCCGATTCCTCGTCACTGTTACCCAGCACCAGCCACGAAGCCGGATTCTTGGATCGGCCGGTGTCGAAATCGCTCCACTGATTGGAGGGGTCGAGGATGGCTTCCTGGCTGACGATGACGATTTGCGCCGCGCCGCCGTGCTCTTCGATGATTTTGAGCCGGTCCTTGATTTCGTCGGCGCTGGCGACCACGGCAGTTTCGACTTCGATGCGTCGCAGGCGGTCGATAATCAGGTCGCGATAGATTTCGTTGGGTTCCAACAGCATGACGTGATTGATGGCGCCCGTGGGAATCGGGATTGCTTCGCTCTGGTCGGCGAGCTCCAGCTCAAAATCGAGCGAAAAAACCGAACCTTTGCCGGATCCTGAATCGACCGCGATGTGGCCGCCCATAAGGGTCACCAGCTCGCGAGTTATGGTCAGCCCAAGGCCGGTACCGCCATACTTGCGCGTGGTTGAACTGTCGGCCTGAGTAAAGGAACTGAATAATTGTTCGACTTTGTCGGGGGCGATGCCGATGCCGGTATCTTCGACATGTATCGCAATTGCAGCTCGTTGAGATGGGTCGATGTCAACCGTGATCGACACCTGAATGTACCCGTTTTCGGTAAACTTGATCGAATTGCCGATCAGGTTAAAAAAGATCTGCCGGATACGAGCAGGATCGCCGATGAAATGACGCGGTAAATCAGGTGCAAAGTCGAGTATCAGCTGCAGCGCCTTGTTTTGGCGACGCGGCGCCAGTAGCGCCATCACGTCGTAAGCCGATTGTTCCAGGTCGAACGGGATTTTTTCGAGCCCGACCTTGCCGGCCTCGAGCCGCGAGAAGTCGAGGATATCGTTGATAATGGTCAGTAACGATTCGCTCGAATCGACGATGATTTGTACGTACTCATTTTGCTGGGCGTCGAGTTTGGAAGCGGACAGGAGTTCGCTCATGCCGAGAACACCGTTCATCGGGGTGCGTAATTCATGGGTCATGGTCGCAAGAAACTGGCTCTTGGCTTCACTTGCCGATTCGGCTTTTTCTCGGGCAACCACATACTGCTCGCGCGACGACTCCAATCTGACGACGCGGCGGCGTAAATTCGAAGTCAGATTTCGAATTCGAACTTCCAGCGGATTGAAGATAAGCAGCGCCTCGAGCAACAGCAGCAAGAGGGTGGCAAGCCAGAACCATTGCCGCAGGCGCTGGTTGCGCAATTCCGCGGCGGCGCGCAAATTTAGGTATTCCCCGGCGACGGCGTCGAGGGCCGACTCGAGTGTTTGCAGGCCATGAGTGCTCAGATAGAATTGCTCGTAAGAACCCGCTCCGAGAGTCCCCGGCTCGCTGTCGAAAACTGCAGTCGCGATTTCCAGAAAAGCTTCGAGTGCAATATCCAAACCGGTGGATTCGTCGAAGTAGAGCATCCGCAACTCTGGACTCGTGCTGCTAGAAACCCCGGCCGCCGTCATTTCCGCCCGCAGCGTTTCACGCAATTGCCGCAGTGTCCCGATACTGCGGCCTAGTTCGGCCTTCGCGGTGGAGAACCTCTGGTTATCCGCCGAGGTCATCAGCAGCAGACTAAGGAAGGCAATACGCCGCGCCTGCCCGGATTGCTGCCCGGTCATTTCAACCAGCGCGGTCAACTGGCGCTGTTGCGTCGCGGCCCACTGCAGGGTTAGGTAAGCGGTGGTCGCCAGCGCCGCGATCAGGGCAAGCGCGACCAGATACCTGGTTCTGATCAAGCGTACAACTTTCGTATAAACCATGGATTCCTGGTTAGTGAATAGCATTGTCGGCCGGCGCGAATCGGGAAATACCCGCCTGCCTCAGGGGTTATCGGCTGTTTAGCGGAAATATTGACCCTCAGGGAACGCGAATTGGCGACCGCATAGCGGGTTGCCAAAGACGGGGCGCGGGCATTCTGCTAAGGTGCCTGTTTTTGTGACCCGAGGGTTAAGGAAATAGCGACTCATCCCGCCTTCGGGCGCACCGAAAAAGAGCATTCGAATCGGCAGGATTGGGAAAACATCCGCGCCATGATGCCTTATATCTGGGATTATCGGGGCCGGGTACTGTTTGCTCTCGGCTGCCTGATAGTGTCAAAACTGGCGATGGTCGGCGTTCCGGTTGTGCTCAAATATATCGTCGATACGCTCGACGCCGATCCGGGGCAGGTCGTGGTGCTGCCGATCCTGTTGTTGCTTGCTTATGGACTGCTGCGTTTTATCAATTCCGGTTTCAACGAGCTACGCGATGCGATTTTTGCGCGCGTGCGCTTTCATGCGATGAATCGCTTGTCGGTTTCGGTGCTGAGTCACTTGCATGAATTGTCGTTACGCTTTCATCTGGAGCGCAACACCGGCGCGATATCGCGAGATATGGAGCGCGGCGCGCAAAGCATCAGCTCGATCCTCAATTACATGGTGTTCAATATCGTGCCGACCGCAGCCGAGTTTCTACTGGTCGCGCTAATCCTGTTTACCCAGTACGATAGTTTGTTTGCCGGCATTATTTTCTTTACCGTCATTTTCTACATCGGCTTTACCTTGATGGTAACCGAGTGGCGCATGCATTATCGCCATGAAATGAATGCCCTCGATTCGACCGCCAACGGCCGCGCGATGGACAGCTTGATGAACTACGAAACGGTCAAGTACTTCAATAACGACCAGCATGAAATCACGCGCTACCGCGATACCATGCAGCAATGGGAAGAGGCTGCGGTTAAAAGCCAGAGTACGATGTCGATGCTTAATTTCGGTCAGGCTGCAATCATCGCGATCGGCGTTACCGGCATCATGTTGCTGGCGGCGCAAGGGGTGGTCAACGACGAGTTAACCCTGGGCGATCTGGTTTTAATCAATACCATGATGCTGCAGCTGTTTCTGCCGCTTAATTTTCTCGGCATTATTTATCGTTCGCTGAAATATGCGCTGGCCGATATGGACATGGTGATCAAGCTGCTGCGGCGGCCACTGGAAATTACCGACCGCGACGGCGCCACTCGGCTCGAGGTCGCACGCGCGAGCGTCGAGTTTCACAAGGTCGGTTTCCACTATAATGCGGATCGGCGCATCCTGGAGGATGTCAGCTTCCGCCTTGCCGACGGGGAAAAACTCGCCATCGTCGGGCCTTCGGGAGCGGGCAAGTCGACTATCGCCAGGCTGTTGTTCCGGTTTTACGACGTCAGCAAAGGGCAGATCCTGATCAGCGATCAGGATGTCGCGGGCGTCACCCAGCAAAGCCTGCGTGAAGCCATCGGCATCGTGCCGCAGGATACGGTGCTATTCAACGATTCGATACTTTACAATATCCAGTATGCGCGTCCCAGCGCCAGCTTCGAGAATGTCCGGCAGGCCGCGCGCCTGGCCGACATCGATCGCTTTATCGATGCCTTGCCGCAGGGTTATGACACCATCGTCGGCGAACGCGGTCTCAAGCTTTCGGGGGGCGAAAAGCAACGCGTCGCGATTGCTCGAGTGTTGTTGAAAGATCCCGCCATTTTGGTCTTTGACGAAGCCACCTCGAGCCTCGACAGCCAGTCGGAAAAAAATATTCTCGGCGCGCTGGCACGGATATCGGCCAACAAGACGACGCTGGTCATTGCCCACCGGTTGTCGACCGTAATCGATGCCGATCGCATTATCGTGCTCGAAAACGGTCGCATCAAAGAGCAGGGCGACCACGAAGCGCTAATCGCCGCGGATGGGCTTTATGCGCAGCTATGGCGTATGCAGCAAAAGAAATCGCAGGCAGTGGAATGAACGATGATTTAAGCAATTGCAGCGCCAGCGAACCTTTTGCGCTACGCGTTATCGGCGACGATATGGCGCCCGAATTTGTCGATGGTCATATTATCGTTATCGACCCCGGCGGCAAATTGAAATCGGGTGCCTACGTGGTTGCCAATCACGCCGGCGGGATGATCTTCCGGCAACTCGTTATCGACGGTTTGTTATACCGTTTGATCGCGGCGGATCCGGAGCTGCCGGAGATTCGTTTACGCGGTCTCGATGAAATTGTCGGTGTGGTCAGCCAACGTTCCGGCAAGCGCCGCAGCGAACACAAACGTTATGATGGATGAATGTCTCAGTCCCCAGTTTTCGCCGCCATCCCCGTTTAACAGTCACCCCAAGTTAACAGTCGGACTCTTGGGGACAGATCTTCAGATCTGTCCCCCTCGAAGCAACCAACCAAGATCCTAATCGAAGGCTATTTCCACCAGTTCAAACACAGCCCGTCGGTTTCGGTAACCCCGCGTAACGGCAGGCTTGTTTGGCAGGGCCGAAGGGAAACAGCTGATTTAGATAGCGGCTGTTGCCCTTGTCGGGGCCCAGGCGTTTGCCGATTTCCCGGGTCAGCACGCGTATCGCCGGGGCGATTTGGTATTTAAAGTAATAGTCACGCAGGAAACCGATCACTTCCCAGTGGGCCGCTTCGAGATCGACCCCGTCTTTTGCCGCCATGCCGGAGGCGACCTCGCGCGTCCAGTCACTCTGGTTTTGCAGGAATCCTTCGGCATCGACCTCGTATTCGATACCGTTGATTTCGAGTAGCTGAGGAATTTTCGATTGAGCCTGCATGTTATGCCCTATTGTCGGCGGAAGCACATTCTAGCGAATATTTTTAAGTATAGAATAACGATTTGTTTAAAATGTGATCCCGATTCCCCTTATACTGCCAGCCTGATAATGGGAGATTATTAATGTCAGACGAAAACCGCGAAAAGGCGCTTAATTATCACCGTTTGCCGGTTCCCGGCAAACTGCGAATCGAAGCGACGACGCCGCTGACATCGCAGGCTGATCTGACCCTGGCTTACTCGCCGGGGGTAGCCTATCCCTGCCTCGAAATCGAAAAGGATCCGCTCGCGGCGCGCGAGTTCACGGCGCGCGCCAACCTGATCGGCGTCGTAACCAACGGCACCGCAGTCCTGGGTCTCGGCGACATCGGCGCGTTGGCCGCTAAACCGGTAATGGAAGGCAAGGCGGTTTTATTTAAACGTTTCGCCGGCATCGATGTGTTCGACATCGAAATCGGGGAAAAAGACCCGCACAAGCTCGCCGAAACCATCGAACGGCTGGAGCCGACCTTCTGCGGCATCAACCTCGAGGATATCAAGGCACCGGATTGTTTTTACGTCGAGCAGTATCTACACGAAAAAATGTCGATCCCGGTGTTTCACGACGACCAGCACGGTACCGCGATCGTGGTCGCTGCAGCGATGAAATCGGCGCTCGAAGTGGTCGGCAAGGATCTCGACAAGATTAAGCTGGTCGCCTCGGGCGCCGGCGCCGCGGCGCTGTCCTGCCTCAAGTTGCTGGTGTCGATGGGGCTCGATAAAAGCAAGGTCTTCGTGTGTGACTCGCGCGGCGTTATTTTTAAGGGCCGCACCGACAAAATGGACGAGTACAAGGAGGCCTTTGCCGTAGAAACCGATTTGCGCAGACTGGACGAGGCGCTCGCCGGTGCGGACGTTTTCCTCGGGTTGTCCGCCGGTAACCTGTTAAAACCCGAGATGGTCGAGTCGATGGCGGCAAAGCCGATCGTATTCGCGCTCGCCAATCCGACGCCCGAGATCGATCCGACCGAGGCCAAACGGGTATGCCCCGATGTTGTGATCGCCACCGGGCGCACCGATTATCCCAATCAGGTGAACAACGTACTTTGTTTTCCCTTCCTGTTTCGCGGTGCGCTCGACGCCGGCGCCACGGAAATCAACCAGGAAATGAAAATCGCCTGTGTCGACGCAATCTCCAGACTGGCGCGTGCCGGCACCAGCGATACCGTGGCGGAGGCCTACCGCGGCGAATCCTTGACCTTCGGACCGGAATATCTGATTCCCAAGCCCTTCGATCGCCGCTTGATTCTCGAAATCGCGTCGGCGGTAGCGCAGGCGGCGATGGATTCGGGCGTCGCCGAACGTCCGATCGAAGACATGGAGGCCTATCGCGAACGCTTGACCGCGTTTGTGTTTCGCTCGGGTTTATTCATGAAGCCGGTATTCGATACGGCACGCCTCAACCCGCGCCGCGTGGTATATGCCGAGGGTGAGAATCCGAAAATTTTGCAGGCGGTGGAAAGCGTAGTGCAGAACAAGCTTTGTTTTCCGATCGTGCTCGGGCGTGAAGCGGTGGTTAAAAAAATCATTGCCGAATACGGCTTGACGGTTAAACCCGGGCAAGACTTCGAAATCCTGGACTACCAGGATAACGAAGACTGGTGCCGTGAATTCCATCGCTTAACGGAACGGCGCGGCAAGACTCCGCTGGAGGCACGCGAAATTCTGCGCAATAGCAAAACCACGCAGGCCGCGATGATGGTGAAACTCGGGCTCGCGGATACGATGATTACCGGGACCATCGGACGATTTCATCGTCACCTCGGGCGCATCTTGAGTGTATCGCAGCAGGATGAGGGCGCCGATGAGGTGTCGGCATTGAGCATCAACATTACCAGCAAGTTTACGCTGTTTATTGTCGATACCCATGTGGTCCCGGAGCCGTCGGCGGAAGCGATTGCCAAGATGACCGTACTGGCGGCCGAAGAGGTTGCGCGCTTCGGTCTCAAACCGAAGGCGGCGCTGCTTTCGCATTCCAACTTCGGTAGCCGGGATTCCGACTCCTCGCGTAAAATGCGCGCGGCGCTTAAAATTCTGCACCATCGGTATCCGGGATTGATGGTCGAAGGGGAAATGCAGGCGAATCTGGCGCTATCGCCGAAAGTTATGCTCGAGCAATTCCCGAATTCGAATCTGGACGGTGTGGCGAATTTGCTGGTAATGCCTAATTTGGACGCAGCCCATATCGCAATGAACCTGGCCAAGCTCAGTACCGACGGTGTGCCGATCGGTCCGATACTGCTGGGCAGTGATATCGCGGCGCACATTGTCACGCCGGGCACCACCGTACGGGGGCTGGTCAATATGACGGCGATTGCGGCGGCGCGAATCGCAACCGAGGAAATCTGATCGATGCACCTTGTTATTCTCCTGCTCGCACTTCTCGCGTTTTCCATCTACTTGACTCTAAGCACGCGCGGTGATCCCGAAAAGCGCAAGTTGTTTTATCTCTTTGTGCTGGTGGACCTGTGGCTGGGCGGGGTTTTTCTATACCTGCTGGTGAGTGCGATTCTCGATTACAACTGATGTTAGCGCGGTCTTCGTCGTAATCGAAATCCCACATGTCGATTACGCGATAGATTAAGACGCTTATAACATTTTACACTTTGGTTATATTTTTTTCGTATATAAGCTTTCAATCACTGCCGGAGCGGTGATTTTTAATATAAGGGGGTGTTTCATGAGTCACACACAATATGCGCCGGCGCGACAGCGCCTGCAGCGTAGCGAGCTTGCGGTACCCGGTTCCAATCCGGGAATGTTTGAAAAAGCCGCGGCCAGCGCCGCCGACTACGTGTTCCTCGACCTCGAGGACGCGGTATCGCCGGGTGATAAGGCGCAGGCGCGCAAGAACGTCATCGAGGCGCTCAACGATATCGACTGGCGCGCCCGGGGCAAGACCGTTTCGGTGCGCATCAACAGCCTCGATACTCACTACATGTACCGCGACGTGGTTGATGTGGTGGAGCAGGCCGGTGACCGGCTCGACACCATTCTAATCCCCAAGGTCGGCGTGGCCGCAGATGTTTATATGGTCGACGCGCTGCTGACCCAGATCGAGGCCGCGCAGGGTTTTAGCAACAAGATTGGCCTGGAAGCCCTGATCGAAATCACCCTCGGTATGGCCAATGTCGATGCCATCGCCACCTCGAGCCCGCGCATGGAAGCATTACATTTCGGCGTCGCCGATTATGCCGCCAGCTGTCGGGCGCGCACTACCAACATCGGTGGATTGAACGCGGATTATCCGGGCGATCAGTGGCATCATGGGTTGTCGCGCATGCTGGTGGCCTGCCGCGCCTACGGCATTCGCGCAATCGACGGCCCGTTCGGCGATTTCAACGATCCCGATGGTTATCTCGAGGCGGCAAGACGCGGCGCGGCCATGGGCTACGAAGGTAAGTGGGCGATACATCCGTCGCAAATCGAGCTCGCCAATGACGTCTATTCGCCGCCCGCGGCCGAAGTCGACCGGGCACGCCGAATCCTCGCCGCACTGGAAGAGGCGGCCGCCGAGGGCCGGGGAGCGGCGCAACTCGATGGCCGCATGATCGATGCCGCCTCGGCGCGTATGGCCGAGAACGTAGTCGACACTGACGCCGCAATTAAAGCCAAACGATAACCCGCAGTATAGGAGAAGATCGATGGATATACATGAATACCAGGCGAAAGCCCTGTTGTCCGAATTCGGCATGCCGGTCGCCAAGGGCGGTATCGCCTACAGCCCCGAACAGGCCGCCTATCGCGCCAAGGAACTCGGCGGCGAGAAATGGGTGGTCAAGGCGCAGGTGCATTCCGGCGCGCGTGGCAAGGCTGGCGGTATCAGAGTTTGTTCGACTGAAAATGAAGTCATGCAGGCGGCCAACGAATTGCTCGGCCGCCGTCTCGTCACCAACCAGACCGGCCCGCAGGGCAAGTTGATCGGACGGCTTTATATCGAGGAGGCAACCGATATCGGGCGCGAAATCTATCTCGCCTTCGCCCTCGACCGTTCCTCGGAGCGCATCATGTGCGTGGCCTCGGCCGCGGGCGGAATGGATATCGAAGAGATTGCCGTCAGTAGCCCCGAAAGTATCGTGCGGGTACCGATCGAACCCGCGGTCGGCATGCAGGATTTCCAGGCGCGCGAAATCGCGTTTGCCCTCGGCATGGAGGCGGGCCAACTGGCAGAAGCGGTCAAGGCGCTGAAAGCCTGTTACCGCGCGTTCCGCGATTTGGATGCGACCATGGTCGAAGTCAACCCGCTGGTGGTAACCGGCGACGGCCGCATCATCGCGCTCGACGCCAAGATGGGCTTCGATGACAACGCCTTGTTTCGGCGCCCGCAGATTTCGGAATTGCGCGACAAGTCGCAGGAAGATCCGCGCGAAATGAATGCCGCGGATCGCGGTCTGAGCTACGTCGGCCTCGACGGTAACATCGGCTGCATCATCAACGGCGCCGGGCTCGCGATGGCGACCCTGGATATGATTAAACACGTGGGCGGCGAGCCGGCGAACTTTCTAGATATCGGCGGCGGTGCGTCGCCGGAGCGGGTCGCAAAGGCTTTCAATCTGGTGCTGTCGGACGCGGGAGTTGATGCAATTCTGGTCAATATTTTCGCCGGCATCAACCGCTGCGATTGGGTCGCCGAAGGCGTGATCCAGGCCATGGAAAAGCTCAAGGTTCCGGTGCCCGTCGTGGTGCGGCTTTCCGGCACCAATGTCGAGCTCGGACGGCAGATTCTGGCGGATAGCAAGGTCGACTTGATTACCGCCGACACGCTCGCCGAGGCCGCGGAAAAGGCAGTTGCCGCCGCCAAGACCCAACAGACACGAGGAGACGCCTGAGATGAGTATTTTTCTTGATCAAAACACCCGCGTGATCGTGCAGGGATATACCGGTCGAATCGGGACCTTTCATGCCCGGGAAATGATTGAATACGGCACCAACCTGGTGGGTGGTGTCACCCCGGGCAAGGGTGGTGAACGCCACCTCGAGCGGCCGGTATTCAACACCGTCAAGGATGCCGTGCGCGAAACCGGTGCCGAGGCGAGCGTGGTGTTCGTGCCGCCGCCGTTCGCCGCGGATGCGATCATGGAGGCTGCCGATGCGGGCATCCGTTTTTGCGTTTGCGTCACCGACGGTATTCCGGCGCAAGACATGATGCGCGTCAAGCGTTACATGCGGCGTTACAAAAGAGAGGATCGAATGACGCTGACCGGACCCAACTGCGCCGGTACGATCAGCCCGGGTAAGGCGATGATGGGCATCATGCCGGGGCATATTTACATGCAGGGCAACGTCGGCTTGATCGGCCGTTCGGGCACGCTCGGCTATGAAGCCGCCTCGCAAATGAAGGCGATAGGTATCGGTATTTCGACTAGCGTCGGCATCGGCGGCGATCCGATCAACGGCAGCGCGTTTCGCGATCACCTCGAACGTTTCGAGCAGGATCCCGAGACTCGCCTGGTGGTCATGATCGGTGAAATCGGCGGACCGCAGGAAGCCGAAGCCGCAGCTTATGCGCGCGATCATATGCAAAAACCCGTACTCGCGTATATCGCAGGCCTGACCGCGCCCAAAGGGCGCACCATGGGCCACGCCGGCGCCATAGTTACCAGCGCCGGTGAATCGGCGGCGGAAAAAGTCGAGATTCTGCGGGCGGCAGGCGTCGGTATCATCGTCAGGCCATCCGAATTCGGTAACGCGGTCGGCGAAGCCCTCGCCAGCTTGTAACCGGGAGGCAAGACCAGCGGCGCGCGGGCGCGATAGAGCGCAGCCCCAATCGGCTTTGCGTCAGTTTGGAGACTCTGTGCGAAGGCCTTGTTGCGACGGATTAGATCCAGCGGTCGAGCGCGGTCTCGAAGGTTTCGCGGTCGATTTCTATCGCGCCGAGCGATTTCAGATGCGCGGTCGGAAGCTGGCAATCGATCATTTCGTAGCGCCCCGAATCGACCAGATGTTTGAGGCATAATTTCGAAGTGTTAGCTTCGCGGCTGAACATCGATTCCCCGAAAAATACCTGGCCGAGCGCGATGCCGTAAAGACCGCCTACGAGTTCGCCGTCACGGCGGCATTCGATGGAATGTGCATAGCCGGCATGAAACATACCGATATAGGCTTCGATCATTCGACTGTTAATCCAGGTGCCGTGCTGATCGTCGCGTTGTTTGGCGCAAGCCTCGATCACGGCCTCGAAGTCGCGGTCCTCGGTGATCTGGTAGTGCTGCCGGCGCGCGAGTTTTTGCAGGCTTTTACTCTGATGAAAACATTTCGGATACAAAACCGTGCGCGGTGCCGGCGACCACCACAGGATGGGATCGTTGTCGCTAAACCAGGGGAAGATGCCCCGACGATATGCCGCCAGCAACCAGTCGACTTCGAGACTGCCGCCGGCGGCGAGCAGACCCGCGGGTTCGGTCAATACCGCGGCGGCTTCCGGAAAATGCGGTGTTTCGCCAGGTTCAAGCCATGGAATCATATATAAAACAAAAGTTTATTTAATAAAGTTAATGTAAAATATCTTCAATCGGCAGCTTTATACGGCGAATGCTCGAGCAAGTCCGATTGGTAATCCTCGATGTAGCGCAGCTCCTGTCGCAAAAAACGCTCGATGGCTTCGCGAAATTGAGGATGCGCGATCCAGTGTCCCGACCAGGTATGCGTCGGTAGGAATCCACGGCTCAGCTTGTGTTCACCCTGGGCGCCCGGATCGAAGGTCGACAGACCTTCGGCGATGCAGTAATCGATGCCCTGGTAGTAACAGCATTCGAAGTGCAGGTTGTTGAAATACTGGTCGCAGCCCCATACGCGTCCGTATAAATGCGTATCGCTGCGGAAAAATAGCGATGCCGCGACAATCTGTCCCCGATCGCGTGCTATCGCGGCCAGAACCTGCCTCGGCATGCACTCGCCCAGATGTCGAAAGAATCCGGGCGTCAGGGTCGCGGTGCCGTATTTACGCTGGTAGATCCCGGCATAGAGTTCGTGGATGCGGCGCCACTCACCGGGTTCGATGTCGCCGCCCTGGTGCATGCGAATATCGAGATTTTGTTGCGCCACATTGCGGCGCTCCTTGCGCAGGTTCTTGCGCTTGCGCGAACTCAAGCGCGCCAGAAAATCGTCGAAATCCCGATAGTTGTCGTTTTGCCAGTGAAACTGAACGTCGCTGCGCAGCATGATGTCCTGCGATCCGAGGTCGTCGAGAACGTCTTTTTCGGCGAACAGAATATGCCAGGAACTCAATTTTTGATCGCTGCAAAAGCCTTGAACGACCTGCACCAAGCTTGCGCGCAGCCGCTGCCGTTCGTCAGGGTCGTTAACCAGCGCCTGGTTGAACAGGAAGCGCGGCCCGGTCGCCGGCGTATACGGAATCGCAGTCACCAGCTTGGGGTAGTAGTCGAGCCCGCTGCGCTGATAGGCGTTGACCCAAGCGTGATCGAACACCAGTTCGCCGTAGGAATTGGTTTTGATGTAGCAGGGGACGGCCGCGATTAAGTCCTGCGCGCGGTAGAGTAGGAAATAAACCGGGTGCCAGCCAAACGGCTCCAGGCATTCATGACTTTCGAGTCCGTGTAAAAACGCGTGTCGTGTAAACGGATAGGCATCGGCGCCGAGCGCGTCCCAGTCGGCGGCCGGAACCTCGCTCAGACTGTGGCTGACGCTGACGCGCAAATCGGCGGCATTATTCGAGTTCCTTGGCATCGAGGTATTTTTCGGCATCCAGCGCCGCCATGCAACCGCTGCCGGCCGAGGTGACGGCCTGGCGGTAAACGTGATCCATAACGTCACCCGCGGCGAACACGCCCTCGACGCTGGTCGCGGTGGCGTTGCCGTCGAGCCCGCTATGCACCCGGATATAGCCGTTGTTCATTTCCAGCTGTCCGGCGAAGATATCGGTATTCGGGCGGTGACCGATGGCGATGAAGATGCCGGCGAGGTCGAGCTGCTTGGTACTGTCGTCCTGCACGTTACGAATGCGCAACCCGGTGACGCCGGAGTCGTCGCCCAGGGCTTCGTCGAAAACGCTGTGCCATTCGATGTTGACGTTGCCGTTCTTTTGTTTTTCGAATAGATGGTCCTGCAGGATTTTTTCCGAGCGCAATTTATCGCGACGATGCACCAGCGTGACTTCCGAGGCGATATTCGACAGGTATAAGGCTTCCTCCACCGCGGTATTGCCGCCGCCGATCACCGCGACCTTCTGGCCACGAAAAAAGAAGCCGTCGCAGGTCGCGCAGGCCGATACGCCCTTGCCGTGGAAAGCTTCTTCGGAGGGCTCGCCGAGATACATCGCGCTCGCACCGGTGGCGATGATCAGGGCGTCGCAGCTATACTCGCCGCTATCACCGACCAGGCGTTTCGGCGTTTCATCGAGAAATACGGTGTTGACCTGGTCGAAAACGATCTCGGTTTCGAAACGTTCCGCATGATTTTTCATGCGCTGCATCAAATCCGGGCCGGTGAGGCCCTCCACATCGCCGGGCCAGTTATCGACATCGGTGGTGGTCATCAATTGTCCGCCGGCCTCGATCCCGGTGATTACCGTCGGCTTTAGATTGGCGCGCGCGGCATAAACCGCCGCCGAATATCCGGCCGGTCCGGATCCGAGGATAATGACTCGGCTGTGTTTGGGTATGGGCATGTAAACTCTCAGGCAAATGCAGCAGAGAAAAAAGACGCCAATCTTAAAGCTAAATATGGCTGTTGACTATATGGCTATCGGGTTGGATTTTTCAATGGGCGAGCAGCGCAGGGCGTCACTCGCGCAATTACCCGAGTACACACCGGATAGATAAATGCGTCTTATTTCTAGTTCCTGACGGATACGATCATGTAAAATAGGCCGATTTTCGCAAGGCAGTATCTTAGTGGCGCAAGCTAAACCAACTTCACGCTCAGACCGGCAAGAAAGAAAGCTGATGTTTGCCGGGCAGGTCAATCAACGCCTGCGCGAGGCCGGCATGCTGATTTCGTTCGCGCTGGCGGGTTACTTTCTGGTAGCGATGTTCAGCTACGACGCGCTCGATCCGTCCTGGTCTCACAGCGGGAGCAACAGCGAAATCGCCAACTTCGGCGGCACCGCCGGCGCCTGGATGGCCGATTTGTTGTTTTACCTGTTCGGTTATCTGGCGTTTCTGTTACCGATCATGCTCACCTATAACGGCATAATCCTGGTAAGAAGCAATAGCCTGACCGATGAAGACCGTTACCAGATGCTGATTATCCGCTGGAGCGGTTTCGTGCTGATGCTGATTTCGGGTTGCGCCCTGTCGAGCTTGCACTTCGCGGTGCCAAGCGGCAGCATGCCGCTAGATGCGGGCGGCATCCTCGGACAGATTACCGGCAATTATTTTTCCCAGGGCCTCGGGTTCATCGGCGCGACCGTAATGCATTTAGCACTGTTTCTGGCGGGACATACCCTGTTTACCGGCCTCTCCTGGCTGGCGCTGGTGGATAATACCGGCAAGTATACGCTGATGCTGCTCGACAGTTTGCTCGACCGCTATTATTTGATGCGTGACAAGGTCGAGGGCAGTCGTAACCGCAACGAACGCGACCAATTGTTCCAGGTACAGCAAAAGAAACAGGAAAAGCGCAAGCCGATCAAGATCGAGCCGGTGGTGGAGCAGATCGAACCCAGCCTGCGCGTAGAAAAGGAAAAACAGATTCCATTGTTCAAATCCAACGGCAAGGGCAAGTCAACGATTCCGCCGCTGGCGTTGCTCGACAAACCCGGGCCCAAGGTGGCCGGTTACAGCAAGTCGGCGCTGCAGGCGATGTCACAACAACTGGAATTGAAACTGCTGGATTTCGGGATCGAGATCGAGGTCGAGTCGGTGCATCCCGGGCCGGTTATCACGCGATTTGAAATTCTGCCGGCGCCCGGGGTCAAGGTGAACCAAATTACCAACCTGTCCAAGGACCTGGCGCGATCGCTGTCGGTCATGGGCGTGCGCGTGGTTGAAATCATACCCGGCAAATCGGTTATGGGGCTTGAAATTCCCAACGAAAATCGCGAACTGGTGGCCTTGAGCGAGATCGTGCAGTCGAAAAGCTTCGACCAGGCGGCTTCGCCGTTAACCCTGGCGCTGGGTAAGGACATCAGCGGCGAAGCCGTGGTTGCCGACCTGTCCAAAATGCCGCATCTGCTGGTCGCCGGCACCACCGGTTCGGGTAAGTCGGTGGCGATCAACGCCATGCTGTTAAGCATTTTGTTCAAGGCGACGCCGCGCGATGTGCGCATGATTCTGATCGACCCGAAAATGCTGGAGCTGAATGTCTACGAGGGGATTCCGCATCTGATCGCGCCGGTGGTAACCGATATGAAGGAAGCCGCCAATGCGCTGCGCTGGTGTGTCGCGGAGATGGAACGGCGTTATCGGCTGATGGCGGCGCTCGGGGTGCGTAATATTTCCGGCTATAACCGTAAAATTAAGGATGCAATTGCCGCCGGGCAACCGATCAAGGACCCGCTGTTCGATCACAAGACCCTGTTGTTGAATCCCGATGCCGAGCCCGAAGATCTCGAAACGCTGCCTTACATAGTGGTCGTGGTGGACGAATTCGCCGACATGATTATGGTCGTCGGTAAAAAGGTGGAAGAATTGATCGCGCGCCTGGCGCAGAAAGCGCGCGCCTCGGGAATCCACCTGTTGCTTGCCACGCAGCGGCCGTCGGTCGACGTTATCACCGGACTGATCAAATCCAACATCCCGACGCGCATCGCGTTTCAGGTTTCTTCCAAGGTCGATTCTCGCACCATTCTAGATCAAATGGGCGCCGAAGCCCTGTTAGGTCACGGCGATATGCTTTATTTACCGCCGGGCACCAGCGTCCCGGAAAGGGTGCATGGCGCCTTTGTCGACGACCACGAAGTGCATGCGGTCATCAATGAAATACGGAAATCCGGGGAACCGAACTACATTGCCAATGTCCTTGAAGAATCGAGTGCGGCGGTCTTACCGGGAGAGGGGCCGCGCGACTCCAATGGCGACGAGGCCGATCCGCTATACGACGAAGCGGTGGCGGTGGTTACCGAAACCCGCAAGGCTTCGATTTCATATGTGCAGCGGCGCCTCAAGATCGGCTATAACCGCGCCGCGCGCATGATCGAGGAAATGGAAGCCTCCGGAGTCGTATCGATGGTGCAATCAAATGGGAGCAGGGAGGTGCTGGCACCGCCACCTCCGCCAGCGGATTGACTATGAAATATCTGATTTTGGTTTTGGTATTGATCGCAAGCCCGGTTTTCGCCGATGACGCCGAACGCCGCCTACAGGCCGCGCTCAAAAGCATGGATAACATGAGCGCTGAGTTCAAGCAAACCCTGCGTGACGAAGACGAACAGATCGTACAGCAGAGCCGCGGTACGCTGGCCTTGCAGCGCCCCGGGAAATTCAGCTGGAATTATACCGACCCGTTCGAGCAACGGATTGTGGCGGATGGCAGCGAACTGTGGGTATACGACGTCGAATTAGAGCAGGTTACGGTAAAACCGATGGATGAAGGGCTCTCCAATGCGCCGATTATGATTCTGATGAAACAGTCGGACGTTAGTCGACAGTTCAAGATCTCGGAGGTTGGGCAACGTAAGTTTTTATATTGGATAGAGCTCAAACCGAATGCAGTCGATCTCGAATATTCTCGGATTTTTATCGGTCTAGAAGACGATGAGCTACGTGCGATGGAGTTGCAGGACCAATTCGGTCAGAGCACCCAGATCGTGTTCGAAAACCTGCGCGTCGGCGTGGTGCACAACCCGGCGACCTTCAAGTTTGTGGTTCCGCCTGGGGTGGACGTGTATGGAGTCGGCGGTTAACGGGTGCTCAAGCTTGTCTTTTTGCACCACAGCGGCGTTCGTTTCGTGCTCAAAGGATCGCGTATGATTTATACGCTCACCTTCTGCGCGCGAAACGGCCTTGCTGTGGCACAAAAATCCGGCGCTTGATTCACTCGTTAAAACCACCTAATTATGAATGTTCTGTTAGCCGTGGATAAAGAGACCGGTCCACTGGCGGATCGGGGATTCTTGATGCACGCAGCTTTTGCGCCTGAATCCCGATGTGTCGGGCTAGCCTTGCCGTGGCGCAAAAATCCAGCGCATGATTCACCTGTCAGGATTTGCCGTCATGAATGATTTGTTCGCCGCGGAAAGGGAGTTCAGCCCGCTGGCCGATCGCATGCGTCCGCGCAAGCTCGATCAGGTATTTGGGCAATCGCACCTGCTCGGCCCCGGCAAACCGTTGCGCCAGGCGATCGAGGCCAATAAGTTGCACTCGATGATTTTCTGGGGCCCGCCCGGCACCGGTAAGACTACGATTGCGCGGCTCATCGCCGAGTATTCCGATGCCCGCTTCATCACGCTCTCCGCGGTATTGGCCGGTGTCAAGGACATCCGCGAGGCGATCGAGCAAGCGCGCCAGTTCCAGGGGCTCACGGTGTTATTCATCGACGAAGTACATCGTTTCAACAAAGCGCAGCAAGACGCTTTTCTGCCATATGTCGAAGATGGCACGATCTTGTTTGTCGGCGCGACGACCGAAAACCCTTCGTTCGAACTCAACAATGCGCTGTTGTCGCGCACACGTACCTATGTGTTAAAACCAATTTCGAGCGCGGATATCGAATCCGTGATAAAGCGCGCGCTCACCGACCAGGAGTCCGGTCTGGGTAAACTCGGTCTTGGAATCGATCCGGCGGCGCTCGAAATCCTGGCCCAGGTTGCCGACGGCGACGCCCGCCGCGCGCTCACTTATCTCGAGATCGTCAGCGATCTGGTCGAGGGTCAGGAAATCGGCGCCGAGCTGGTTACCGAAATCGCGCAGCAGGGACCGCGTCGCTTCGACAAGGGCGGCGATCTGTTTTACGAACAGATATCGGCGTTGCACAAATCGGTGCGCGGCTCCGACCCCGATGCGGCATTGTACTGGTTTTGCCGCATGGTCGACGGCGGTTGCGATCCGGTATATATCGCGCGCCGCATGGTGCGTATGGCGGTGGAAGATATCGGTATCGCCGATCCGCGCGGGCTGGAGCTGTGCCTCAACGGCTGGCAAACCTACGAGCGACTGGGCAGTCCCGAAGGCGAACTCGCGCTGGCGCAGGGCATCGTCTATCTCGCCTGTGCGGCCAAAAGCAACGCGGTTTATAAGGCCTACGGCCAGGCGATGACAGATGCGCGCAATTCCGGCAGCCTCGAGGTGCCGTTGCATTTGCGCAATGCGCCCACCCGTTTCATGGAGCAGCAGGGTTACGGCGATGGCTACCGCTATGCCCATGACGAAGCCGATGGTTTCGCCGCCGGCGAAACTTATTTACCCGATGCGCTCACGGGGCGCGTGTATTATCAACCGGTGGAGCGGGGGCTCGAAATTAAGATCGCGGAAAAGCTCGAACGCCTGCGTGCCCGTAATCGAGAGGCAAAATGATAAACCGCCCTTACGCCGAGTCCGCCGATCAGAACAAGGCCGTCATTTTCGATGCCATCGAACCCTATCTTAAAGGCGAAGTGCTGGAAATCGGCAGCGGCACCGGGCAACACGCGGTGTATTTTGCCGCGCAGAGACCTAAGGTAAGCTGGCAAACCTCGGAACTCGCCTGCAACCTGCCCGGTATCGAAGGATGGATCGAAGCTGCGGGTCTGACTAACCTGCCGGCGCCGATCGAGCTGGACGTGCTGGGCAAGTGGCCCGAGCATCGTTATGACCTAGTCTACTGCGCCAATTGTTTTCACATTATGGGTAAATTAGCGGTCACCCGCTGCATCGAGGCAATTAGCGCCTGTTTGCATCCCGCCGGCGTGTTTGCGCTCTACGGGCCGTTCAACTATGGCGGGGCTTTCACCTCGGAGAGTAACGCGCGCTTCGATCATATGCTGCGGGCGCGTGACCCGGAAAGCGGCATCAGGGATTTCGAATGGATCGACGAAATCGCCGCAGCGGCGCAGCTGCGGTTGCTCGATGATGTTGCGATGCCGGTAAACAATCGCACCCTGATCTGGCAAAAACGAACTTTATAGCGCATAGTTGGACTAACCCTTGATAATAAAATACCGAATTTGCGATGAATAATCTTTTTCCGCGGGCGCTGGTCGCCGCTTTTGTCCTGTTAATGTCCTTTACGCTCGCCCAGGCAGCCGACGAATCGGACGCAGATATGACCCGACTCCTCAAGCTGCGCCTTGGTACCGATCAGGTAGAACCACCTACCGCAACCGATGTCGAGGGCGTTTATCAAACCCGATTCGGCAACAAGTTTGCCTATCTGATCGAGGGCGGGCGCTATGTTTTCATCGGTGATATGGTCGATCTCAAGATGGCGCGCAATCTCACCGAATCGAGTCGCCGTGAACTGGTGGTCGCCGAACTGGATGGCTTCGGTCTGGATAAGCGGATCATTTTTCCCGCCGCCAATCAAGAACTGGCGGTATTGAATGTATTTACCGATACCAGTTGCGGCTACTGCCAACTGCTGCATAAAGAGGTCAAGCACCTGCAGGAGGCCGGCATTTCGGTGCACTACATTCCTTTCCCGCGCGGCGGCAACCGCGGCCCGGGGTATGCCGATTTGAAAAAGGTCTGGTGCGCGGCTGACCAGCTCATGGCTATGAGCATCGCCAAGGGTTCCGAGGCGGGCTCGTTGGCTGCGGCCGAAACCTGCGATTCGGCACAGCATGTCGATGACGGCTTTTTACTTGGAAACCGTATCGGCGTCGAAGGCACGCCGGCGCTATTCTCCAGCGATGGCGGCAAGTTCAATGGCTACGTCCCCTACCAGCAATTAATTCCACAGCTGATAAAACAGTAGCTTTTTCAATATAGTCGATAGAAAATTGCGCTGGCGATCGCCGGACGCTTGTTTTGTGCGCGCCGAATTATTTTACTGTGGTAATATCCATGGCTGAAAATCAGAGTTTGCGCCTTAATGTCCGAGCAGAAAACGCCAGATAAACCCAGTGATACCAAGGTGGAAAATTCCCGGGTATCGAAGCAGGATCCTCAGCCAAAAGAGTATGGCGGGCCGCCGGGCAAGGAACCGACTCGCTATGGCGACTGGGAAAAGAACGGGCGCTGTATCGACTTTTAACGCGCCGTTTGACCCGCTTGAACTTCAACTTGTAACCAGGTAGTCATCGATGTCCAGTAGCAAGCATCCTACATCGCCGCATTTGCAAATCTATCGTCTGCCGTTAACCGCGTTACTTTCTATCACCCACCGGATCACCGGGGTTGTGCTTGCGCTGGGCTCGATTATCCTGGTCTGGATTCTGGCCGCCGCGGCCAATAGTGCCGCTTATTACCAGGCGATGATCCCACACCTGCAGAGCTGGTATGGTCAATTGTTTCTACTCGGGTTTATTTTTTCGCTTTATCTGCATTTTTGTAATGGACTGCGGCATTTGTTCTGGGACGCGGGCTATGGTTTCGAACTCGAAACGGTCGACCTAACCGCCAAGCTGGCGATTGTACTGGCCCTGATTTTAACCGTGGCAACCTGGGCGGTTGCCGGAGCAGGGTAGGGAAATGCAAGATTTAAGATCCCCGCTATCGAAAGTAAAAGGTCTTGGTTCGGCCAAAGACGGTACTCACCATTTTTGGCACCAGCGACTGACTTCCTTGCTGCTCATCCCGCTAGTGCTGTGGCTGGGATTCAGCCTGGCGGCCATGCCCTTGGAGCACGTGGCGCTGCTCGAATGGATTCGGCAACCGTTCGTCACGGTGGCTCTGTTACTGCTTATATTTGCCGTTTTTTACCATGCGAAACTGGGGTTACAGGTGGTCATCGAAGACTATGTGGGTACGCACTCACGGCGCACGCTAATGCTGCTGCTGTCGAGTTTCCTGTGTTTGTTAATCGGTATCGTCGGCGTGGTATCGGTGTTAAAGATTGCTTTCGGAGCTTGATCGATGAAAGACAGCTATAAACTCATCGACCACGCTTACGACGTTGTCATCGTCGGTGCCGGCGGCGCCGGACTGCGCGCAACGCTGGGCATGGCGGCGGCCGGGCTGTCAACCGCCTGTATCACCAAGGTGTTCCCCACCCGCAGCCACACGGTGGCGGCGCAGGGCGGCATGAGCGCCTCGCTCGGCAATATGGGGCCTGATTCATGGCAATGGCATATGTATGACACCGTCAAGGGTTCCGACTGGCTCGGCGACCAGGACGCAATCGAATACATGTGCCGCGAGGCGACGCCCGCAGTGATCGAGCTGGAGCACTATGGGGTTCCGTTTTCGCGCACCGAGGAAGGCAAGATTTACCAGCGCCCCTTCGGTGGGATGACCACCAATTTCGGCGAGGGTACCGCGCAGCGCACCTGCGCCGCGGCGGATCGCACCGGCCATGCAATCCTGCACACCCTTTACCAGCAGTCGCTCAAACACAGGGCCGAATTTTTCATCGAGTACTTCGCCATCGATTTAATCATGGACGACGGCGTTTGCCGCGGGGTCGTGGCGCTCGATCTGGCGACGGGCGAATTGCATCGTTTCCGGGCGCATAGCGTGGTGCTGGCCACCGGCGGTTGCGGCCGCGCTTACTTTTCCGCGACCTCGGCGCATACCTGCACCGGTGATGGCGGCGGGATGGTGGCGCGCGCCGGCCTGCCATTGCAAGATATGGAATTCGTGCAGTTTCATCCAACCGGAATCTATGGCGCCGGGGTGTTGATCACCGAAGGCGTGCGCGGCGAGGGCGGTTATTTAACCAACTCCGACGGCGAGCGATTCATGGAGCGTTACGCGCCCAATGCCAAGGATCTGGCGTCGCGCGACGTCGTCAGCCGTTCGATGACGGTCGAAATCAACGAAGGCCGCGGGGTGGGTCCCGACCAGGATCATATTTACCTGCACCTCGAACATCTCGGCGCGGAGGTTATCGACGAACGGCTGCCGGGTATTTCGGAATCGGCCGAGATTTTTGCCGGTGTCGATGTCACCCAGGAGCCGATCCCGGTATTGCCGACCGTGCACTACAACATGGGCGGTATCCCGACCAACTATCACGGCGAAGTCGTCACGCTCAAGGATGGCGACCCGGATGCGGTGGTGCCGGGACTGATGTCCATCGGCGAGGCCGCCTGCGTCTCGGTGCACGGCGCCAACCGATTAGGCTCCAACTCGCTGCTCGATATCGTCGTATTCGGCCGCGCCTCTGCGCTGCGCGCCGCCGAAATCATCAAACCGGGCATGCCGCACAAACCGCTGTCCGGCGATTCCTGCGATGGCATCATCGGTCATCTCGATCGAATTCGACACGCCTCGGGTGCAACCGGCAGCGCACAAATCAGGAAGGAAATGCAGCGCGACATGCAAAAACACGCCGCGGTGTTCCGTAGCGGCGATTCGATGCGCGAAGGGGTTGAGAAAATGGACCGTAATTTCGCCAGTTCCGAAGATGTCGGCCTGTCCGACCGTGGTTTGATCTGGAATACCGATCTGGTCGAAACCCTGGAGTTGGAAAACTTGCTGCTGCAAGCGCAGACGACGATTCAAAGCGCGTTAAACCGCACCGAAAGCCGCGGCGGGCACGCGCGCGAGGATTATCCCGAACGCGACGACGAAAACTGGATGAAACATACTCTGTCCTGGGTCGACGACAAGGGTAAGGTCAGTTTTGATTACCGTCCGGTGCATATGTATACGCTGAGCGATGAATGTGACGTTATTCCCCCGAAGAAACGTGTTTACTAGGTTCGCGAGGAAGCAATAAAGATGGCCGAATTCACCTTACCCGCCAATTCCGTAGTCAAACCGGGCAAGCTGGTTAAAGCGCCCGAGGGAACGACCAATGTCAGGCGATTCGTCGTTTATCGCTATGATCCGGATGACGGACAAAACCCGCGTACCGATACCTACGAGGTCGATATGGACAGTTGCGGGCCCATGGTGTTGGACGCGTTGCTGAAAATAAAGGACGAAATGGACTCGACCTTGTCGCTACGCCGCTCCTGCCGCGAGGGCATTTGCGGATCCTGTTCGATGAATATCGACGGCGCCAATACGCTAGCCTGCACGCAATCCATCGCAACCATCAAAGGCGACGTCAAGGTTTACCCCTTGCCGCACCAACCGGTGGTCAAGGACCTGGTGTCGGACCTGACCAATTTTTACGCACAATACGCCGCCATCGAGCCCTGGATGAAAACCGATACGGCTACGCCGCCCGACCGTGAACGCCTGCAGTCGCGCGCAGACCGGGAAAAGCTCGACGGGCTCTACGAATGCATACTCTGTGCCTGCTGTTCGACCAGCTGCCCGAGTTACTGGTGGAACGGCGACCGCTACCTGGGCCCCGCGGCGCTGCTCAATGCCTATCGCTGGATTGTCGACAGTCGCGACGAAGCCACCGGCGAGCGTCTCGACGAGCTCGAGGATCCGTTTAAGCTTTATCGATGCCATACGATCATGAATTGCACCAAGGTGTGCCCCAAGGGTTTGAATCCGGCGAAGGCAATCGCAGCCACCAAGAAGCTGCTGGTGCAGCGCAAGATGTAGTTGCATATGAGCGAGTTGCCCCGCCTGCGCTGGCTGTGTCGTCGAGGCATGAAGGAACTGGACGTTGTCATGAGCGGATACCTCGAGCGGCATTATGCATCCGCAGCCCGGGAACACCAGGTGCTGTTCAGGGAGTTGCTGGAACTGCCGGATCCCGAACTCTACGGCATGCTGCTGGGACGCAGCGAGATTGACGATTCCGAGTTGGAATGTTTGATAACATTCCTGCGCGGTATGTCGAAATCTCACTAAACCAGGGACAGTCGATTTGCAACAACACTTCGAAATTCATCCCTCGAGAATACAGCGGGGGGTTATGCTCGGATTTCATGCTTTGATCGCCGTGGCGGTCGCCTTTCATGTCGAACCCCCGGCGATGATGCTGGGAGGCCTGGCTTTGACCGGCTTGCTGGCGTTGCGCCAACTGAGGCGATTGCAAAACGCAGAGACGGTCAGCCTGAAAATCGATCCGCATGGGGCTTCGATCGAATTGCGGCAGGGTGGGCAACCACATTTTTTCTGTAAATACAAGGTTTACGCCACCCGGTGGTTTGCTATTCTTAAGCTCATCGATAAACGAAAAACCAGGACCTTGATTTTGAATCCCGAATGCTGCAATTCGATCCAGTCTTACCGCCGCTTGCGCTACGCTCTGCAATCTACGGATAGAACCTAATGCTGCTCGATCTCACTCCGGTACGTCATGGACGCTCGGTAACCGCCCGCAGTTTCGCAGGATTGATGGAGTTATACGAACATAACTATATGCGTTTACGTAACATCGCCCCGGATTTAAAGGTCGCCGATGAAATGATTTCATCGGTGCCCGATCACCAAGACCTGTTCCTGTCGATCACCGAGCGTTGCCGCTACACCACGATGCTGCGCATGACTTACCAGTTCGAAGATCAAGGGCAGCTTCTGTTCGAGCCCGACCTGCATTTAAAGGTGTACCACGACGCGCGCGTGGTCGAAGTGCAGCAGTTTCATTCGCGGACCCGCGGTCCGTTGTACATGGCCAACCTGATCGATCAAAAGTGGATGATGAATCGGTTTTTGTACAAGTGGCTTGGTTACTGCCTGCACCAGGGACATTACTTTCATCCGATGGGGCATTTGAAGCCTAATATCAAATAACATTAAGTTTATTATTTAAGTTATTGATATTTAGCTTATTAATTAACTAAATCTATTCATAAAATAATTTCTGATAAGGCCAGAGAAAATACATCTTGACCTAACTCCGGTCATCGATTAAATTCCTGACTAATTTAGTCAGGAATTAAGAGTTTCTTATGCGATTATCTACCAAAGGCCGTTACGCCGTAACAGCGATGATGGATATAGCGTTACACGATAGGGTTGGTCCGGTAACCCTCGCCGATATATCGCAATGCCAGGGCATTTCGTTATCTTACCTCGAACAATTGTTTGCCAAACTGCGCAAGGGCGGCTTGGTAGAGGGTGTGCGCGGACCCGGCGGCGGCTACAAGCTGGCGCGCCCGGCGGATCAAATCTCGGTCGCCGACATCATCCAATCGGTCGATGAAAAACTCGATATGACAAAATGCGGCGGCAGGGGTAATTGCTCACAGGGTGAGAAGTGCCTGACGCACCAACTCTGGTTCGAACTCTCCTGTAACCTGTATCGTTTTTTAAGCGGTATCAAGCTTGATCAATACGTGAACCGTCCAGATATAAGCGAATTAGTAAAGAAACAAGATATCCAGTACGGCCGATTTCTCAATCGCCCGCACGCGATTGCCTAACGGAGACCATGAAGTGAGCAACATCAAACTACCGATTTATCTCGACTACAGCGCGACAACACCGATCGACAAGCGTGTTGCCGACAAGATGGCCCAGTTTTTGACGATTGAAGACAATTTCGGCAACCCCGCATCACGCAGCCACGAATTTGGCTGGGCCGCGGAAAAAGCCGTGGACGAGGCGCGCCAGCATGTGGCTGACCTAATCAACGCGGACCCGCGTGAAATAGTCTGGACCAGCGGCGCAACCGAATCGGACAATCTGGCGATCAAGGGTGCGGCTCATTTTTATCGCAAGAAAGGTAATCATATTATTACGCTCAAAACCGAACACAAGGCGGTGCTGGATACCTGTCGCCAACTTGAACGCGAAGGTTTCGAGCTGACTTACCTGGATCCCGAGGAAAACGGATTGCTCGATCTCGACAAGCTAAAGGCGGCCATCACCGAGCAAACCATTTTGATATCGATTATGCACGTCAATAACGAAATCGGCGTGATTCAGGATATCGAGGCGATTGGTGAAATTGCACGCGAACGGCGGATCATTTTTCACGTCGACGCGGCGCAATCGACCGGCAAGGTCGATATCGACCTGGAAAAACTGAAAGTCGATCTGATGTCTTTTTGCGCGCACAAAACTTATGGCCCCAAGGGCGTCGGCGCATTGTATGTGCGGCGCAAACCGCGGGTGCGGCTGGAGGCGCAAATGCACGGCGGCGGTCATGAGCGCGGTATGCGCTCGGGCACGCTGGCGACGCACCAGATCGTCGGCATGGGTGAAGCCTTTCGAATCGCGAGAGAAGAGATGGCAACCGAAAACGAACGCATTCGTATGCTGCGCGACCACCTCTACGACGGTTTGAACGACATGGAAGAAGTCTATGTGAATGGCGATCTGGAGCATCGCATTGCCGGTAACTTGAATATCAGCTTTAACTTCGTCGAGGGCGAGTCCCTGATCATGGCGTTGCGCGACCTGGCGGTGTCCTCGGGTTCCGCCTGTACCTCGGCCAGTCTCGAGCCCTCCTACGTGCTGCGCGCCCTGGGGCGCAACGACGAACTCGCGCACAGTTCGATCCGCTTTACCATCGGGCGCTTCACCACCCTCGAAGAAATCGATTACACGATCGAACTGGTGCGCGCCGCGGTTGAAAAATTACGTGATCTGTCCCCGCTTTGGGATATGTACAAAGACGGTATAGATTTGAATTCTGTTGAATGGGTGGCGCACTAGGCGCCGCAAAAAGAGGTGTAACAAATGGCTTATAGTGAAAAAGTATTGGATCATTACGAAAACCCGCGCAACGTTGGCGTGATCGAGGACGATACGTCGGTTGGTACCGGCATGGTCGGCGCCCCGGCCTGCGGCGACGTTATGAAATTGCAAATCAAGGTTGGCGATGACGGTATCATTCAGGACGCCAAATTCAAGACCTACGGTTGCGGTTCGGCGATAGCTTCTAGTTCGCTGGTAACCGAGTGGGTCAAGGGCAAGAGTCTCGACGAAGCGGCGGACATCAAGAATACTCATATTGCCGAAGAGCTGGCGCTGCCGCCGGTCAAAATTCACTGCTCGGTGCTGGCCGAGGATGCGATTGCGGCCGCTATCGACAATTACCGTCAAAAGAACCAGTAGTCCGTTACCTGCTTAGTTAAAGCCCGCTAACGCGGGCTTTTTTTTATCTCCCATTGTGAAGATGTAGTAATCCCGGGGTTTTGCATATAATCGGCGCCGAAACCCGGACTGGAAAGCGATGAATTTTCTACCTGTTTTTTACAATATTGCCGATAAATCCTGTCTCGTCGTCGGCGGCGGCGCGATTGCGGCGCGCAAAGCCGAGTTGCTGTTCAGGGCCGGCGGCAGGGTGCGTTTAGTCGCCCCCGAAATTGGCGGCGGCGTGCGCGAAATGGCGGCTGGCGGCGAGCTCGAGTTCGAGCAGCGCACGTTTCAGGATGACGATTTGCAGGATGCCGTCTGCGTCATCGCGGCGACCGACGATGCCGCCGTCAACGCCGCTATTTCTCGGCTTGCGCAAGCACAAAAAATCCCCGTAAACGTGGTCGATAATCCCGCGTTGTGCAGTTTTATCATGCCGTCGATGATCGATCGCGATCCGGTGCAGATTGCGATCTCGACCGGCGGCGTCTCGCCGGTGTTGGCGCGCATGCTGCGCTCCAAGCTGGAAAGTTGCATTCCAGGCGAATATGGCGAGCTCGCCGGTCTGGCCGACGAGTACCGCGATGCGGTGAAACAAAACTTGCCCAACGTCGACTCCCGGCGGCGTTTTTGGGAGTCGGTGCTCGATGGCCAGGTCGCCGAGCTGGTGTTTGCCGGGCGCATCGACGATGCGCGCGAGCAACTGCGGCAGGCGCTCGATGATTTCGATGCGGACTCCGTCAAGGGCGAGGTTTATCTGGTAGGCGCGGGCCCCGGCGATCCCGATCTGATTACTTTCAAGGCGCTACGGTTGATGCAGCAGGCCGATGTCGTGGTATACGATCGCCTGGTCTCGCAACCGATCCTGGACATGGTGCGGCGCGACGCCGAAAAAATCTATGCCGGCAAGGCCAAGTCGAATCACGCCATACCGCAGGAAAATATCAACCAGTTGCTGGTGCGTTTGGCGCAGGAAGGCAAGCGCGTGTTGCGCTTGAAAGGCGGCGATCCGTTCATTTTCGGGCGTGGCGGCGAGGAAATAGCGGAGTTGATCGATGAAAATATCGAATTCCAGGTGGTGCCCGGAATTACCGCAGCTTCCGGCTGTGCTAGCTACGCCGGGATACCGCTTACCCACCGCGATTATTCTCAGGCTTGTATATTCGTAACCGGACATCGCCGCGATGGTGAAGAAGGCCTTAATTGGGAAATGTTGAGCCATGCCAATCAGACCGTGGTGTTTTATATGGGCCTGGAAAATGTCGAACGTATCTGCGCTTCGATGAAAGCCCACGGGCGTGCCGCCGACACGCCGGCAGCCTTGATCGAAAAAGGCACCACATCGGAGCAGCGGGTGTTTATCGGCGACCTCGATTCGTTGCCGGGTATTATTGCCGAACACGAAGTGCGTGCACCGACTCTGATCCTGGTCGGTGAAGTTGTCGCATTGCACAATAAGCTGGGCTGGTACAAACCCGGCGCAGAAATAAAATAGACGGTATATAAATGTCTCGGATCAGCTCCCGGCTCGCTTCCCTGGGTTTTCTGCGGCTCGGTTTATTCGTACTGGCGGTTGCTAATATTGTTCTGCATGCCGGCTACCAGTTAGCGGGCATTATTGTGACCAGCGCTCAGGAGTCGTCCGTATGGACCTCGATTCCAAGCTTGATCGCTCCGGTCATGGCGCCTATCTTAATGGTTTTAGTCCTGTTCGATTACATCATGTCACGGGTGCGCGCAGCCGATGAAAGCGGTGAGCAGCGCGTATATTATCTTTGGATAAGCCGTATTGAACTGCTGGCTATCGGCTTGATGCTGGCCTACTGGATCCCATTTTTCCTGACCCTTTGAGCGCAGCCGGATGCGGGGGGCAATCCGGTGGCGGAGCTGCCTGTCGGCGAATGGTTGGAACTTGTGTAGTATTAATACATTTACGGATAATTCGTGATAATCTGCCGGTCATGAATAATATGCAAACCCAGGCGCCTTTCGCTGCCGCCGTTTACCGATCGGACACCGGCGACCGCATGGCCTTACTCAAATTTGTCGAGCGCCAAAAGTCGAACGGCGTCCGTATCGGCGGGGTGCTGCAGCAAGCCCTGTTTAATCCGGCCGGTGAAATTACCGGTCTCGATGCCATCGACGTCTATACCGGTCAGCGGATCCCCATATCGCGCCCGCAGCAAAATCCGGATGAATGCGGCCTCGACGTTGCGGCGCTCGCGGAGACGACCGGAGTTATCCGCCAGGCGATCGACGATCGTCTCGATCTGGTGGTAGTCGAAAAATTTGGTGAACTCGAACAGGATGGCAAGGGATTAATCGACGAAATATTTCAGACGATTGCGGCGGGTATTCCGCTTTTGATTGCGGTTCCCGAAGCCGCGCTACCGATCTGGCTGGAGCGTACCGGCGAGCTCGGTGCAATCCTGTCTTTTGACGAGGATTCCTTTCAGCATTGGAGGCTAGGCCTGAATCCCGATGCCTGAAGCAAGCCGCGGTGATACGACGCTGAGCCGCCCTGATGGGCGGAATCGCGTCAGACCGCGGGATTGATTAGCACACAGTTCCTCAATTTTAATTGCCACGGATCAATAAATCAGACCTGAGAAACCCGATACTGGGTATTTCGATACATTTGGGGGTATTGCGCATGTCATCCATCGAGGATTATTTATCCGGCCACGGCTTTTTTACCGGGCTGGATGAAAGTTCCATCAAATTTCTGTCCGATACGGCGACCAAAATAAGGATTAAGGAAGGCGATGTCCTGTTCAAGCAGGGAGAAAAGGCCGATAAGTTTTTCTTGCTGCGGAGTGGACAAATTGCGGTCCAGGTGCCGGCGCTTATGGGGCCGATGCTCGATATACAGACTCTGGGGACCGACCAGATTCTCGGCTGGTCCTGGCTGATTTCGCCCTATCGGTGGAGCTTTCAGGCGCGGGCGCTGGCAGATTCAGAACTGATCGAATTTGACGGCAGCGCGATATTGGCGCATTGCGAGGAAAACACGAAATTCGGATACGAATTGTTCAAACGTTTTGCGGCGCTGATGTCGGAGCGGTTGGACGCCGCCCGTCAAAAAATGATGGATCAGTGGGATCCGCCGGGATTTGCCTAGATTGCAATCCGCGAAACCCGTTTAGGTCACGAGCGTCATCGGTCGGGTTCATCGACCCGGGGTTTCAGCGGTAAACTTGCGTGAGTTAATAATTATGGCCGGCCCGCATCACAGGCTAGCCTGTCTTTGATAGAATCGGATTATCGCAAAGCCGGGGCTATCGCCTGTGCAACGAATCGACTGGTATTTTGACTTCATTTCCCCGTTTGCCTATCTGGCGAGCGAGAGTCTGTGGCGTTTCCCGGCGGAGGTCGAACTGCGGCCTTGCCCGGTCCTGTTTGCCGGTTTGCTGAATCATTGGCAAACGCTGGGGCCGGCGGAAATCGCGCCCATGCGCCGCTTTACCTTTCGCCATATTCGCTGGCTGGCCGATGCTAACGACATCAGCTTACGCATGCCGCCGGCGCACCCCTTCAATCCGTTGAAGTTATTGCGCCTTTGCATTGCGCTCGGCGCAGCGCCCGAATTGGTGCAGCGGCTGTTTCGGTTTGTCTGGGCCGAGGGTTGTTCGCCCGAAAACCCCGAGCATTGGCAAGACTTGATCGACGAACTGGGTGCACAAGACTGCGAACCGCTGCTGGCCGCGGACGATGTGAAGAATCAACTCAGGCGAAACACCGAGGCCGCGATCGAGGCCGGTGTATTTGGCGTGCCCGGTTTTGTGTTGGATGGTGAAGTTTTCTGGGGAGTCGACTCGATCGATTTCCTGCTCGCCTGCCTGGAGGATCCCGGGTTATTGCAATCTCCGGGTATGCAAGCGGCCGACAACATGCCGCTGGGCCCCTCGCGCCGGATCAAATAAATGCGCCGCGCCGCCCCGGGTGCCGATGGCGCTGCCTCGCGCAGCAGATTAATCCAGGTCCTTGATCAGCGAGGCGCGTGTGTCGGCCTCGATCGTCAACTCGTAGGTATAGACCGGGTGCTGCACGCCCATGCGCCACTCGGCGCCATTTTTCAATGCCTGCGCCATGTCATCGCTAAGCTCGAAGCGTAGAAAATGTACCGCGGAAGTTTTGCTTGCGGTCGAGCGTTCGAGGTCTTCGTCGGCGATCGACCAGACCTTGTCCCGGGCGCCGATCTGTAGCCATATCAGGTCTTCGATCCCGACCATTTTTTCAAGTTGCGCCGCCCGCTGCTGCGGATCCGCGTATTCGATCATGAAGGTCGCCTTGAAGTTGCGACCATTCGGAATCAGCGGGTTGTAAGCGTCGAGCTCTTCTTTGATACCGTCGGCTTCGAACACCTTTTCGATGCGCAGCATTTCCTGGATCTGGTAGAGCAGGGTCAAACGATCCTCGAAGTAAAGCGTCGCATTCGGCCCCAACGGCACCTGCCGATGTTTCTTGTGATCGAGTACTTGCTGGCGGAATTCGCTTCGTTTCTCGGCGTAGAGTTCCAGGCTCATCAAGTCGTTGCGGGTAATTTGCTGATTCATTGTTAACTCCGGATTAGATGCCGTAAGCCTGTCGCAGCAGGCTGATCGGGTGCTGCGTGCTGCTGCCGTCGTCCAGCCCGGCGGAGATATGGTGCCCCGCCATGGGGCAGTCGCTGGCATAGGCGTCGGCTTCGGCTTTTTTGACGCGATTGACCACCGGTTTCGCGATCTTCATCGAAATATCGAGAAATTCCTTCTTGATGGCATAGGTACCGTCATGGCCCGAGCAACGCTCGATGACGTCAATCTCGGTCGCGGGAATCAACGCCAGGATGTCTCGGGTTTTCAAGCCGATGCGCTGCACCCGTTGATGACAGGCGACGTGATAACTGATGCTGCCGATGCCGTTGGCAAACTCGGTCTTCAGCAATCCCGCCTTATGCCGCAACGCGAGGTATTCGAAGGGGTCGAAAAAAGCCTGCTTTACTTGTATCACTGCGGGCTCTTCGGCATACATCAGCGGCAGCTCCTGTTTGAATTGCAGAGTACAGGATGGCACCGGAGCGATGAGATCCCAGCCATCGTCGACCAGTTTGGCGAGCAGCGGTATATTGTGATTCTTCAGTTTTTCAACCGAATCCAGATCGCCCAGCTCGAGTTTGGGCATGCCGCAGCAAACCGTGTTTTTGACGACCATGGTCGGAATTTGATTGTGTTCGAACACCGCAAGCAAATCTTCGACGATCCGGGGTTCGTTGTATTCACCGTAGCAGGTGGCGAAAATCGCGACCTTGCCGCTGGTTTTGTCGCAGCGCCGGATTTCGAATTCCTTCGTTTTATGGTTGCGACTGCGCTTGCTTAGCTTATTGCTGTGATACTCCGGCAGTCGCGCCCGCTCGTGCACGTCGAGCGCGGATTCCAGCAAGGCCCGGGTATGTTCGTTTTTGTTCGCCGCGTTGACGATGTTCGCTACGATCGGAATGCTGGCGAAACTGCCGACGGCGTCAGTCGAGGAGACGAGCTTATCGCGAAATTTGGCGCGGCCTTTTTTATAGCCGATCGCCTTGGCGCGCAGCATCAGATGCGGGAAATCCACGTTCCACTCGTGCGGCGGCACGTAGGGGCATTTTGTGAGATAGCAGAGGTCGCACAGATAACAATGATCGACCACCTGCCAAAAATCCTTTTTATCGACACCGTCGACTTCCATCGTGGCGGATTCATCGACCAGGTCGAACAGGCTAGGGAAGGCGTTACACAGACTAACGCAGCGACGGCAGCCGTGACAGATATCGAAAACGCGCTCGAGTTCCTCGAATAACGCGACTTCATCGTAAAACCCGGGCTCCTGCTGCCCGAGCGGATGACGCGTCGGGGCCTCTAAGCTGCCTTCACGGGGTGCGGTAGACATGTTTTTTAGCCGATAAAACCGGGCCGCATCAACCAGTGTGCATGCAGCCCGGATTGGGTTGATTAAGCGTCGAGGTTGTCGAGCGCTTTGGTGAAACGGTTGGCGTGTGAACGCTCGGCTTTCGCCAGGGTTTCGAACCAGTCGGCGATTTCATCAAAGCCTTCATCGCGTGCGGTTTTGGCCATGCCCGGATACATATCGGTGTATTCGTGGGTTTCACCGGCAATCGAAGCCTTTAGGTTGTCCTCGGTGCTGCCGATCGGCAGGCCAGTCGCCGGGTCGCCGACTTCCTCGAGGTACTCGAGATGGCCGTGGGCGTGACCGGTTTCACCTTCGGCGGTGGAACGAAATACGGCGGATACGTCGTTAAAACCTTCTACATCCGCTTTAGCGGCGAAGTAGAGGTAGCGACGATTGGCCTGAGATTCGCCGGCAAAAGCGTCTTTCAGGTTCTGTTCGGTTTGTGATCCTTTAAGGGACATGATGCCTCCAGTTGTATGATGGGTAACTGCGTGAAGGCGTATCTTAACAAGACATATATATAAATGAAGTTAATTTTATTAATAAAATTTATAGTTAATTTCTATAATATTATTCGATAAAAGCCATCGATACGATGGCTTTTAACTGGCACTAATTATTGATTTCCGGTAGCGCTGTTAGCGGAGCTCAGGCGCGGTTCTTGGTGTGATGTGCGAGCCTGTGTTCACCTGGATTTTGCAGGTATAGATCGCGGTTGTATTCAGACTCGAAGTAGATTACCAGGCTATCGTCATCTTCGTTTTCGATAACATACGGCATATTGACGAGTTGTTTCAAACATCTGCCGGTAATCGGATCGGTTGTTTCAATGCGGTACATTTCACCCCCCCCGTTTCCTTGCAAGTATAGGTATATATAGACGCTTCGGACTGATTTGCAAAGGGATATCTGACAGTATTTCGCAATTAATTTTGTTTTCACAGGCGAATCAAAAGATTATCCTAATTAGCTGACAACCCGGGTAAAATGATTTAAATAAGCTACTGATTGAAGGACGTATATGAAGAAATTTGAAGTTTACGCGATTGGCAATGCACTGGTCGATATCGAGTATCACTCGACCCAGCACAAACTGCGCGAGCTGGGAATCGACAAGGGCGTCATGACGCTGATCGATGAGCAACGTCAGAACAGTCTGATTGCCCAACTGGGTGAATCGCACGAAAGCATGGCTTGTGGCGGTTCGGCCGCCAATTCCATCATCGCGCTGGCGCAGATGGGCGCCCGCACACATCTCGATTGCCGCGTCTCCAGCGATATGACAGGGCAGGTTTTCGCACGGGATTTACACGACTCGGGGGTTAACTCGAATCTTGATTTCAAACCGTTACCGGGCGGAGTGACCGGGAAATGCCTGGTGTTCGTCACCCCGGACGCAGATCGCACGATGAATACTTTTCTCGGGGTCAGCGCCGATCTCGATAGCAGCGATATCGATCAGGAGGCGATCAAGCAATCCGAATACATCTACATCGAGGGATACCTGGCGAGCGCGGAAAATACCCGGGACGCGGCAATCAAAGCACGCCGCATTGCCGAAGGCCGGGGCATTAAGACGTCGATGACGCTATCCGATCCCAATATGGTCAAGTTTTTCCGCGAATCGATGGAGGCAATGATCGGCGAACGGGTGGATTTGCTATTTGCCAATGAGGAGGAGGCGCTGGAACTGGCGGCGAGCGATAACCTGGACGAGGCAATCGAGCTATTCAAAAAAATAGCGCGCAGTTTTGCGATTACCCGCGGCAAGGCAGGGGCGCTGTTGTTCGATGGTCTGCAATTGATCGAAGTCGAGCCAACAAAGGTCAAAGCGATTGACACCCTGGGGGCGGGGGATATGTTCGCGGGTGCGTTTTTGTACGGGCTGACTCAGGAAATGAGTTATCACCAGGCGGGAGATCTGGCGTCGCTGGCTTCAGCCAAGATTGTGACACAATTCGGTCCCCGCCTCGAGGTCGAGCAGACACGGGCCCTGCTGCAAACATTTAAGGCTGGTAATTAGCTCCCTGATCGTTAAGAATATCGCCTTTTTTCAACTAGATAGCTGTAGCGGAAAGCCACCGAAATGACAATGCACCAAACCAAAGACCTGCGCATTAGCGGCACCAAGGAAATTCTGACGCCCGAGGCGTTGATGCTGGATTTGCCGTTAACCGAAAAAGCGGCCCGGACCGTCACCGATGCCCGCCAGCAGATTTATGACGTGCTCGACGGCAAGGACGACCGGATGGTGGTGATCATCGGACCCTGCTCGATTCACGATATCGAGGCGGCGCATGAATATGCCGCGCGACTAGCGCAATTGAGGGATGAACTCAGCGACGATTTGATCATCGTCATGCGGGTATATTTCGAAAAGCCGCGCACCACCGTCGGCTGGAAAGGATTGATCAATGATCCGGACCTGGATGGCAGTTTTCATATCAACCAGGGGGTTCGCAAGGCGCGCCAACTATTGCTGAATCTGGCCGAAAAAGGCATTCCCGCGGGGCATGAATACCTCGACCTGATCAGCCCGCAGTATATTTCCGATCTGGTATCCTGGGGCGCAATCGGTGCGCGCACCACCGAAAGCCAGGGGCATCGCGAACTGGCTTCCGGGTTATCCTGCCCGGTAGGGTTCAAAAACGGCACCGATGGCGGGGTGCAGGTTGCCATCGACGCCATGCGTGCGGCCCAGAGTTCGCATCATTTTATTTCGATTACGCTGCAAGGCCACTCGGCAATTTTTACCACCACCGGCAACGAGTACACGCATATAATCTTGCGCGGCGGCAGCGACCGGCCCAATTACGATCGCGTCAGCGTCGCCGCTGCGACCGCCAAACTCGAGGCCACCGGATTGAATCCGCGCCTGATGGTCGATTGCAGTCATGCCAATAGCCAAAAGCAGTATCACAAGCAAGTCGAGGTATGCCGCGATATCGTGCACCAGATCAAAACCGGGCAGGCAAATATTTTCGGCGTCATGATCGAGTCGCATCTGGAAGCGGGCCGGCAGGATTTCGAGGCGGGCGCCAAGCTCACCTACGGTCAGAGCATTACCGATGCCTGTATCGGCTGGCAAGATTCGGAAAGGCTGTTGCGCGAACTTGCGGCGGGCGTCAGGGCAAAGCGGAAACTCGGTTAAGCGCGAGGCTTAGTCCGCGCCAAGATGGCAGGTCAATCGAAACGCAGGACAAAGGCGACTGCCGGGCCGGGCGGCAAGCGCCGCATTGCGGGTTATTTGTTGCTGTTACTAATGATCGGCTTGGGGGTTTACCTCGCCTATCTCAATCATTTGATCAATGCCCGCTTCGAGGGCGATACCTGGGCATTACCGTCGCGGGTTTACGCCCGGGCGCTCGAGCTTTACCCCGGCCTGGCATTAAGTTCAGAACAGCTCGAGTATGAATTGCGTCTGGCGAGCTATTTGCAAGTCGAATCCCAACCGTCGGCGGGTCAGTATCGCCGCTTAGGCGAGTCGCTCGAGCTGCACGCGCGCGCTTTTAGCTTTTCCGGCGAATTGCAGCCGGCGCGTTTGCTGCAGGTGTTTTTCGACGATGGACGGGTCACGGCGCTGACCGATTCGTCGAGCGGCGCCGATCTGGCGCTGTTTAGACTGCCGCCGGTTATCATCGGCAGCTACTATCCCGGTAGCGGCGAGGATCGGTTGTTGCTGGCCGAAGACGAGATTCCGCAAGCCCTGGTCGAAGTACTGATCGCGGTCGAAGATCGCAAATTCTATCAACATTACGGCATCAGCCCGCGGGCAATCCTGCGGGCATTGCTGGCCAATCTGCGGGCGGGCAAGACGGTGCAGGGCGGCAGCACGCTGACGCAGCAATTGGCCAAAAACCTGTTCTTGACGCCGGCGAAATCCTTGTTGCGTAAACTCAACGAAGCCTTCATGGCGTTGCTGCTTGAACTGCGTTTCAGCAAAAAAACGATTATCACGGCTTATATCAACGAAGTATTTTTGCTGCAGCAGAATCGAATCGCGATTCACGGTTTTGCGCGCGCCAGTCGCATGCTGTTCCGGCGCAGCGTGGATAACCTGGAGCCCCAGCATCTCGCGCTGCTGGTGGGCATGGTGAAAGGGCCGTCGCGTTACAATCCGTTCAAGACCCCCGAAACCGCGACCCGGCGCCGCAATCTGGTGCTCAAGGTCATGCTCGATCAGGGTTTGCTAGAGCAATGGCAATACGCCGCCGCGGCATCCGCCCCGCTTGGGATCGTAAGCCGGCTGCCGGGTGTAAACCCGTTTCCCGCTTATCTGGATCTGGTCAAACACCAGTTGCAGACAAATTACTCCAGCGACGAATTATCGCGGCGCGGGCTGCAAGTTTTCACCGCTTTCGACCCATTGGCGCAGCGCAATCTGGAACTCGGTCTGGCGCGGGGTTTGCGGCGCTTCAATCAAGCCGAGCTGCAGGCCGCGGTTGTCATTACCGATTATCTGAGCGGCGATACTAAAGCGCTGGTCAGCGATCGGGAAACCGACTATCCCGGTTTCAATCGCGCGCTGATGGCGCAGCGTCCGATCGGTTCGCTAATCAAGCCGTTGTTGCTCTACGGCCTGTTGCAAGGGGATTTGACGCTTGCCAGCAAGGTCAAAGACGAGCCGATTCGCATTCGCCAGTCGAACCAGAAGATATGGGAACCGCGCAACTACGACCGCGAACAGCACGGTGAAATGAGCCTGTATCAGGCGTTTATTCGTTCTTACAATCTGCCTTTTGTCAGCCTGGGCGTCAACGGCGGGCTCGAGGCGCTGGCGCAGAATCTGGACAAGATCCGGCTATTGAAACACGATGTCATCTATCCGTCGATGCTGCTCGGCACCACCGCGATGTCGGCCTACGAAGTTGCGCAGATGTTCCAGGTAATCGCGAACAATGGTTATTTCACCCCGTTGACGACGATTCGCAGCGTCAGCGATCAGCAGCATCGCAGCCTCGAACGGGTGCCATTGGAATCGCACAAGCTGTTCGACCAGGCCGGCATGATCCAGGTACAGCGCGCGCTGATCGGCGTAGCCGAATCCGGCACCGCCAGTTACCTGCGGCAGCGTTTTCCCGGTCGCAACCTTGCCGGCAAAACGGGAACTACGAACGCCGCGCGCGATTCCTGGTTCGCCGGGTTTTCACAACGGCTGCTAACCGTCGTCTGGCTGGGTCGCGATGACAATCGACCGATCAATCTAACCGGCTCGTCCGGTGCTCTGCGCGTCTGGTCGGACATCATGGAATTGCAGGGATTCGAATCTTTCAAATTGAGTCATGACGGCAGTCTGGAGTGGCGCCCGATCAATCCGGTGAATGGCGGACTAGTCCGAAAATCCTGCGAAAATGGTGTATTGTTACCTTTTCCAAAAGGGCGCTTGCCCACTAAAAAATCCGCATGTCCCTGATTCGCATCGTAGTTCTGGTTGTGCTCGCAATGCTGGTTGGCGCCTGCAGCACGGCGCCGCAATACAATCGGTACCAGTTGCCGCCGGATCGGAGTCAACCGGTTCAGGCTGCGGTGGTCGAGTTGCAGCGTAACGCCAAGGCGGCGCTGCGGCGACAGGCTTATCCGCTGGCGCTCGAATACCTGCAGCGCGCAATAAAAATCGAGCCACGCAACCCGCATAACTGGCATTTTCTTGCGGAAACTTACTGGCGCAGCGGCGATTACCGGCGTTGCTTGGAAATGGTCGAACGCTCATTCAGTTACAGCAGTAGCGCGGATGACCTCGAACACGCCAATCAACAGCTCAGGGAGAAGTGCCTGCAGGGCTAACCATGGGCGAACTGGCAAACGAACTGGATGTGGTGGCGGTGCTCGGACGTGACGGCCTGATTGGCGAGCATATTGTCGATTTCGAACCCCGGCAGAGTCAGTTGGGGATGGCGGAATTGATCGATGAGGCAATCGGGCTCGGTGAATCGAGAGTCATAGAGGCCAGCACCGGTATCGGCAAGTCGTTTGCCTACCTGGTGCCGGCATTCCTGAGCGCGGCCAGGGTTGTCATTTCCACCGGTACGCGCAACTTGCAGGATCAACTGTTCGAAAAAGACATCCCGCTGATTCGCAAGGCAATCGTCAGCGGCAAAAAAGTGGCCCTGCTGAAAGGGCGCGGCAACTACTGCTGCCCGTATCGCTTAAAGCGATATCGCGCCGAGGACCGCTTCAAGAGTCGCGCGATGGCCGGCATTTTCGCAGCGCTGGCGGATTGGTCGGAACAGACCGACAGCGGCGATATCGGTGAGTTTGCCGGGATTCCGGAAAACGACAGCCTGTGGTACTACGCCACCTCGAATGCCGACAACTGCCTCGGTAGCGAATGCCCCGAGATCGACCGCTGCTTTGTCTTCAAGGCGCGAAAAAAAGCAATGGACGCCGATATTTTGGTGATAAACCACCATCTCTATTTTTCGGACCTCGCGCTGAAACAGGACGGCTTCGGTGAAATTCTGCCTGAAGCCGATGTACTGATCTTCGATGAGGCGCATCAATTACCCGATATCGCCGGTAATTTTTACGGGCAGCAGATCACGCTGCGTCAAATCGACACTCTGTGCCGCGACAGCATCGAAGCCGAGGTAGCCGAAGCCGCGGAATCGAAGCGGCTCAAAAAACGCAGCGATCACTTGAACAAATGCGCCGCCGACCTGCTTCTGGTTTTGCGTAAGTTTCCGCCAAAGGCCGAATGGGAACGCATTCAGAATGCGCCGGCCGTGCAGCAATCGATAAGCGCGTTGCAGCGGGCAATCGAGGCGCTCGATGACGAGTTCGAACCCATGGTGAGCCGCGGCAAGGAACTCGCCATGTGTCAGCGTCGGCTAGGGTCCTTGCAGGCCGCGTTGCGGGGATTTCTCGAAGCCGATGAAAACCAGGTCAGTTGGTATGAATTGAATGAACGCAGTTTCCGTCTGGTGCAATCGCCGCTGGAAGTGGCGCAGTCGTTTCGACAGCAGCTCGCGTTAGCGGATTTCAGATCGGTGTTCTTTACCTCGGCCACGCTCAGTTCACAACAATCCTTTGCCTATTACTGCGACCGGCTTGGGCTGGACGGGATCGAATGCGCCAGCTTCGACAGTCCCTTCGACTATTCTAAACAGGCGTTGTTATACCTGCCGGCCCAGCTGCCGGATCCGTCGGATGAACGCTATCCCTTACTGTTTGGCGAACTTTGCCGCCAGCTGGTTCTGGCGACGAAAGGGCATTGTTTCATTCTGTTTACCAGTTACCGCATGCTGAGTTGGAGCGCCGAGTATTTACGCGCGCATCTGGACTACCCGCTGCTGGTGCAAGGCGAATTGCAGCGCAACGAATTGCTGCATCAATTCATACAGACCGACAACCCGATTTTGCTCGGCACCAGCAGTTTTTGGGAAGGTGTCGACGTCAAGGGCGACCAGCTGCGCTGTGTCATAATCGATAAACTGCCGTTCAAGTCTCCGCAGGACCCGGTTTATCGCAAACGCCTGCAGCGGGTCAACCAAGAGGGTGGTAATGCCTTTGTCGAAGTGCAAATCCCCGAAGCCACGATTAGCTTACGCCAGGGCGTCGGGCGCCTGATACGCGACGTCGGCGACCGCGGCATCGTGGCGCTGTGCGATAGCCGTCTGAACTCCAAATCCTATGGCCGTGGCATATTAGCCAGCCTGCCGCCGATGCGCCGCAGCTCCGACCTGGATGAAGTCCTCGGCTATGCGGCGGATATAGTCCGCGACCAGCCGGGGTTCAAAGGCTGAGCCGGCGTGTATTCTGGTCCGGTTCGCAGGCTTCCCACATTTCGATGAATTCTTCGTAGTAGCCCCGGCACTCGAGCTTATTGTCGAGCTCGTAATAGCCCTCGAAGCGTTCCGGGTTGCGGATTCGCATATAGGCGCCGTCGTCGGCGATCAGCCAGCTCTCCCTGAAATTTCGATGCGGCGGCGTAACCGTGGTGCGAATTTGGGCAAAGCTGGGTAGTTTTTGCGCCAGATGAATCAAGAAATGCCCCCGGTTGGCCGCGACGCGAGTGTCATGCGCGATGACGCGGATATCGGTATTTCGATTTGAGGCTGCCAGTTGGGACAGGTGTCGATGAATCTCGGCGTCATTGTAAAGCTCGGGTTCGAGGTGCTGAGTAAGGAGATAAACGCGCCCCACCGAGCTCAGAATCAGAGCCTTGGCCGCCGCCTGACATTCGCGCTGACCTTCTAATAATATACTTGAATTATCTTCCATAAGTATATGTAATATTTAAATTTATTCTTCAATCGGTAATATCGCTGAATTAGAAGCTAGCTCGACCAGCAATTTTTCGAGCGCCTCGACGTCGATGCACCGATTGATAAACTGCGCCGACCATTCGCGCCTGGCACAGAATTGTTGCAACAGCTCGAGAGTTTTCGGGCAGCGCGGCAGTTCGTGCATACGCCCATTGCAGTACAGCTGAATTGCTTGTTCGGTCAAATGATAAAATAAGCGCGTTTCGGGATGGCGTATCCAGGCCCGGGACTGCAGGTCGGATACATAAATCGGTTGCTCATTTTCACTATCCTGGCCGACCGCGCTGTCTGACAGCATTTTACCGACCGCGTCCCGCCATAGCTCCGGCGACTGCTCGAACAACTCAATAGTCAGCGCCTTGAAGCGGGAGATTTCAAGATCGGTAATTTCAGCCTTATGTCGGTTGAGTTCGAGTTCGGGGTCGCTATAACGCGGTACGTTAGCGCCCAGTCGTTCGATTTCAAGTGCGAAGGATTCGAAGGTTGTCACCGCGTCAGGCGCGCGGAAACCGATTGAATAAGTCATACAGCGCTCTAAGGCCACGCCATGATGGGCACAACCCGGCGGCAGGTAAAGCATATCGCCGGGATTGAGTACGATGTCCTGGTCGGGGTCGAAATCGCGCAGGATGGCTAGATCGAGGTTTGGTATCAATTGCGGGTCCTCGACCCGCGACTCCGTGTATTGCCAGCGGCGCGAACCCAGCGCCTGCAGCAAGAATACGTCGTATTCATCGACATGCGGCCCGACCGAACCATGCTGCGGGGCATAACTGAGCATTAAGTCATCGATGCGCCAGTCGGGGATGAAATCAAACTGGTCGAGCAGTTCACCGAGTTCGGGCAGCCATTTTTCGCATTCGGAAACCAGCAGCGAATAGTGGGTTTCGGGCAGCTCGAGAAAATCTTTATCTTCAAACGGTCCGTAACGCAGCTGCCATGGGCTGGAGCCGTCTTGCTCGATCACCAGACGGCAATGCACATCTTCCTCGCAGGCGAGTCCGGCGAGTTCTTCGGGGCTTACCGGGGATTCGAAGTCAACCAGGACCTGACGTAATACGCAGGGTTTCTTTTGCCAGTATTGACTGACAAACTCCTCGGTATCGAATCCTTGCAAGGCCCACATAAGAGTTTAAATTTTGCTGGCCTGTTGCTGCGCGTTACCGATGTAACTCGCAGGCGTTAAATCCAGCAGCTCGCGCTTGGCGGCTGCGGGGATTTCCAGCGCTTCGACGAATTGACGCACCGCGGCGGCGTCTAGCTTGTGCCCGCGCGTCAGCGCTTTCAGTTTCTCGTACGGTTGCTCGATGCCGTATCGCCGCATGACGGTTTGAATCGGCTCCGCCAATACTTCCCAGTTCTGTTCCAGATCGGCGGCTATCAATTCGGCGTTCACCTCGAGCTTGCCGATTCCGCGCTTGAGGGAATCCAAAGCGATTAACGAATGCCCGATGCCGGTCCCAAGGTTGCGCAGTACGGTAGAGTCCGTCAAATCGCGTTGCCAGCGTGAAACCGGTAATTTCTGCGCCAGATGTCCAAGAATGGCATTGGCGATACCGAGGTTGCCCTCGGCGTTTTCGAAATCGATCGGGTTTACCTTATGCGGCATGGTCGAAGAGCCGACTTCCCCGGCGATCGTTTTCTGGCGGAAGTAACCGATTGAAATATAACCCCAGACGTCGCGGCTGAAATCGATTAAAACCGTATTCAGGCGCGCCAGCGCGTCGAACATTTCGGCGATATAATCGTGCGGTTCGATCTGCGTGGTATAGGGATTCCAGCTCAGTCCCAGGGATTCGACAAACTGCTGGGTGTGGCTTTGCCAGTCGCTGTCCGGGTAGGCGCTCAAATGCGCATTAAAGTTGCCGACGGCGCCGTTGAACTTACCGAGGATTTCGACCGCTTCGAGCTGTTGCATCTGGCGGCGCAGGCGATAGGCGACATTGGCCATTTCCTTGCCCAGCGTGGTTGGCGAGGCGGGTTGGCCATGGGTGCGACTCATCATCGCGACTGCGGCGTGTTGACGGGCCAGGTCGCCGATCAGTTCTATTACCTCGTTCAAGGGTGGCAGCAATATCCGATCGCGGCCGGTTTTCAGCATTAGTCCGTGCGACAGGTTATTAATGTCTTCCGAAGTGCAGGCGAAATGAATGAATTCGGCGGCGGCATGCAATTCCGGGTTTTCGGCAACCTGTTCCTTGAGATAATACTCGACCGCCTTGACGTCATGATTGGTGGTTTTTTCGATTTGTTTGATGCGCTGCGCCTGCGCCGGGTCGAAATTTGCGAGGATTGTTTCAAGCAAGTCGTTGGCGGCGGCGGAAAATGCGGGGACCTCGCCGATATCGGCGAACCCGGAAAGCGATTGCAACCATCGAATTTCAACCAGCAAGCGATGATAAATCAGGCCGTATTCACTGAAAATCGGGCGCAGGCTTGCGGTTTTGGCGGCGTAACGGCCGTCGATCGGCGAAATCGCGCTAAGAGAATCTAAATGCATGAATCGGTTGTCGAACAAAGAGATTATTTTACATGAAACCGGCGTCGCGGTAATGGTTATCCGGGACGCGGTCGTGCGACGGGATTTATTCGCTGGCGCCGAAGGACTTGTGACTGAAAATCAGTTTTTTGGCCGCTTCGTAGGAGTCTTCCGGAATTGCATTTTCATCTTTCAACCGGCGCAACTCCTTCAGTTCGCGCGTCAGCAACTTGGATTCACTCAAGTTCTTGATAGTCTTCGATTTCTTGATCTGCATAATGAACTGGCTGATGAAACTGCGAAATCTCGCTTTGTCGGGATTCTTGTTAATCAACTCGATCAGCTCGGATTTGCCGTACTGGGAGCGGAAAAAGATCCGATCGCGCGAGTAGTAGAAAAACGCCAGAGCCGACATCACCGCCGCCACCAGGAAAGCGATAAACAGCCCGAGGAAATTGATCGAAAACGTGTCGAGCCAGCCGGCAAAATACAGACTTATATCCAGACCCAGGAAAGCTAAGCAGGCATACAGCCACTTCCATTGCTTGACCCGATTGCGAAACGGCCGCGGATCGAGGTGGGAAATATCGATACGATACTTAAATTTACGCTGGTGTTTATTCTTGATCGACAGGTAGCAGTGGGTGTCGTTGAAAACGGTTATTTTGCGATACAGCCCCTGTAGCTTGCTGAATTGTTCGAGTTCGAAGTTTATATGTTCGACCGGGACATGCTCGTTGTCGGAAAAATTGGTCGTGTCATCGTCGATAGCTTCGAGATCGATATGGTTGGATTCGATATTAACTTCAGTCATTGAGCAGAAAACCGTGGGTCTGATCAATATAAATAGCACAAAATTTGGCTGAAAACCGGGCTTGAATGCAATTAATGGCATAAACGATTTGTTGAAACCGGGCAATCGCTTCAGAATCAGGCAACGACCGTTCGGCATTCGATTGGCGCATGAGTGAAATCATCATACCGATGTGGGGAATTGCAGCTGTTTTCTTGCTGGTGGCGGTCGCGTACGCCTCGGTAGGCCTGGGCGGCGGTTCATCCTATGCCGCTTTGATGGTTTTGTTTGGATTCAGCAGCCTCAGCATACCGAACCTGAGCTTGTTGCTGAATTTGATCGTCACCACGGTCAGTTGCTTCAATTTCATCCGCCGTGGACACCTGCGGCTCGACTTGATTACGCCTTTCCTCGTACTGTCGCTGCCGATGGCCTGGTTGGGCGGTGCGTTACAAGTCCCGGAGATGATTTTCAAGCTGCTGATGTTATTTTCGCTGATCGTGGTGTTAATTCGGATTTATGCCTGGAAAAACACGGCCCTGGCTTACCGCCTGACTCGCAGCCAGGTGATTCTGATCGCGCTGGTGTTGGGCGCAGTGTTGGGTTTTCTGGCCGGGGTGGTCGGCATCGGGGGCGGCATTTTTCTGATACCTGCGATCCTGCTGCTCGGGCTCGGCGACATGAAACAGGCGGCAGCCTGCGGAGTTGTGTTCGTGTGGTTGAATTCACTGGCTGGATTGCTTTCTCGCTCGCAATACAATTTCGTCGATTTCAGCGATTATCTGCCGTTGATCGTCGCGGTGCTGCTCGGCGGCGGCATCGGATCATTGATCGGATCGTCGAATATCGATTCCCGCCGCATGGAAAAAGTGCTGGGTCTGGTGATCCTGGTGGCGGTGTTTTTGCTGCTGCGATCGTTGCTCGTGACTTAAACGGGCAGGGGGCGTCAACCGGTTATCCGCCGCGGCGGGAATCAGCGAAACAGGTAAATCGGGCTCGACCAGGAATAGTGGCCGTCTTCGTGGGTGACGCGCACATACAGCGCATTGTCGCCCTCGTCATCGCGCAAGCCGATGCGGCGTTCTATCCGCAGCGCGTTATAAGGATTGATGTCGGGAAGGCGGAACACTCTTATGCGGCGCTCGATACCGCCATTTTCGAAGATCAATTCGTCGCGGCCGATAGCGGCGATATCGATTTCCTGTTTAATCAGCGCGGTATCGAGTTTTAGCGTGCCGGCGCTGGGATGCTGCAGTACGGCTTCGAAACCGCCAAAACCGCCGGTGGTAATCGCGCTCCACTCGAGCCGTCCGGGCGCGGTTTGTTCGAACTGTCGATCGAGATTGTAGCGATTAATCGGGGTTACCGAATCGAAACAATTGTCACTCAATTCGGCAGAGCCGTCCCAGTGGGTTTCACGGCTGCGGCCGCGATACTCGGAGCCCTCCCAGATGACGCGGATGCGGCGCCCCAGTTCGGCCTCGCTATAGGGTCGAAATACTTCCAGGGTTTCGAGGCCGTTGCGAATATCGACGCGTTCGATCGCCGCGGCGCCGTGAACTTCGATGTGGAAATTTACCTCGGGTTCGGCGCAACGCAGGATATCCCCCATCATGGCAGTGCGCACTATTTCCGACTCGATGTCGCCTAGCCTTGGGTCGTCCGCAAACAGTTCCGCATCGCTGTTAAATTCGACGCCTGTGTCGAGAATGACGCGGCTGCCGGTAGTGCCGTAGTGATGGCGCTGGCGTAAGCCTTCCATGATACCGTCACGGCTGAAAGCCGGCGCCAGCACGCAGGTCAGGCCGCCGTAGGCGCCAAAACTAGTGGCGCCGGGATGGGACGCGCCCGGACGCCCCTTGTGACCGTCGGAATTGGACACTATGCCGACGCGGTAACCCTGCTCGAAGGCATCCTGAATCAGCCATTCGAAAGTACCCCAGGCCGAATGCACCTCGACGGCTCGCTCCAGGCGCTGATCGTGGGCGACCTTGATATCGGCATAGCGGCCGCCGATGTGGGCGAATACGGTGCAGTCTTCGTCTTTGAGCGCTTCAAACAGATCCTTGGCGGAGGTCGCGTCGGTATCGATATCGGACAAATCATCCACCAGGGCATGCGATGAGCGATGTATCTGGCGCCCCTCGTGCAGGTGTAATACATTACGATCGCCGCCGAGGCCGGTATTGCCCGACCACTCCCAGCCGGGAAACACGATAAAGCGATCTTCTGCGGTGAATTCCGCCGACAGCTGGTTGAGCCAGTTCCAGAATTCGGTTGTGATTTGAAAATCGTTGCCCTGGTGCACGCAGATATCGAGAAAAGCCTTGTCGCGGGCAAACTCGTAAAAATCGCGTGCCGAATTGGTGCCGATGGTTTCCTCCGACTGGCCGTGCAAATCGCCCCAGTAAGGCAGCAAGGGGGCGCTTTCGACAAAGCGGCAGGGATTGGAACGCGCCACGATATTAGCGTCGTCGTCGATTACTTCTACGATCAGATCACCGGGTTCAGCGACCGACAGGTTCTCGAGTATCCGGGAGAACTCACCGCGGACCAGCTTCACTCGTTCGGGCAGGGCGTTTACCGGCATGCTGGCGCGCAGCTGAAAGCTGTGTTCGCACAAATCCGACGGATTGCCCCAACGGTCTTCACCCTTGAGGCAAAGGCGAAATTTGGAATCGACCAGGCGCTCGGTCGGCAGGATCGCCTTGAAGATCACCGGCGGGCCGGAAACGATCCTGATTTTCGGCTGCTCGGGTAATTCCACATAGTTATAGGTCGCGATCGCATCGACCAGTACCTTGAATTCGAAGCTGTTTTCACAGAAGGTCTGGATGCGCATGCCGGGTGAACCCAGGCGCCGGTCGCCGAAGCGCACGACGATTTGATCACCGGCGCGCAAAAAACCGCGCACGACCTTGATGTAAAGCGTTTTATCCCAGGGCCGGATATTGCGCTTACCGTCGTACTCCACCTGCAGCACTGCGCCGTTGCTGGCTTCGACGGTGACATAATTGGCGGCCGCCGGGTTATCGAATTGCGGCTTCCCCATGTCGGAGGCAAAGCGGTGCACGATCTTGAGCGAGCCGGTATCGTCGATGCCGAAATATCCGGCGCGGTAGGTGAGGGTGAATTCCTGGTATGAACCGGCCTCGAAACTGCCGCGCGGCTCGATCGTGGCGGACCCCATTTTCTCCGGTAAATAGGTGGAATGCGGCATCGTTTGATTCTCCTCGTGAACGGATCTGGCCAGATTGTTTGGATTATGCCCAAAATACCGGCAATCGGGGATAAATTTAGGGGCTGCGCCGAATGGCACTTACTTAGCAATAAAATAGTCATTCCCGCGCAAGCGGGAATCTTGCATCAAGCGCTTTACAGTTGTTCCGAGATTCCGATACGTCGGACCGCCGCTTACGCGGGAATGACTTCTTAAGTAAGTGCCATTCGGCGTAGCGTCTAAATTTCAGCCTCGGCGCGTTGATTTTCGACAGCGGGTTTCAAGATCAGTCGCCGATTTTTGGACGCGGCTTGCGGGAGAACGCGATTTTGTAACTTAGTTTACTTTTTTAACGATTAAAACGTCTATAATTCATATATTTACAAGGTTTCTTAAGTCCCGGAAACGGTGTCGGTGACCGACTAATTTCTGCCCTCGAAAAACATAACGGAGGCATGGAATAGATGATCGCCAGCACAAGATACCAGCGGCGCCGTGCAATCTGAACCGAGCAGTTCAAAATATCGGAGACGATGCTTGTATTACAAGAAAGTATGCTTATTGGGAGCCCGCGAGGTTGGTAAAACCAGCCTCGTTCAGCGTTATCTGAGTAAGCGTCTGCCGAACCGCACCTGTTAGTTTCGAGGCCGATTGGTAATCTTGTTTCCTTTTGCAGGAACCAGAGATGCCAGAGCGCAAGTACCGCAGCGAGGCCGAATGGCAGGCGCTGATCGCCGCGCAAGTAGAGAGCGGCCAGAGTGCACTGGACTTTTGCCGCGATCACGGGCTATACGCTAAAACCTTTTACCAGAAACGCAAAGCGCTGAGGAAGAAAGGTCTGGTTCCGGTCGGTGATGCCGGTCGCCGCGAGGCGTTCGTCCAGGTGAAGCCGACACCCGTTCGACGTATGGCGCCGCAACCCGGATCGGTATTGCAATATCAGGGTAGCCGATTGCATCTGTCGGCTGCTACCGATCCGAAGTGGCTGGCCACGCTAATGAAGGCGTTACCATGAAGATGTTCGTCGACCCCGGTGCGATCTATCTGCACCGGGAGCCAGTGGACTTCCGCAAGTCAATCAACGGACTGGCGCTGATCGTCGAGCAGGAGATGCAGCTATCTCCGATGTCCTCGGCCCTGTTCGTGTTCTGCAACAAGAACCGTGACCGGGTGAAGGCGCTGTACTGGGACCGGACCGGGTTTTGCCTGTGGTACAAGCGCCTGGAGAGGG